>Ga0157358_1000261_pt1 | contig 21307 bp, 15 predicted proteins | sample AttcapACBM2_FD_111484 | JGI IMG/M metagenome (GOLD analysis project Ga0157358, IMG submission 111484) | Fungus gardens microbial communities from leaf cutter ant in Botucatu, State of São Paulo, Brazil - Atta capiguara ACBM2 | ecosystem: Host-associated > Fungi > Mycelium > Unclassified ... | reverse complement strand
TCTGTCAGTGGCGTGTCCGTCCGCAGCTGACCGGCGAATGTAAAGACTGGACTAAGCATGTAGTGCCGACGGTGTAGTAATTTCGGACGCGGGTTCAACTCCCGCCAGCTCCACCAAAATTCTCCATCGATGATTACCAGAGTCATCCGATGAAGTCCTAAGAGCCCGCACGGCGCAAGCCCTGCGGGCTTTTTTGTGCCCTCAATTTGTCCCGCGAAGTCCGAACTGAACTAATTAAATCTGAACCTTTTAGGCCCATTGATAGGCCCAACGAAAAGCTCTATTGTTTTCGTTGGGCCTAAACGCATGGAGACTCCCCATAGCAAGAAAAACCAAGCCGTTAACCGATACGGAAATCAAAGCCGCCAAACCTAAAGATGCCGATTACCAGCTTTATGATGGTGATGGGCTGACCCTGTTAATCAAGTCCAGCGGTAGTAAGCTCTGGCAGTTCCGTTATTATCGGCCTCTAACTAAACAGCGAACCAAGCAGAGCTTCGGTGCCTACCCTGCTGTCTCCCTTTCTCATGCGCGTAAACTCAGAGCTGAATCTCGAGTTTTGTTGGCAAAAGATATTGATCCTCAGGAACACCAGAAAGAACAGGTGAGGAATTCTCAAGAGGCCAAAACCAACACCTTCTTGTTAGTTGCCGAGCGTTGGTGGAATGTGAAGAAAGCCAGCGTAACAGAGGACTATGCCGACGATATCTGGCGCTCGCTTGAGAGAGATGTTTTCCCAGCAATCGGTGATATCAGCGTCACTGAGATTAAGGCTCATACTCTGGTTAAAGCTGTTCAGCCGGTTCAGGCCAGAGGTGCATTAGAGACTGTTCGCCGCCTTTGTCAGCGTATTAACGAAGTCATGATTTATGCGCAGAACACAGGCCTGATTGATGCAGTTCCCAGTGTAAATATCGGAAAAGCGTTCGAGAAACCTCAGAAGAAAAACATGCCAAGTATCCGCCCGGATCAACTTCCACAATTAATGCAGACTATGCGTACGGCAAGTATCAGCCTGTCCACACGTTGCCTATTCATGTGGCAGCTTCTCACCATCACCCGCCCTGCCGAAGCCGCTGAGGCTCGATGGGAAGAGATCGATTTTGATGCTAACGAATGGAAAATTCCTGCAGCTCGAATGAAAATGAACCGGGACCATACGGTTCCACTATCCGATGAGGCTCTTTCTATTCTGGAAATGATGAAGTCACTCAGTGGTGGCCGAGAGTTTATCTTTCCCAGTCGCATCAAACCAACCCAGCCAATGAACAGCCAAACAGTTAATGCCGCACTTAAGCGTGCTGGCTTAGGAGGCGTACTCGTATCACACGGTTTACTCTCTATCGCTAGTACGGCACTCTATGAGGAAGGATTCCCGCCTGATGTCATTGAAGCAGCACTGGCTCATGTAGACAAAAATGAGGTACGTCGCGCTTACAACCGCAGTGATTACCTTGAGCAACGTCGTCCGATGATGCAGTGGTGGGCAAACCTTATAAAAGCGGCAGATAGTATTCCTACCGTTTGTAACGAAGTAGCAGGTCTGAGATTCGTTGGGTAGTGGATTTAAAATCTCAAGTGATTATCCTTAGAAAAGATAATCACTTGAGATAATTGAAATTTTTATTGGATTAAGGTAATACCATGCTACATTAATTAAGATAGTTTAAAACACCATTTATATAGATATATATTATACTTTCTAAAATCGCGAAAAAGGAAATCTGATAACAATCATATTTTAGAAGTTGACATAATACATACCAGATTTATCGTGCTATAAACACTACATTAACCTTTTTTTTCATAACAAGCAAGCGAAAATTATTAATACAATAGAAATTCACCGCAAACAACCAAACATAACTCTCGCCCAGCACATACAAAATAAAAGACTGCAACTTGGAAAAGGAATATCAAAAAAATACAAGATTTATCTCGACTTAAGGTTCTGGATATTTTTTAGAGATATTGAGCTTGGGAATAATAACGATCAAGACTTAATTAATCTCCTACAAAAAATAAAGTACTTGGTTGATAATGGAAAGGTAGTTTGCCCTATATCTGCTACTGTTTTTTTAGAACTAATGAAACAGAACGATACCGAAACAAGGATAGCCACAGCAAAAATTATTGAGCATCTGATTTTTGGAGTTACACTTATAGCTAGTCCTGAGAGAGTCAAACAAGAATTATGTAATGCTACGTATTCGATTTTAGGAACTAAGGACAGCATTCCTATTGATCAATTAGTATGGACCAAACTAAGCTATATTTTCAGCGATTACCATCCATACGATACATCTTTCGATGCTGCTGAAGAATTGATCATTCAGAAATCTTTTTTTGATCATATGTGGGATATTTCACTCGTTGAAATGATGAACCATATTAACTATGAAAGCTGGGAACAATTTGATTGGCAGAAAACAGCAGAAATGCTTAACTTGGCTAATAAAGAGCATACTAATGAGCTTAGAAGCTATCAACACGCATATCGTATTGAGCTCGACGGAGTGTTAAGCCTTTACAACGAACAATTAATCCAGTTATTCAAAGAGGCTTACAAGGCCGGATATAACAATGATGAAATTAATAATAAGAAAAAATCAAAAAATGAAAAATTTAAACAATTTGCACAATTAGTCCGTACTTTACATATTGGTGCCTCTTGTCATGCTGCAGTAAGATGGGATCAGAAACGCCAGCTCAATGGTAATGATCTTTTAGATTTTCATCATGCCGAAGCAGCTTTAGGATATTGTGATTTATTTTTGACTGAAAAACCTTTAAAAGTTCTAGTGAGTCAAGAATATTTGGGATTAAGAGCATTATTCTCATGCTCTGTTGAGTCATCAGCTAGTGAAGGGATCAAGATACTTAACATGTGTAAAATATAAAAATTAAGAATATTCCACATTAATAAATCTATAAACTTTAGAGGTCATTTTCATAATTGAAGCTGACCTCTCACCCGCTCGATAAGTCTCACACAACTATGACTAAGATTGGCAAGTATCATATCCCTCAATTATCATCTATTACAAAAATAGCTAATCATCTATTTTAAAATCAAAAACCCTTAAAATATAATTAAATGATGCTTCACATTGCCCCACTAGGTTAGTGAAGTGTGCACGTAGATTTTCATGATCGGTACGCGCTTCTAATATCGCTTTCTTCTTTTTTTCTGTAGAAGCATGTCCGCGTACTTCGGTTCGTAGAGCATGCAGTTTTTGCATAGGCTGAACTAACATTTTCGCTTCATCTACTGTTGCGCTTTTAGCAATAAGAGCTTCTTGTAATATGCGTAAGGACCCCCATTTGGGTTCAATGGTTCGGCCCTCATATTTAGCAATTTCACTCAGTGGCTTTGGTAAAAAGCCCTCAACTAAATACTGATCAAGCGCAAGGATTTCATCACCCCACTCTTTGATTGAATCTGTTGTAGGGTACTGAACAGCATCACTCAATAGTGTACCCCGTGACTTCCACCAAATGGGAGGATTCTTGTCCATTAGCGAAATTTTGTGTTTGAGTGCCGGCAATGGTTCATAGGACAGATACCATTCCCCAACAATATCCGTCTGAAATGCACGCTTAGAAATAGTTCCTTTTGGCCATTCATTGAAAGCTTGCCAATAGAGCTGTTCTTCATAAGGTAAATGAGCCAAATCACCAATGTATACATGAACTTGCCCGGCCTCATTAATATCATAGGATTTTAAATACCAAGCATTTCGACAAGCAATACTTCTTTCATCTAAACTATATTTTTCTGGATCCGCCTTGAAACGATGTAACACTTCTGCTCTAAAAAAGGCAGGTGAAACTTCCCACGGTAATTTATTTTCTTGAAAATAGTTAGATAGTGAGTCTGGCCCGCAAGATGTTTCAACATTGCAGCTATTTTTACGATCGTATATTTTAAAGGTTGCGTATTTCCTCTTAGATGGATTATCTTCATCCTTCCATGCTTTTACCAGACTGCGCACAGTTACTTGAGGGCGAATGATCATTACACCATTACAGAAACTGGCTTCCCCGTTAATACCACCATGATAAAAAAGCTCCCCTTCATCTTTAGTATATCTGTTGATATTCCCCCAGCCAGCAAAATTACCCCATCTGACACGCGTAAAATCAAACTTTAAAACAAGACATGTTTTGGACAAAGCCATAAATGTATCTAAGTCCTTTCGCTTAATAGTAACTATATCCAGATAGTTAAAAGGAGGTGAAATATTTTTATTAATTATCCTTATTACATCCTCAATATCACCCCGATCATCGAGGCGACAATACGCGTTTCTTTCTGGCAAGTAATATAATCCAAGGCTGTGAACAAGTTTCTGACTTAATTCGATAGGTGCACGGCCTTCTTCAACACCATGAAACCTACGACGATAAATTAATGCCTCTCCCCCTTTGAACACCCCATCTAAAGGTGGCTCAAGATAAATACGATGTCCTTGACCTCCACCCCATGACTTTTGAATTTTCCAACAATACTCAACATCCATACGCATATTCTGCAATTCCCATCTATTTGCTGCAGTAACACTTTTCTCTATAGCTAGCGCGCCATGAATTAGGGCACTATTTCCAATCGCGTAGATGACTACTTCATCATTTTGAGCATTTTCTTTCAGGAATTTAATAGAACTTTCAGCCTCTATTAACCAAGTGGCATCATCATTCTGTGGCTTTTCCGAAATAGCATGAAGATCTGTGAATTTAAATTTGCTCATGAGTAATATTCATATCCCTTTATTTTATCTATAACTGACATCACTTTTAAGTTATAACTTTCCCTTATGAATTAAGAAATAACATCAAACAAATACCACCCCTCTCGTAATTTTTTCACTGAATCTGCCATAACTTCCATTACGATGTAATCTACGTACTTGCCAAGAGTAAAATGAGTGCAATGACCCTGTATTTGTTATGTTTCTCTCGCGATATGCAGTGCCTCGCGATATGAGGGCTGTCCCACAATTACCTTGAATTTGCCCTAGCCTAGCTGGCCCCCATCCAGCATTCCAATAATGAAGCTCTGCGACGACTAGGTCCTTTAGCTTAACCTGTAGACGCCCATCATGCGGGATGACTTCAAGAGAATTTTCTATGCCTGGCATCGTCGGCAAAAATAGCCGGGATGGATACAAATCATGTTGTAGGTATCCTATCCGACCAAAATCGAGCGTTCCCGCCAATGGCCAAGCCATACAAGTTTTATTCAACAGTTGTTCAAAAGTTGGTGGAGTTATTAAGGTTGTTGTACTGAGCGGATCCGGAGCTTGGCTGGAAAGCATTTGTTCACGTGTCCAGAACGATTCAAGATGGGATGTCAACGAGCCCGCTGCTTCCTTATCACTGCTTACAGTTTGTGACCACCGAACAATCGACAACTCTACGCACTGTTCCATTGACATTGAAATGGGCGAGATAAATGCAATTAGCTCGTCTCCTGGGTTTGCCGCCTCTACTTGAGCAAAGAAAGTTCGCAATGAAGCCTCGATCGCCTTACTATCACTTTTGAATTTAGTCGATACTGAGAGCCATTCGGGACGATTAGGTCGAAGAAAAGCCAAAGTTGGATGGATAGGCAACGCCAAGAGAGATTGTTGCTCGGTCAACTCCATTGGTATCCTCCAGATGTGTCTAGCCACAGCTAACGTGCGAAGATAAGCGGAAATTACGCGAAGGGCTGTTCGAGAGGAAAAATGAGGGGCAAAGCCCTCTCCCAAGGGCCGAATGAAATATCCTGCATCCCCTTGGTACGGTGCATTTGGATATGCCGTCCGGTTTTTTGTCCATTCGAAGGCCATTTGTCGAATAAACGGACAGCGGGTAAAAGTTTCCAACTTGCTAATGGTTGTATGGAAGATTCTTGGCAAATCCGTACCTTGAACACTATCAAAGTCATCGGGAATGATGAAGTCTTCTGGAGCTAGTTCCAAATCAGTATTCACGAGCAGAATCGATAACCCAAAATCTTTCATCAACAATGCAGAAAGTGGTGAGGGTAGAAGAATATTCTCTGCCAACAAAGTCGTAGGAAAGTAGTTAAACTCTTTAATTGCCATCCAGAAAATACATAATACTTCGACAACCTCAGCTTCAAGTTTGCGCGAGCGCAGCAATTGAAGCAGCAATGATTCGGTTTCAGCTTTCGTATCAGGCTCTCCCAGTCGAGCGGCAAGTTCCTGAATAGTCCACCACCGGGCGGACGTAGCAGGCCATCCAAGACGGGCAATAAGAATGCGAAGATCGTTCATTTGACCTCCAGGCCGACAGGTTCGAGCAGCTCTGACATCCAGCAAGGTGGTTCCAAGGGCAACGTTCGAGTATCCTCAATCACACAATTGACCATCGTCTCCGTGAACTTTATAGCTTCATCTATGCGATTTTGCTTAACGTAGAAATAGACCATGACTTCCGATGGGGCTAAGCGTGACGACACCGGGTCATCAAACATGCTGTAGGTTGTTACGGTCACAAATTCATCACAGCGCTGCGGATAATTTTGGGCAACCAGGTTGAGTCTGTTGCAAGTCATGTCCACGTTCTCCATGTAACCAATCCATCCCCCATTACGGATCTGTGCATGAACAAGATACTTCCAGGCCGCTGTTAAACCACTTGATCTACGTTTTGTTTGAAAGGCAAACTCAGAAAGTTGTAGAGCTTCCCTCATCCATTTGTTGTTTTCTGTAAATAGAATCTTATCCAGTTCGACGAGTAAATTTCGCCCCTGCTTTTGGCTTTCCCAGTGCTGATACCAAGTACGGAGAAGTTTTGGACGCTCTTTGTAATATGGTTCCAGAACTTTGAGCAAGTCTTCTAATTGCTCAGGTCTAAAGACCGTCACATCACCTTCATAAGGTTTGTTGTCAGCATCACTACTTGAATTTTCGTGGCGCTGTAAACAACCAATATCCCATCCATTGTGCTTATCAAGAATGCGAAGCCGCTCGGAAGCAGTTGCACAACCATCCTCTACAAGTTGTTGCAGTGCATCCCGAATTTCGGGATGAAGGCCTGTGCGCATTAGAGCATCCAGAGGCCACTCTTCGATGATTCCCTGTTTGATGTAGGCCTGCATGCTGCCCTCAGCCAAAGCCCAGCCACCCACACATATATGCTCTTCAAATTTTATTACCAATGCGGAAGGCTTCAGCTTTGCCAGTAGCCGATCTGCTTCAGCAAGAACATGTCTCGTACCCTTACCATCGGTGTAATCCAAAACATGATGTATCTGCGGAGCAATTTTAGCCAGTAATCGACAAGCTTCATTCGGCACTACATCAACCAAATAAGCGATGGCATCAACCGTATTACTCAGTGTCGGGTCTTTACGATGTCCGTATCCAGTGGTCAATTCCCACGTCTGCGTGCAAAGCTCACGAGCCTCCAAATACAGTCGATGGAAGATCGCTATCGCACAGAGTTGTAATGGTATTTGAAGATGTACACTAGTCTCATTTTGAATGTCTGCATCAAGTAACAAACGTTGAGCGCCAATAAATGTGATAGCCGCTTCGTCGGCCATTCTGATCAATGAACCAGATGCGTACTGAGTGCGGAATGACGCACTATCGAACCAAGCGCATTGCAACGCAACATCAATGGTCGCTGGGGAAAGTGTCGCAGCACTAGTCCCCGAAAGCAGAACACTACCAATATGTATATCGCAAGCAATACGGTGTAGTGCCGCTTGAAAGTCCTCTATTGCCGATTTTCTAAAATAACTTTGTCTAAATCGTCGCGATTCAACAGTCTCGAGTAATTCATACAGCTCATGGAAGTTAATGAATTCCCCACACCACCATCGTTGGGCTATTTGTGCACCAATTCCGGACAGTACATTGAGATAATCAGTAATATCTTCTCTATCTTCGTACACAGGGGCTTTGATGTGCTCGAAGTTTGTTTGCCCTTCTGCAATCATACAAAGATTCAGATGTACGGCGCCAAATAGCCAGTGATGCGTGAGAGTCGCCAAATTATCTTTTTGTTTGTAATAGCTGTCGCTTTTCCAATTCACCGGGATTGGTTGGCTCGAAGGAGTTGAGGTTTTGATTAACGCGGCCTCTATTGCAGCCACAAATGGAGTTCTGACAAGTTCGTCGAAGTCCTCTCGCTCGGTCACTACCACCCCTACAGTCGCAGCCGCACGTATACAAGCATCGCTAATTATGTTCTTTTTCAGTCCGTCGGGTAGAGAAGCTGCGAGCAACATTAAATCATCCAAATTACCTTTTTGAATCAGCATTTGAACGCGAGGTAACCATATGTCCGGGCTATTTTTGTCGACTAACCAGGCGAGATTTTCAGATGTATCAGCGATAACGCCAAGCTGTGTAAATGCACTGGCAAAAAACGTGAGTTCATCAGAACCAGCCCTTGAATTATATTTATTGGAAAATTGGCATAGGGCTCTGAACCGATGAAAGGCTTCTTCACCGCAAATTTCTGCCTGAATAATATCCCCTCGAGACAGTAAGGCCAGACCAAGTGCAGCAACGTGTAAAATATCCGTTTCATGCCTGGAGGCTATAGACTCTCGTATCACACTTTCCTCTGAGGTTAGTGTCAGTGTAAAAGATATGAGCCTAGCTAGATCGCTATCCTGCATCTGAAATTGACTACCATCAACCATACGAGCTTTCAGATGCGCTAACCGGTAGGCATCTGAAAAATTTGCAGTTTCAAGCGCAGCGCTCAGGGCTTCTGACAATAATATCTCAAATAAAGCTTCTGAATATCCTTCTTTTAAGCGACTCATGATCCAGTCACGAGTTAAACCTGTAATAAGATTGTTGGGGTTACCAAGCTTCGCTTGAACTGTCCATAACCAGTTCACTCGTAGTGAAGTAGGTGCCTGGTGTTCAAGCCAGTCTGCAATAACAGGCATTAATTCATTGATTCGACTCTCAAAGCCATCAGTTGCACGTACGAAAACAGCCAAACTTTCATGGAAGACTTTAAGACCAGCCACAGACGAATGGAGCAAGTGCTCTACTTTATCCACATCTGGTTCCACCGCCTTAATTTTGGTAGCAATCTCTGAGAAGGCTGTCTTAGGCCAGAAAAAAGTAAAGGCACAGATAAGCCTTAGCGCATCCTTTTGGCTTGGAGCGAGACGTTCCCATAGAGATGCATAGTAAAATCGGGCGTCTTGGCTCAAGTCTCCCTTCAACTGCTCAATATCCCAACTAGATAGTCTGCGACCCGAATGTTTCAATTCTGAAGTTGCATAAATAACGTGAAGAGGATGGCCATTAGTTTTCTTACGAAGAGCAGATGCTGCACTCTGCAGTTGTTCTTCAATTTGTCCTTCACTTTCAAAACCAGTTGTAAGCCAGCCTTCCTGAACTGTTCTACGTAGATAAGAAAGTACTGCACTCTCAGACATTGCAGGCAATGTGTGCCACTCAGATTTTGGTGCAAAGGCGAGCAAATCCGCTGGCAACTATTCATCATTTACCGGTTGAGTGCCGACGAGCAGTACCATATTTTCCGGGCAGGGAATTACCTGACAGAAAAGGTCATCTAGTGGCCGTTTATCCTCAGCGTTGATACGCCAGACATGATCCAAACCATCAAGAATGAGCACAAATGGCTTTCCCAGTACTTTGTAGTGGGCAGAACATGCCTCCAATTGTGTATGTAAGCCTCCACCAGTCTTCGGGACATCCTCGTGAAACTGTTGGATCTGTGCCAAAATGGATTGCTCGACAACGTAGCTATTAACCCGGTCGCGGCCTCGCTCGGTTGTCGACAGAAAATAGTGATGGCGAACCGTTGGGATACCTTTTTCTGCAAGCGTGTCGCACAGTGCGCTCAGGTAAGTACTCTTTCCGCGTCCTGGTGGACCAGTCAGCACAATTGCCTTCCCAGTAGCATTAATTGTGCTCTGGACAAATTCTTGATGGAATATCTCATCAGGAACCTCATAACCTTCTGGAACAACAAAATCCTCTGGCAAAGGAGCTGGAGGTGAAGCTCGTAAGATAGTTCCAACCTCTGCCAGTTTGATCCAGCCATCCGGCGCAGGGAGATTTTTTTGCGTCGCCCAATTCAGTGCCACATATTTTAGATTAGCGATTCCCTCTGGCGTACCATGCAGTTGAAGGCGAGCATCAACTTCATGCTCCAATGCAAGATAACCCTTATCGCTGTGTCGAATGCGTAATTGGTTGAAAAACGCTTCGCATTCCTCAATGCTACCGAGTTCAGTTTCAACTCTGGAGCGCTGTGGCTCAGGGATCTTGGAAAAATAAATCCTATCTAGCCCCAGACAAGCTTCAATCGCTGCATCAGGTCGACGGTTAGTTATTAGCGAGATTTCGCCAATACGTGTTGGATCGAGCTGTTTGAAAGCATCGAACCATTTACGTAGTATCGATCTAGACCGTTCCGTTTTGCCCGTTTTCTCTAGCATCCAATCCCAAGATAGAAGATGCGTGTCAGAATCTGGAGTGAACTTGATCTGTTGAAGGTCAACAAAGCCATCACTTCGTTCGATGACGATATCATCTAGTCCCTGTGGTGCTTCGTTTTCATTATCACATTCAAATTTCACGCGGCTATAGCGCGTCGGTGCATCAAGCCAATCGCACAGGACCTTAAGGCCCTGACGATTTTGATAAATATAACCAGCTGCAGTGATGGCGGTTTTCTTAATATCTTCACTCATAGCATCAAGGGATGTTTAGTTCGGTTTTGATCCAAGTGTCCAAAGTGTCTACACGTACAAACTGGGTCGGAACAGGATATGGCGGATGAACCATCCAGTAGTACACATCGCGGCTTACATAGAGTTCAATATTCCTTAAAGGTACACTCTCATGCTGTGGCCACTGGAGCAGTTCAAGCAACCTTGAACGGTGAGTTTCGAGAAATTTTCTGCGGTCTAAAATACGACTGAATTGTCCTGCCCTGTCATTCTCTGCCTTGCCAAATATCCGATCACGAAGACGACGGCTATCTTTCATTGTATATGGCGGCTGGTTGTACTTGCACTCTACCGTCACAAGCAAATTATCTTCCGGCCAGTATACGAAGACATCGAAGTCGCCAACGTCATCAAATTTCTCTCCACGGAATCTTCTAAAGAAATCGATACCTCGCAGAACATATGGTGTATGTCTGCGAAAAATCTCCTCTGTACGAAGCTCGAGGCGCTTTTCAATGCTTTCCTTAACATCGCGAATGACGGGCTTAACATGAGGCCAATCAAATTCTGCTGGCAAATAACCGTCTCGTACCGCCGACATCCAAATATACATTGCCCGGCTTGCTGATTCGGCCCCCCAACGCAGGTCGGTACCATCAATTACCAGTGGCTTAATTGTGTATCGATCGATTCGCTTGTTACGCTCCCAGTATGGGATATCTCCCTCATCGATATCCCGTCCAGCAAGCCTGCGAACACCTGTTTCCGAAAGAGTCAGAAAAGCAACGATTTTTTGGGCCTCAGAATAGTCAAGTCTATCGATACTGTCAGACAATCCTTGCGCGAGGCGATCCGGTGCAGCAACATAAGACAGTGAAAGTTCGTCGCCAAACCCATATCGTTGAGCTTGCGATAAAACAGCGAGAGCAGTGAGCATGTTCTGCAGTTCGAAGCCCAGATCGGTTATAAAAGCCTCTTTGAGTTTCTCTGACGACAGTAAATCTACCGATTCACCTTCTACCGCATCCTTGTCATTTGCACCGAGTCCCAGTCTGGATTTTGCGTACTCCCTTGCAAAAACCGCCTCACGATCATCAAAACCTGCCGAATAGAAAACTTCTGGAATATACGAGTCGTCGATTTCAACTCCCCCCACATCTATGCCATTGTGAAGGGTATCACTGGCACCAGTCAGCACCATGAACCAATCAACCAAACCTACTAACTCCCGTAGTACATCCTCTGTAACGTCATCTACACCGTTTGAAGATAAACTGACGGTCTTTTCCAACAGATATCGATAATGCCGAGCCATATCTCCGTATTCTTTGCGTGCCTGTTCAATCGCATCAAGTCTGTCGTACTCAACTTCATGAGCAAGACTCAACCGGGCTCGTTGGATTCTAGTCCTCTCTGTAACAAGGAGGGCATCGTGTTGCTCGATGAATGCCTGCAGAAGCTGATGCCTATCAAATGCTGCAAGTCGATTCTCAATGTGAAGACGCATGCGAGCACTGGAAGGATCAATCCTGGCCTTGGCATCTGACAGTTCATACCTGCCAGGAATAAACCCAAGCCCCTTGATTTCTGCGGCCAGTCTTCTACGTGCAAGCTTGTAATCGGTAGGCGAAGGAATTATAGGGTATACATAGTCGGGGACATCAATATTACGGGTCATGACTTTTAAATGATAACGAGCCGCTTGCGACGCTATATGAGTAAATCGTTGAGCAAATTCATCAGGCATCTGCAAACCAAGTACTGCATGACATTTTTCAAGCGTTTCCAGTAAGCAACGAACCTCGAATGATCCATCCTTGGAAAGATTTAACCCGGCAAGCACTGCACGTGTATCAACTTGAACGTGAAATACATCGGGGTTGTGGGAATCCGGGATGACTGAAGTCACCACGTGTTTAAATTCGTCTAAAGAAGAAGGACTCTCTTCAGCTTTAACAAGACTAGATGGATCAGGGGAGCAGGAAAACAAAACATGCGGCTGCCTAAATAGAGAGATATCAGACATCATTTTTCTGCAGCGATAGCTACAGTCGGCCAGAAGTTGGGCAAAAAGGCCTATCAAACGTCCATCTTCAAAGCGTAATTCTTTGGGTATTTCTATTAATGTTTGAACGGTACAGGAACCAATTGATGTTGAGTATGCCATCGCTTTGTGATGACGCGATTCAAGTCGAACGACACCTTCAGTTGAAGAACTCAACGCCCATCCGATAGAGCTGTATGGAAATACCTTGGGTGCGCGAGACCAGAATTCTGTCAATATCTTGAAGCGCCAAGAAGTACCCCAGTGAGGGTCTAGCCCAATGAAGTTATGTGCAATCGCACCTTCGACAAGTACACCATGCATGTCTTTGAATGATGCAAACAGGTCTACTGTTCCACAGGAAAATGGGCTGAGCGTCCCCTCTTGAGCATCTGCAAATTTCCAATAACTTTCTAATTCCTCCAGATCTTTGAGACTATCAAAAATCGTGATGAAATCCGCTAATGGAAACAAACGAGTTGGCTTTGAGGGGAGATTGATGGAATTAAACGCAGTACCCGCGAGTGTAACGACAACAACGATGTGAAGCTCGTCGACGCCAGGTTCTGCACCATCTCTAGATAGAGAAAGGAAACGTCCATCATCAAGACGGAAGAAAATCGGCGATCCACAACTCACCTTGGCGTATATGCTTTCCGCTGCGTTTGACAGACGGTCATTCGATGTGTGGTCACATGTGCAAATGAGATATATCCCAGAATTACCCGGTATAATACAACTGATAGGCAGGTCTTTGCAGGCGGTGCCGTCAACATATAGAGTCAAAGGCCCCATAAGGGTTCTTTGGAATCGCTCAGCGACGAACTCTGCAAGTTTCCTGTGTGTAGAGGGGCTAATCCCGTTCAGATTTTTGTTAGCCCAATGGTCAATAATGAGGCCCGGAGCACTGCGTACTGACATTGGTATCCATAACCCATCCATCTCGACAGCAAGGAAGGGTAGCGCCATGCCTTGCATCACTGCATTTCCGAACGCATCCGGTTTCAGCGGTGCTTTGAAGGTGCCAACAAGAGTATCGAACGTACACCCTGCTTTCTTCCGGCGGTTCGCTAGCTCATTGCCAAGTTGTTGAAGCAAAGACTTGCAAGTCAACCAGAAGTCTTCAGTAGCTAGTTCAACATCAGCACATTGGGCCTCGGTGTTGACAGAGAGCATCAACTCAGGAATCGATTCGATGATCTGCGCTTGCAGCGCAATGGCAAGATCCATATGGGCTTGTGCTTCTGGAATATGCGCATAGGTAATGCGAAATGCTTCTACGAAGTCAGACATTCTCTCAATGCAACTCCCGTAGAACATAGGGACGAAGTCTTGACCAAGCCGTACTTTGATTTGCCCCCAATCAGCCTCGGGGGAAAAATCCTCAAGCATTGGGAATTCAGGCCATGATGCGTATAATTCTTTTGTAAATACTTTAAAATCTATATAGCTATCAATCGATATACCTACCTGAGACTCAAATGGCAGCTCTAAAAGGACACACCAAGCAAAAATATGCTTTATGGGGCTACCTGTATTGGCTGGCCAGAGTTCGGAAGTAAATAATGCAATTGCTACGTCGAGGGTTTTGTATCGGCGAAATAAATTCTGGGTGGCTTCCAGATGCTTACAAAAGTATGTGTCTTCACCTACCCCATTCGTAAACAATTCACGATATCTGGACATATCGTGTAGCAAAGAATCATAATCAACCTTTTGCTCTGTTAGTTTTCTTTCCCGCTTTTCACGTGACTTCCTACCCACTTCATATCCTCCCTGTATGCATACATTGACAGTCTATACGGTATCGAAGCATAGAAATTATTAATGCGTATCATAATGAATATTTTGAGTCACTTACTGTACCACCCTCACAAAAGTGCATAGCCTCACACTATCAAACGCTCGGGGCCTTTGGCCGGGTGGATGAGAAACGCGATGCAATGCAGTCACTGGCACTGCCAGAACCAGCCCGTAACGCCCTGGCGAATGCCGCGCTTAAGTATCGCTTTGGTGAAGACCACCAGCCGGTCACGGTATCGCAGTTGCTGACCCCACGTCGCCGGGAGGACTGCAGCGATGACCTGTGGGCCGTATACCAGCGCGTACAGGAGAACCTGATGAAAGGAGGTCTGTCAGGGCGAACCGCACAGGGGAAAAGCAGCCGCACCCGTGCTGTTACCGGCATTGACGGCGATGTGAAGCTCAATCGCGCCCTGTGGGTAATGGCAGAAAACATGCTCGCGTTTTTCGAGCGTTAAACAACCGTTCCGGCATAAGGAGATAGTTTAATGGATACACACAACCCTGAGTTCGCTGAGCAGGCAGCAATTACTGCCTCGGTGGTCCCTGACGCGCTACGCATCGGCTTCTGGCCGCAGCACTTTGGCTCCATCCCACAATGGATAACCCTTGAGCCCCGAATCTTTGCCTGGATGGGCCGCCTGTGCACTGACTATCACGGCGGTATCTGGAACTTTTCGACGCTCAGCAACGGAGGCGCTTTTATGTCTCCTGAGTCGGAGGATGATGGAAAGTGGGCATTGTTTAACAGCATGAACGGCAATGGAGCAGAACTCACCAGTGAAGCAGCTGGAATAGTCGCCTGTCTGATGACATACAGTCACCACGCCTGTCGCACCGAGTGTGATGCGATGACTGAGCACTATTATCGCTTACGCCACTTCGCGCTGAACCATCCAGAGTGCAACTCCATTATGCAACTCATCGACTGAGGAGAGCCAAGCATGAGTACCGCGTTATCCCCATTGTCATCACAGCCTGAACTCTTTCCGCTGGCGGTTATGGCTCAACATGGTTGCCTGCTTCCCGCGACTTCCGGATTGACACCCTATGCCCAACGGACCATTCGCCGGGCTATCAATCTGCTGGATAAATATCTGCGCCAGCCCGGCATATCTTTTACCTCAAGTGCTGCTGCCCGTGACTGGCTTCGGTTACAGCTGGCAGGACAAGAACGGGAAGTGTTTATGGTGCTCTATCTTGATAATCAGCATCGTTTACTGGAGAGCGAAACGCTGTTTGCCGGTTCAGTTAATCATGTCCAGGTCCATTCCCGCGAAGTAGTGAAGTCAGCGCTTCGCTTAAATGCTGCAGCTGCCGTGCTGGCGCATAACCATCCATCCGGTGATCCGGAGCCCAGTCAATGTGACCGCAACATTACGGGCAGGCTTAAAGAAGCGCTAGCACTGGTTGATGTGAACACGCTCGATCATCTGGTCATCGGCTCAGAGGGCATTGTGTCGTTCGCGGAGCGAGGCTGGATATGAAAATCATCAATAAACGCCAGGCAATGACCCTATACCGGCAACATCCTGGCTCCCGGCTGTTTCGCTTCAGTACGGGAAAATATAAATGGTCAGGCAGTATCTGCCATTATGCAGGCCGGGAGGTGAAGAACATATGCGGCGTTCTGGCCGTATTTGCTGAACGCCGTCAGGACCGCAATGGTCCCTATGTCATTCTTCGAAGCGTTACTCTCAATTAATCTTTCCCTTTATTCAGGAACAATAATGAACTATCACTCAGAATCCGGTACCAAGCCGGAGAATCCCGCCTGCCAGCATTGGGGACTAAAGAGAACGATCATATCCTGTTTTGGAGCTCGACTGGTGCAGGAAGGCAACCGCCTGCATTTTCTCGCTTACCGGGCCGGATTTAATGGTACCTTTAGCGACGATGACGTGCTTCACCTAGATCAGGCCTTTCCGTTGATACTCAAGCAACTGGAGCTGATGCTCACCAGCGGAGAACTCTCTCCCCGGCATCAACATTGCGTCACGTTGCATCATAACGGACTCACCTGCGAGGCGGATACTCTCGGCTCTCATGGCTATGTTTACATCGTTATCTATCCTCAGGCATCTAGCCAGTAACACCTTATCTTCTTTTATCAGGACTCAACTCATGCACATTTCATCTGCACCGGCCACGGTGCCGGTTTCGTCACGCCTGTCGCCCGTGCAGGTGTGGCAGCAACTTTTAACGTATTTGCTGGAACATCATTACGGCCTCATACTCAACGACACGCCATTCCACGACGACGCGGCTATCGAAGAAAATATCGAGGCGGGAATAACACTTGCTGATACAGTGAATTTTTTAGTAGAACGCTATGAACTGGTTCACACTGACTGTAAGGGATTCACTTGGCAAGAGCAAACACCATTCCTGACCACCACCGATATTCTCAGAGCCAGGCGAGCCACCGGATTAATAAATACTTTAATTCTTCGAGCCTGATTCCTGATTTTTACTTCTAAACTTCCCACCTTTTTTATTGATCGCATAATGCGCCTGCCATTACCGGCAGGCGTGTTTGCTTTTATGGACGATTAACGATGCTAACAGAACCCGATGTGTTGACAGAACATAACGAACTGAGCTGTTCGACCAGCTTACTGGTAAGCTCTCCATCACAAAGTTGTTTAGGCCTGAACGCAGATGATAAAGCTTATTTAACAAGCCAGGCATCTACAGATGGGGAATTTATACCGTCAATACTATCATGAGAAGTTGCAAAATTGAGCTCCTGCACTTACATAAGGGGGCTCACCAAACACACGAATAATGCGATTCAAAATAGGATTGTTACCCGGATTTTCTATAGGATAACCATGATAGCACCCGTCAATATGTGGCGGGAATTCATACCATTTATCATTCATATAGCCATAGACATACTTATTTTGAATTATTTGTATACCATTCTGCAAACAGTCAGTTGCTGCCGTATTATCAAGATCCATACGGGTATGAACGACCCCATTAACTTTCTTATCTGCTCTGATGAGATGTTTTGGATTAGCTTCATATACCCGTAATAACGGCTTACAGCACTCTGGTGTAAAGAAATTGAAGATCAGCCTATGCATGACCCCACCAACATCAATTCGCAGATCAGGCTGATTGTAGGGGCTTTCCTGAACAGAGATAACGGCTTCGACAGATTCACTCTCCTTAGAAACACAGGCATGGATCGACGTTTGGCTAACGGCCTCCCCACATGGTGCAATGACTCCACTCAATTCCTGGTTAAACTCTACCTCGCGAATGAATGGCCCACTGATAAGTGCAAGCAATATCTTATTCTGCAATGCGCGCTTTGCCGGTTCGGTAGAACTGTACAACTCCACCATAAAGTCTCTGATGGTTTGAGTCGGAGTCAGTGGTCTATTCCCAAGTCCTCTGGTTCGGCGAATTGGGGTATCCGCCATCAAACTATTAACAGATGCTGATGTTAGCAACAGGTTTTCGATACAGGCTTCAATTTGTTCGTGGCTGGTGAATTGGCCTTTAAATGAGAGGTCATTGATTGACACATACATCAGAACAACCTCATCAGGTCTTTAGTTATTTGATCAAAAAAACCTTCATCAAGCGCAGTTAGGTTTCCGTCCTGGTCAATATGAATTTGTTTTACTGTGCGCTTATCCCCACGATGAGTCACGGAGTGAATGATATTTTCAGACTCACCAAATGCATTGTCTTTTGCGAACACCCTTATACCGTTGATTATGTGATCGCTGTGAGTTTCGATAATAACCTGCACCCCTGTTTTTGAAAGCTCACAAAGGATTTTTACTAGGTTAGCCTGTGCACCTGGGTGTAAATGCACTTCAGGGTTTTCAATGATCAGTATCCCGCCAGGTTTAATTAGCGCTGCGCTGATGATTATCGGAAGGACATAACTCACCCCAAATCCAACATTGCTAGGTCTGATACTCTCCTGCCCAGATTTGTATGTGTTATAAACCCTATCTATTTCGGAAACTTCTTCCACGTCGATGGATACCCCTGGGCAGACCATTCTCATAGCCTCCCTGACGAGGGCGTCGACAAAGATAGTTTTAGTACTATTCGACTCAATTAACCCAGCGCATATTTTTTTCGCAAAGGCCAGATTGACTGTCGGTTGGTCCCTGAATTTGAGATACTCAGACAAGGCAAACTGTCCATATATACCAATATCCAGACGTTCATCACTAGAGCCAAACTCAAAACTTGAACGCGGTCCTAAACGCTCTGCGCAAAGATAAATAAAGTCATTCGACAGAATTTCGTCCAAGCGCGTGATGCCAGAAAGATTTTCCGGCTCCACTCTGCATTCTTTACTAGCGAGCTCATCAGCTATCAATTTAACGTTAAAATCGTCAATTTTAATCACAATCTGGTTGTCTACAGGATTATGGGATAAGAGATCTTTCAGCTTTCCAAAATTGAACAATTCCCCTTCAAGACGGAACCGCCCGTTTGCAAGTGCACTGATGTTTTGTTTTATACTTAGCAGTGACTGAATAGCCGTGGATTTGCCCGCAGAATTAGACCCACAGAAAACAGTTAACGCAGCAAACTCAAACTGTTGCTCAGCAAAACATTTGAAGTTTTTTAGATATAGATGCTTAATCACTGTTGAATGTTTCCAGTAGTTGGCCAACATTTGACATATGTTTCAGATAGGTTGGGGTTTTCTTCCCGGTGAGTTCCATGAACATAAGCTCTACCAGAGTCAATGACCGAGAATTGTCTGGGAATTTGCGTGAACGAAAATTACGGGCAGCCAAGGTGACATCAACAGTATGTTTTTCCAGAATGTCCGCCGTAAATTTTATGATTTTCCTTCGTGCATTCTTGAGGTTGAACTCATTTATCTCATTCATCCACATGAGCTTATTCAGCGCATAATCCAGATCGTCGTTCACATTAAGCTGGAGCCCCTCTCCTTCTATGCTTTCAAGAGAATGACTACGAGAAAACGCAAAGCTTTCTTCGCCCAAGGCCTTAGCGACGTATTTCTGATAACTCGAAAGATAAATGAGCAATAAGCAATACGTTAGATCAGCCTGCAATCGTAAAAGAATACGGGGTTCATCCCTAACAGGGGCGCCTATTGTATTGTAATATTTATTTAGAACATCCCTAGCAAGGCCGTACAATATCTCTGAGCCCTCACGAAAAACTATATTCCTCGCTAATTGCGCAGCATCTGAACTAAATTTATCTTTATTTAACCCTTCAACAAACATGCATTTCAGTAACGGATTAGAGTCGTAGGAAACAGAACATAAAATTAATTCCATTTCTTCAAGGTGTCTTCTTTCCACATAGCTCATATCGCTGAAACTGAGGCCATTAAGGTGTTTTAATATTTTAAGATTACGAAGAGTAAACGAATCATAAAAAAATGCCCTAATGGATTCCACCAAGTCAAATTCTGATAAAAGCCTCGTTTCACCCAAGGCATCTTCATCAGCCCATATCATACCTAGCGGGATCCCCAGAATCAGGGACTCTATATCATGAGACCTCTTGACGACGGATTGCGAGGAGCCGAAGCCGAAGCCGAAGTCAACGCCTGGATTGAGGCGGCCCGTCCCAACCATTTCAACAATATTCCGCACGTTAAGGTGACGTAACGAACTTCGAATGCGAGATGAGTTATATTTCATCATACGGCCTATTTTCTTTGCAGACAATGCCTTACCATCCGCTTGAATCTTCCTTTTGCTAGTATACTGTATTTGCTTCATATTGCAGCATTTAGTGGGTAAACAATACCGCATTCACACCTGCCTTTGCTGCCTCACCTGAGGCTACGCTTAAAGCATACGTCTGTATGACCGTCAACTTTATGCAGGAGAACCTCGACTTATAGGAGACTTGAGTGCCGAAGGATATAATCCAAACCTTATCTGAAGAGTCTTATCTTGCTGTGGCTAACCTGAGCAACAGCAACATCTACCCAGTTAGTATGGCATTAGTAACCGGGCCTTATCGCACACCCGGATACGGATTAAATTGACCGCTCCAACAAACTTGAGGCGTAGAAGTGACATGAGAAGGTGTTATAAAAAACGTGATTACTACAAAGCCTTTTCGTAAAAAAGAGGGCGCTTGACATCGCAAAAATGGCACATCTGAATCTCATGCAGTATCACTCTGCAGGCTGCGGGGACATGGGACAAAATGTATGTGACTCCATTTATGAAGATGTTTCGTACCTGATGATTGAGAATGCGCAGCAGGTCAGAAAAAATACACAAACAGGAAGGGCAATTTTGCAATGACCGGGTGCTAGCCCATTTATAATTCCGGCCAAGTCAGCGTTAGGCGGTAGAATTTTAACCATTTTAAAACCGATATAATACCAGCTTCACTGGCACAGTTATCTCACATAACTGATTGAAACTCGCTCACAATCAACTTTAGGCCCAACGATAGGACCAAAATGGAAACTAAACTGACAATTACCTTATACAAAACATAAGATTAGAAAACCAATTCAGACTCCGCCAGCACCAAAATTCTTTCGCGGCGATACCAGAATTGTCCGCTGAAGTCCTGAAAGCCCGCTCGGCACAAGCCCTGCGGGCTTTTTTGTGTCCATAGCAGTCCACCGAGAGTTGCTAGAATCCACGCCATATGACACCCTATTTTGGACCCAAAGCCTAAGACGTTTACAGAACACTATCGACGAGATCCTTACGAGTGCCAATGATATCTCGGGCTTCGTTGAAGCACTTGCTAAGAACGGTATAGCGACTATACCCAACATT
>Ga0157358_1000260_pt1 | contig 21335 bp, 20 predicted proteins | sample AttcapACBM2_FD_111484 | JGI IMG/M metagenome (GOLD analysis project Ga0157358, IMG submission 111484) | Fungus gardens microbial communities from leaf cutter ant in Botucatu, State of São Paulo, Brazil - Atta capiguara ACBM2 | ecosystem: Host-associated > Fungi > Mycelium > Unclassified ... | reverse complement strand
CTATCTCTTAATCTCTTCTCAAGTCTTTGCCTAAGTGCAACCTGAGCTCTAGCTTAAGATCATAACAGTAAAGTGGATATTGGTAAGCATTATCTGTGATGGGATCAGATGTGGTCAAATAGGTTTTGGTAGTATGTAACAATATATTAACAAGTTATCTGATAAAGTGGAATTAAAAATAGCTAAGACTTGGAAGCTTAAAAAGTTCCTTCTAGTTATCTCATTCACATTAGTAGTCTAAGGGAGTACCAAAGCATTTAGCATATTTTCAGTAGTAAAAACAGCCTTAGAATTGATAATGAGAGTAAGAGTTGATTTAATATGAATTTCTCAAAAGAGATAGTTAGTAAGACTAGTAAGCTTGGGAAGAGTAGTGACAAAGTTGGCCATTGCTATCAATGAAGATAATCAGCATGAATCAGAAAGCAAATATAGCCAGCTAGAGTGAAAATATTTAGCTCAACTAGTGATGAGTCATTAGTATATATAAGATACAAAGAGATTTTGTAGATATGAAGTGATTTAGAATCAGCTTAATCTATAGCAGGCCTAGAAGTAACAAAATGTCAGCTTACTAGTAGAGTCCTTCTCATTAATAGAAAGTAGTCCAAAAAATGCTAATTAGAGATCAAGGCAACTAGAACCCATAATCTATTGGAAGAAACAGAATACACAGCAGTATAGTGTAGTGTGGACAACTGAAAACCACTTATTTGTAGTAAATATTATAATAGAGAACTGAGGGAGTATGAGCAACAATAAAAGATGAGTAGTATTGGTAGTGATTCAGCCTATATGGAAATTTTACATTAACTACCTAATTAGTACTACTGATTATGAACCTAACACTTATTAAGCAGAATGCTTTGCAACATATAGCAGACTCTTGGAAGGTATATGAGTAGCAACTTGTCCAGAATATGTAGGATATAGATAAGGAATAACTTTTAACTTTAGCTTATATACTATGTCTCTACCTATTACACTGGTTGCATATTTTGGAGGTATTGGAGATTGTTTCATCTTTGACTGTACCTTGTATTCTTCTCATATACATATATTATTAGTCAACATCTTATATAGTAGTGGAGGTCTCCTCATGTTTTCTTATATTTTCCTTATTGTTTCTATAAGGACATCTTTACTATTTTTTATAATCAATAGGTATATATTTCTAAGTTGTAATCTGAGCCAAGCTTAGAATTATAATAGAGAGGTTGGATAGGATTATTCCAAATGGTAGAGATGTGTGTTATCACCAGCACTAAAAGATAATGTCAATTTTAGTCAATTTTCAGGATAAGACTTACAGTACTTATATACTAAATACTTTGTCTAAGATAATTTAACATGACTTGAATGTATGTTAAGGTGTGTTTCATCTTTGACTTATATTAACTGTGATCTACTGTATCTCACATTTTGCTTATGTACTATCAGTTAGTGTCTCATGTAGTAGTAAAGGATTTCTCATGTTTTTCTTATTTTTTCCTTATGTATTACTTATAGACATTATACACTTTCCTCATAGTCTATAGGTATATATAGTAGTATATATAATCATATATCTTTATACTTTACTAATTGATTATTTTTCTTATCTTTTTTCAAGTCTTTGCAAGTTGTAATCTGATCCAAGCTTAGGATTATAATATTTGGTAAAGTATTGTTGAGCTCACCTTGTAAAAGGAGAGTATTATAGTTATATCACTGGAATATTATAATTGTTAGGCTATTGAAGAAACATTGAAACAACATTATGGTAGAGACTACAAACAGACAGAATGAACAGACATAGGCAAGAAGCTATAAGTATTGAGACACTTAAAGAGATATTGGGATTATTGAGGATCACTAAAGAATATGTCTTAGATAAAAACAGAACTTGAGAATTAGTATTAGAAGATATGTTAACAGTACCAGTAGTACACAACAAAATAGCATAGGCAGTTATACTGAAGAGTATTGTTAAGACTTAAGCTCAAGAGTTAGAGTGAAAGAATTATTCTTGTATTGGAAAACTCAATAGAGTTCTAAGTACAGAAGTGTCTATTTTATACATACTAGACTGTTGGTCTGTGCTATACTAAACCCAGCCTATCCTAAAGGCTATAGGTTTTCCTTAAGATCAACATGTATAACATTATTTGTTCTAGAATTCTATATGATACATAATTGTATAATTGTAACATATAATAGATGTGTGATATCATATCATGCTGTGTGACAGTTTGTGACAGTCATATATAATATTATGCTAACCTCTAACCCTAAGTCTAAAAATAAAATAAAAAACAAAAAGAAAAATAAAATAGAAGAGAAAAATAGAAAAGGTTAAGTTTACCATCTTTAACTCTGACATTATCCTCTCTTTAAGGTTTCTTCTCCAGAGAAACTGACTTCTATTTTCACCAGTTTCTCTCTAACTTTCTTAAATATTCTGCTTCAAACTTTTCATTATTCCATCTACACAACATTTTTGCTGTATACTTTTCTGGTAACTCCCCTCCTCTAAAGTCTCTTTTCTCTGTCATATCCAACTTTTCTTGTTGTCTCACTTTTGCATTCATTCTTTCTTTACATTTTTAAATTCTCCTCTCTTTTCCAGATATCATATTCTACTGTAAGTTCTTCCTACTACACCAAACACTTCACAACTTCTTTTATTTTTCTTTTATTTAAAATTTTTTCAACCTCCACTATTGTGGCAACTACTGGACACAAAGTCCAATAATTACACAATGTTACAACTCAAAGACCTTAGAGTAGATCAATGAATAGAACCTTATATTAGGTTAATACAAGAAAACTTGATGGAGAACTCTGTACAAAATAGTCTACCTTATATACTAAATCCACATGGTCTGTGCTAGCTACTTCCAACCTATCCTAAACAGCTATGTGTTAGCCTTAAGGTCAATATGTGTTGCACATGTTGTATGACTGTCAGGCATGGTTCACACTGGAGTGAAAGTCTATAAGAAGAACTCAGAGATATGTGGACTTGTAGAACAACCTTGGCTTCAGCTTATATGCTGTGCTGTCTGTCTGCTGCATAGTCACAACTTCAGATGGTAGGAAGAAGTCCAAGATGAGAGTGAGTTCTGATTTGGTGTGTCGCCATTTAAACATCAGAGATCGAGTTTAATAAGAATTATCTTTGTTGATTATCAGACTAGCAAATTACAGTGTAACTACTAGTCTTATATACAAATGGATATTATAGGAGAACAGTGGTAAAGCCCCTATTACCCTGAGTAGAGGTTTCAGTATTGAGACACTGATAGGAGTAACTCTGTCATGGAAGACTGAGTCAAATAAGAGTATCTCTGCCATGGAAGACAGAATACCTGGATAGTTGCAGTACTACCTTAAGGTGTGTTGCAAGAAAGGTGGCCACTGTAGAAGGCAGGCTTGTATAATTAGGAGATGATATCACTGCAGAGATATAATTTCCAGATAGGAGGACTTGCATATGTATTATAAGACAAGAAAGTATGGACAGACTTTAGTGAGATATTTATAGATAGTTATATTATTAGTCTATGATGAGAGAGAGAAGGGCATGTGACTAGGAAGTCACATGACATTATGTCATAGGGCCTAGAGTAGTCTAGAGTAGTCTGAAAGGATTGAGAAGAGTCTAGAGATAGAGTGATATCAAGGAACATGTTAACAGCATGGTTTCCTTATGGTGTACACATGATGTATGCATGGACAACAGAGATGAAGAATAGGGTTTAGGGTATGATGTCAGGGCACATGTATACAGCATGCTAGCCTTGAGGTAGATATAAGGTGGATGAGTAATAGGACATAAGGTAGATTAGTAATGGATATGAGGACAGGGCATGGACATTAGGATAGAATACACAACAGATGTGTAGTCATAACACAGACCATGGATAGATATATAAATAGTCAGTAGAATACTGTTGTGGTTTCCTGTCAAGTTCTCTTGTGAATTACACAACTTGTGTTCCCCACTAGATATTTTCCTGTGAGATTTATTGTTAGTGCTGCTATTGGACACTAGTCTAGTAGTTGCCATAACAATATGACAGTATTCCCCTCTTAGGACTGAGCCTTTGAAATTCTATTGAGTTTATTCAAAGTTCTATTGAGTTTATCTGAAATCCTGTGATGGTACCTAGATCAACAATACATAAATGGAAAAAAAAGTTTTTTGCTCTTATTTCTATATCATCATGTCTTTCTCCACTCCCTCTGACATTTCACAAAATGACGCCAAAATCCTTGAAATGCAGTGGCAAGAAATGCAGTGGAAATACAAGAAGCAGCAGTAGCTCCTACTTCAACTGGAAGAAGCAGTGAAGTTACATTGGGCTGAGCATGTGGCTCAGAAGGCAAGAAGAGAAGTAGAAGCAAAGGCCAGGGAGGAAGCCAAGAGGAAGAGGGTTGCAGAGGAGGAGGAAAAGAGAAAGATAACATTAGAATATTTCCAACAACTCTGAGATGAGGTGCTAGAGGAAGACATCATGTTATTGGAGGGTGCTGAGAGGTCACAGATCATGGGATCTAAGCGCAAGGAAGTCACCTCCAGGAACAAGGAGAAGCAATGGCCCTCTAAGAAAGCTAGAGGAAAGCAACCAGAGAAGTACTGTAGAGGTGTCACAGTCAAGATGGGGGGGTGTTAACCTCTGTAAGAGATGTGTGTGTGCTGAGCAGGATTGTCTAGTGCACCACTTAAGGTGAGTAATGGACTATTTTTTTTCTTATTCTTTCTAATAATTTTTTCCTGAATTCAATCTCTTGCTTGTGCCAAGTGCATTACCCTCAAATAGCAGTGCAAGCCCCACATCAGTACCAATCCCCCAGCTATGATTCTTACCTATAGTAGAATTCTAAGTGCTATTGAAAAGGCACTCTGAGAGCTTGTAGAAGAGTACTAAGGAGCTGAGAGGTCCCTCTGGGACTTGGTGGAGGGCCAGGAGAGGAACACAGCCTAGTTGGAGAGGATTGGGGCTGCAATGGAGTAGAGATGGAGTTTGAAAGGAGAGAATGGAAAGGAGGAGAGCAAGAATGAAGAGAAGGGGTCTGAGAATAGCCCCAGGGAAAGTCAGGAAGAAGAGACTCTGTCATTTGCCTCCTGTTAGAATAGTAGTCTTGTTAATACAATTTTTTATTTTCTGTGATTTAAATGTGTGAGTAAGAAAATCAAGAAATTAAAATAAAAAGAAGTTTGAAAGTTTTTGAAAAGAAACCCCAAAAAGTGCACTGAAGCTAGGGTTAATGAGAATAAGTGGACAGAATATACTAAGGAATTAATGAAGGAAATCCCTGTTGAAAAATGCACAGAGGCAGGAGACAAGTACAACAGCATAATCAGGACAGTGGAAGAGGACTGGGTTTGGCAGAATATGTGATGTGAAAATTGAATACCAAGTCAGTGGCATGAGTGAGTTTGGATGTAGGAATCCATTCAGATTTGTCTCCAGTATCTTCATACTCTAGCTAGATCACCTTGTACAGGAGTTTACATGTCTGTCAGTAATTGATTTTAGAGTCCACTATCTGAGAAATTTCATATTCAGGTTCTCCATCAATTATAACTGGAGCAGGGTCCAGTTGTATTCTCTTAGAGAAAAAATTGGATATAGCATGTTCAAGCATGGACACATGGAAAACTAGATAAATAGAGTACATGGACTTTGGAAGATGGAGGGTGAACGATAGTGTACTAGGCTAGGTGATGATTTCATAGGGTCCAAAGTATTTTTTGGAGAGTTTCTTTGAAGGCTGAGTAGTTCAGAAGAACTTGGCCTTGACAAAAACTGTTACCTACTTTGAAATCAGGAGTGAAGGAACATCGCACATCAGCAGATTTTTGATAATGCTGTTGGATTGTGGAGATTTCAGCTTTAAGAGTACTCTGTAACTCATTGAGATCTATGGCAAAGTCATGGGCTCAGAAGAAAGCAATATTGCATTTGGGATGAATAGTGATGTTTGGATGATATCCCTTATTAGCGAAGAATAAGAAAACACAGGTAGTAGCACTTGGAATATTATTATAAGCAAACTCTGTGAGAGGTAGGAGTTCAGACCAGTTGTCTTACTAGTAGTTACAATATACATGGAGGTATTACTTGAGGATCTGATTCATGTGTTCAGTTTGTCCATTACCTTTGGGGGTGGTAGCTTGAAGTGAAGTGAAGCCACATATCAAAAGTAGTGCCTAAAGATTGGAAGAAGTTTGACACAAACTCCAAGCCTCTGTTAGAGGTAACATGGGAAGGAATGTCATGTTTGGAAAACATATAAAAGATAAACAGACATGCTAAGTCTGTGGAAATAATGGTGTCATGGGCAGAGATAAAGATTACCTGCTTGGTGAGCTGGTAAACTATGACCAAGATAGTGTCAAATCTGGAGGATGACAGAAGTTTCTTGATGAAGTCCATAGAAATAGAATTCTATGGTTATTTGAGAATAGGAAGTTGTTTGAGAGATCCATAGGGCTTGTGACATTGTGGCTTGAATTACATACAAGTGATATAGGACTTGTGGAATTGTTGTACATCAGTATGGAGGCTAGGCCAGGAGTATCCACAGCAGGCTAATTCCAGTGTTTTGTTTTGACCAAAATGTCCAGCAAGGGTGTGATCATGATTGTACTGGAGAACACATGTGCAAAGGTTACCAGCAGATGGTATATAAATTCTGTTATCAAGGAGGAGTAGACTGTTTGGGTCCATAGACCACCAGTCATCTGCAGAGGTGTGTTTTGTAGTAATTGTCAAGATTATAGAAAGTAGACTTAGTTTCTTTTTATTTTCTTTCCTATTTTTATTTTATTTTTGATTTATTTTTGATTTTTCTATTTTTAGAACTCTGAAATTAGGGTTAGAAGTGATTGGTCACACTATCACATCAGTCACATCTGATGGTGTGGTCACAACATTGATCATGGAACTTAAGAGAAGAGAGTAAAAGGTTCTAGAACAAAATGACATCATACAACATGAACATCACATGTTGGTCTCATGCTTGACACATGGTCATTTAAGGTAGGATGTACAGTACCTAGCACAGACCATCTATAGGAGTATATAAGGTAGACTATTTTGTAAAGAGCTCTCTATTGAGTTCTCTTGTATAAACCTTATACAAGGTTCTTTCTCTTATCCAACACTAAGAATTTGAGTTTGTAACAGTAATTGGGTCACTAGAAAGAGTCAAAAGGATGTAGTGTGTCTAGAACCATAACTGTAGCTGTACAGAGAGAAGAGAAAAGGAGGACAGTAGCTTGTACAGAGGCTGTAAGTTATTCTTGAGTGAAGATAGGTTTGAAGTTGTGAGGGTTAACTGTAGCATAACCAGTATTTCCCTTTTTAGGATAAATGTTCTACCATCTAGTGAAAGTGTCCAGTTTGGTACCAAGACAACCAGGATGGAACCTAATGACAAGGTTAAACTAAGAAAGATACTTGGACCACTGTACTTACTTCCAGGTCAACACCTTGGTAGTAGAAAAATATTCAAGGTTTTTATAATCCATAACAATATCAATGGGATAGGCTGGACCTTCTGAATAGTGTTATCAAATCTTGAAGGCTTCAAAGATAGCAAGCAATTCCTTGTCATGTGTATTGTAATTCAACTCTACCATGGTAAAAGTGTAGAAGTGAAAAACAACCAGATGAACTTCATTATCTTCATTAACAATAGAGAGGATTGTAGTGAGAGTATAGTCTGAAACATCAGTTTCCACAATGAGTTGAGCATCAGAAATTCAATATATGAGAATAGAAGCAGAGGTAAATGTTTTCTTAAGAAAGTTGAAAGCATTACAATAGGAAGAGTCAAACTTCCAAGGAATGTTCTTCTAGGTGAGGCATATCAATGGAATGACAATGTCTGAGTAGTTGAAGATAAACCAGCAGTAAAAATTAGTGAAACTTAAGAAGAATTGAATATCCTTGATTTTCTTGGGTTCTGGCCAGTCTTTAATAATCTTTACTTTGTCATTGGATATGGTAAGACTAGAAGGGGAAAGGATGTATCCCAGATACTCTACTGACTCAGAGTGAAATTTGCATTTCTCTGCTTTGGCATAAAGACCAGTCTTGTAGAAATGCTTGAGTACTTCTTTTACAGTGATGCTCAGACATGTTATTCAAGTAGATGAGTATATCATCCAGATAGATTATGACACAGACATCCAAAAGATCAGAGAAAATATTGTTTATGAATCACTGAAAGGCCATAAGAGCATTGGTAAGACTAAAAGATATTACAGACTATTCAAATGATCCATAACATGTCCTAAAAGTAGTCTTCCATTCATTACCATTGGCAATACAAACCAAATGGTAAGCATGACAAAGATCTATCTTTGACTTTGAATAAATCCAAGCTTTGCAAGATAAGTTCAGTAGATTAGAGATAAGTGGAAGTGGATAATAATTCTTCTTGAAGATGTGGTTAAGACCATGAAAGTCGACACAGAGGTACAATAAACTGTCTTTCTTCTTAATAAATAAGACTGGTACATTGTGTAGAGATGAGGTTAGTTGAATAAAACCTGTATTGAGGTTTTTCCCAATGAATTTCTTCAGAGCCTCTTGTTCAGATGCCAAAAAAGAGTATATAGGGCCAACTGGAGATTGAGCACCTTCTTCCAGATTGATTTTGAGATTATAAGAATAATGAGGAGCAAGGACTTCAGTTTTAGTTTTGCTGAAAATGTCAGCGAATTTGTGATACTTGGAAGAGATCTTAGAAAGATTAGGAGCTTCTGCAAGTTTTGCAGAATTAGCTTGAATGTCTGAAAAATGAAGACAGAGTTCAAAATTGCTGGAGTCCAGGAGTTTTGATGCATGCAAGAATGATGCAGCACCAATGATAGCAATGTTAGGTTGCTCAGAGTTAGATACAGAGGTTTCAGATATAGGTATTAAAACCACAGAATCCAATGATTGCAGAGGGATGTCAAGAAATGATAGGGATACTAATGGTATGTTGGTTATAATGTGAGAAAAAGCAAGCTTTTCCTGCAAAGATAGACAGAAGTTTATCAACCCATTTACCCAGTCAATCAGTGGATTGTATTGGGTGAGCTAGTTGTATCCAAGGATCAAAGAGCAGGAAGAATCAAGCAGAGTGACATAGAAGTTCAGATTTATACAATTACTAGTAGAAAAAATTATGGACAAGTTGGCAATTTCAGAGATGGTGCTGTTTGATGAACTATTAAACAAGCAGAGAGTAACTGGAGGAGTTGCAGATATCTTCAAGTGGTGAGTATCCACAAATTTAGAGTTTACAAAGCAGTGAGTAGACTTGGAGTCGACAAGAGCTTGGAATGTGATTTTATTAAGGTAATCCTGACCAAGGATTAAGAGAGAGGTAAGAAAAACAAAGAGTGAATGAGAATCAGAAAAAGCAGATGTGTTGAGCCAGATGGGACTTATTGCTGCACAGGGAAGTTCAATGTGACCCTTAGTCTGTATAGAGTTCTGGAGGTCATCCTCTATTTTTCCAAGGATTTTTCAGAAGCAGCTGCTAAAGCACTATAGTTCTTAGGACAGGAGTCCAGCTTGTAGTCTCCTACACTGCAATAGAGACACAGGTTGTTTTCAAGATGCTTCTTGCACTCGTCATTAGTCAACTTGCTATTGCTAGCCAGCTTAGAAGAAAGGTCTATCTACAGAGAATTGGGTTGTTTTTTTAGAGCAGGGGATGGAGATAACTTGGAGGAAGAGTTCTTGGCAAATAAGACCACCAGAGATAAATTTGCCTTATTCTGGGAGGCTGTGGCAGGACCAGAGATGAAAGCTTTTCCTTGCTTCTGAGAGTGAGACTCAAGGGCCTCTTTCTTTGCCTATCTTACACAGTGGCATTTGTGGTCACGTTTCCAGTAGTGGTAATCAATAGTCATTGCCAAAGTATATATATCTTGGAACAAGGTGGGTTTTTCTTGTTTTCAGGTAGAGATAGGATTCTGGATCCAATTAGAGAGCCTCTGGTAGTAGTAATGGCACAGAAAACTATTCCTCTAACCTAATTGGGAGGTATAACACATGAAGTCCACATTATAAGTAAAAATCTTGTTGCCAGGATTCATGCAGAGATTATCCAGTATGTTGGCCACTTCACCAACAGAGTCCAAGAAACCAAAGTGTTAACATAGCTCATCCACAAATAGGTTCCAATCAGACAATCAGTCTTGAAGAATATCCTGGTCTTCCTGGTTGAGGCCTATCTCAAATCAGTTCTGGGCTACTTCAGTGAAGTAGGTCATTGCAAAGTTGATTTTCACAGTGTCCATGTCAAATTATGCCAGATTAGTATAGAAATATAGGCGACATTGGAACAGGAAATTATTGAGCTTGTCAGACTTAGTGCTACTGAAAGTGTCAGAGATGTAAGCTTTAGTTCCCCTTGCATTAGTATTAGGACTGGAAGTCTGATTAGAGTTAAGTGTGTTAGCAAGTTGGCTGAGTATGTTGGCTAATTGTTCATTAGTATTATTGCTCTGACAGGATTTTGATCATGAGTGAGTAGAAGAAGTAGGTCTATTAGCTGTCAAGTTAGTAATAAGATTAGTAGTGGGAGCATCCTTCCAATTAAGATCATTGTTTGCAGGGATGATACTTGGACTAGGGATAGGTAAAGCTGTTTGGCTAGAATGGATGGTACTTGATGGAGACCTCGGATGTTATAACCTTAAATTCTTAAAGTGGGATAAAGATCAAACTCTTATATTAGAGAAAACACAAGAGAACTCGATAGAGAGCTCTTTACAAAGTAGTCTACCTTATATACCTATTCACATGATCCATGCTAGCCACTGTGCATCCTATCCTAAAGTACTATGTGTAAGACATGAGGTCAATATGTAGTATACATGTTATATGACATCACTTTTTCTAGAACCTTCTATATTCTTCCATGTATCATGTGACTGAGTGATGTTGTCACTAACCCTAACATCAAGTTATAAAAATAGAAAAATAAAAATAAGAATAAGAAAATAAGAAAAAGCTAAGTCTACTTTCTGCAATCTTGATATTAGAGATGAATGGCCTTTTTAGTGAATTTGTCTTGAGCATTGTGGAGTATTTGGTGGATAAGCCAGATGGTCACTAAAATGAGAAATAGTATTGAAAGGTGTCCCAAGTGGTGGGACTAGAGTTGAAGTTGAAGAATTACGGCAAAAGGAAGCTATTCTAGACTTTGAATTAGAGAGGTTGTTTTGCAGACAGAACTGTAACAGAGGATTTAGCAAACAGAACTGCTCAGAAGCAACAGCAGACTTGGGAGTCTGATAATACTGTCAGACATAGTCCACACTGGAGTGAAAGTCTGTAAGAAGAACTCAGATGTGTGGACTTGTAGAACAACCTTGGCTTCAGCTTATATGCTATGCTGTCTGTCTGCCACATGGTCACAACTTCAGATGGTAGGAAGAAGTCAAAGATAGAATTGAGTGCTGATTTGGTATGTTGCCATTTGAACACTAGAGATTGAGTTCAATAAGAATTATCTTTGTTGATTATCAGACTAGCAAATTATAGTATAACTACTAGTCTTATATACAAATGGATATTATAGAAGATGCTTGAGGTTTCAGTGGTAAAGTCCCTATTATCCCAAGCAGAGATTTCAGTATTAAGACACTAACAGGAGTAACTCTGTTATGGAAGACTAAGTTAAATAGAAGTATCTCTGCTGTAGAAGATGGAATACCTGGATAGTTGTAGCACTGCCTTAAGGCATGTTGTGAGAAAGGTGGCCACCATGCTTATATAATTAGGAGATGATATCACTGTAAGAATGTAATTTCCAGATAGAATGACTTGTATATAACAATAACATTATCTTTCTAAAACCTTCTACATCCTTCCATGAATCATGTGACTTATGACAGTATGATCTTGTCACTCTAACTCTAACCCTAGTTCTAAAAATGGAAAATAGAAAAGAAAATCAAAAGGAAAATGAAAATAGAAAAGAAAAGGAAAATAAATTAAGTCTACTACTTTTATCTTTAACACACAAGCAATAAATCTTTCAGTAGGATATCAATGTGGAAATCATAAGAGAACTCAACAAGAAGTTCCTACTGTATTGCTACCCTACTTATATAAGTTACATATGATCCATGCTACAAATAATTGATTCTGCTCTAATATCTATGTATTGTCTATGAGTGTACCATATATACACTATGAGATAAACATGCTGTTGACATGCTCCTTAATGTCATCCATCTAGTCTGTTCTAGTCCACTCTAGGCCTATGACCTCACATCATGTGATATGTCATATTACCACAGTTATGTGCCTCTTCATCATCAATAAAAAGAAAAGAAAAAGAAAAATCAAAAGAAAAGAAATATAAAATCAAGAAAAATAGATAAAAGGAAAAGAAAAATGTTGGTATCCAAGTATTCCATAACATCTACTGGGTCTACTTCTTCTACTTGCTCTCTGTACTGCACTACTTAACTGACATTTATAACTAGGTGAATTCTCATTGAAGTTAGTGGTTATAATTTGACTACATTAGTAGAAACTACTTCATTAATAATATATGAACTGATATATTTACTAATTTCTTTGCTGGTCTTTCTTTGAATACCAAGTCTTTTGTACTTAATATTACTTTATCTTCTTCTATTCCTTAGTTTCCTTGCTTTCTTTATCTGTCTGTTGTTTTATCTTTTTCTAAGCCTTTTTTAACATCATCTCAGCTTCCTCTGATACTTTCTTTATTTTCTCAGCAAACTCTGTTGCCTTTTCTACTTTTTCTTTTCTCCTAATATCTACCCCCATTCTTAACTCTCTATTATAATTTACTATAAATGAAGATACCTTAGTTACTGAATATACTTGATTGTTGACCACAAATTCTGCTGATAATAGCTATTCTAGCTAGTTCTTTTGTTTATAATCCATGAAGAATCTGAAATACTATCCCAACTTCTGATTTATTTGTTCTGTTTGTCCATTTGTTTGTAAATAGAAAGACATTGACAATTTTGTTTTGATCTCCAGTACTCTATTTAATTTCTTTATTAACTCTGCTGCAAACTATAGCCCTCTATCTGACACCACACTTTCTGGTAATTTATATAACTTCTACATATTATCTCTGAACAATCTTGCTAATCCTTTCACTGATGTTTTTTCTGTTGTTGCCACAAAATATACCATTTTGAACAACCTGTTGCAGACTACTAGGATTATATTCTTCCTAGCTACTAATGGCAACTTAGTTATAAAGTTAATTATCAAGTGTGTTCACAGTTACTCTGGTATCTTATTCAACTTCAAGTTTCCTACTGGTAATTTTGTCCTATTCTCTATTCTTTGGCATATTTTACAACTCTCTGCATACTTCTCTACATCTTTTGTTACTCCTGACCACCAATATTACCAAATCCATCATCTTTCCACCTTCTTCTATATTTAGCTGCTGGTATATCATGATGTAATAGGATTATTTCTATTCTTAGCTCCTTATTCTTTGGCACATAAACCTTTCCTTTCTTAATACCAAATTTTCCTTTATCTACCATTCATTTCCTTTCAATATTTTTACTTCTACCTTCTTCATTTCTTCTACTACTTTAACTACTTTTCATCTTTATCCTTGGCTATTTTGATTTGTATATTATTATACCCCCATCATAAATCTAACTCAGTAAATACTTGCTTTATATTTATGTTCTCTATAATATCAGAAATTAGAGATAAGGTGTAATTATTTTTTTCTAATATATCTACTTTAAATTCTTCTATTACTACTTCTGCTAAACTACAAATATACTCCTCTTTAATTAGTGTCTGATTTTCATTTCTTTTTCTACTCCTATTTTCCAGTCTAGTCTCCTACTAAGTCCATCTTCTTTCTCTATTTTTGTTTCTAGAACATGTTTCAAAGTAAAATCAAATCTTGACAGGTATTATACATAATATATTTGTCTTCTGTTCAACATTTGTGCTTTCATGAAATATTCTAAATTCTTATGATCTGTCCAGATCTTGAACTTGAACTTAGTACCTTCTAATAAATATCTCTAGTTTTCCAACCTCCTTATTACTACTAACATCTTCTTATTATGTATCTCATAATTCCTTTCTGTCTTATTGAGAGATATATTACTGGTCTTTATTATCCATTCTCACATTCTATAAATAACATACCTCTTGTCACATAGTCCAATCTATTATAAGACAAAAGTGTGGACAGACTTTAGGGTTAGGATTAGGACAGATAAGATATAGTAGTAGTATGATTATTAGTCTACAATGAGAGAGAGAAGGGCACATGACTGGGAAGTCACATGATATGATGTTATAGACCCAGAGCAGTCTAGAGCAGTCTAGAAGGATCAGGAAGAGTCTAGAATAGGATGATGTCAAGGGACAGGAGTTCCTCATAGTACATACATGTGTGATAGAGATTAAAGAGTATGACATTAGGACATATGGACATGGCATGCTGGCCTTGAGGTAGATGCATGATAGATGAGTAATGGCCATGAGGACAGGGCATGGACATTAGGGTAGGCATAGAGAAGTCATAGCATGGACCATGAGGACTTTATATAAATAGTTGGTAGAATACTGTTGTGGTTCCCTATCAAGTTCTCTTGTGAATACACAACTCATGTTCCCACTAAATATCCCTCCTGTGAGATTTACCACTTGTGCTGCTATTGGAAATTATGTCTAGTGGTTGCCACAACACAATCTGTTTCCATTCTTATTTTTTTATTTAAGTCCAGTGCTGCTAACACCAGTTCTTTTGTAAACCTCTTTTTTAACTCCCTAAACCTCTTTTCTTGCCTCTTCATCTAATCCCACTTCTGATCTTTCCTTACCAAATTGTATAGCAGTCTAGCTATCACTACAAAATCTTTAATGAACTGTTGATAATAATTTGCTTGTCCTAAAAATTTCTATACATTTTTAACTCCTTTTGGAGTCAGCTAGTCTAATACTCCTTTCATCTATTTTTTCTCTATCTTGATTTCCTCTGGCCCAATTACTACTTCCAAAAATCCTACTTTCTTCATTTTCAATTAACATTTCTCCAGTTTCACATACAAATCATTTTCTGCTAGTCTCTTTACTACCTCTTCTATTACTTCATCATGTCCTTTCTCCTCTTCCATTCCTATAATTACATTGTCAATGAAGCTTGCCACTTTCCCAGTGTTAATCAAGTCCTGTAGGATCTTGTTCATTATTATTTGAAATATTGCTGGAGAATTAGTTAGTCTAAAGAACATTACTATAGGTTTAAATGACCCTTTCAGAGTTGTGAATGCCACCTTCTACTTGTCTTCCTTCTTTATTTGTATATTATTGTAACCCCATCACAAGTTCAACTTTGTAAATACTTTCTTGGTACCAATATTTTCTACAATGTCTGAAATAAGAGACAAAGGGTAGTTATTTTGAATTGTTCATTCATTTAAAATACTGAGAGTTCTGAACAATTCTCTTTTTACCATCCTTCTTTTCCTACAAAAGATACAGGTGTTATTTGAGACAACTTTAAGAGTCTGATATACTCTCTCCTCAATTGTTCTTTGATCAACTTGTGCATTTCTCTCTCTTAACAACAGATATACCTTCTTCTTTCTCAGCACAAACCCTTCCTCCAACTCAATTGCATAATTCTCCAACTTCTTCATCAGCATCCTCTCACTTGATCTCTTTCCAAAGACATAGATCCACTTATGGAACCTTTGAAGTACCAATTTCTTGGCCTCTTCTTCAGATTTTACTGCTTTTTCTTCCTTATCCCAAATCTCTCACTCCTCTGCTATCTTCTTTACTTCTATTGTCCTCTCTTTTTTTGTTTTTTTCTTTATTTTTCTTTCTTTCTGATTTTTTTGCTCCTTCTCTTCTTGTTTTTTTCTCTCTTTCTCTTTCTTCTCTTCTTCTTTTTGTTTTTGCCATCTCAATTTTCTCTGCTTTGGTCTTCACTACTTTCCACACTTCTCTAAGCACATTGTTATCTCCACTTCTTCTATCCTCCAGTTAATTTCATGATTGTGGTATGCAAGCCATAGCATTTCCAAAATTATGCTCCACTTTTAACCTTCAATCATATTGATTTCTATCCTCTTCCTATGTCCCTGGTAATAAATATTCATCTTTACAATATGCTCAATAGGTCTCTCCTTATTGAAGAAACCATTCACATTTCTCACATATATTAGTCTTTTTATTTTTTTCCCTACTTTCTTACAAATTCCAAACTCATCACTAGCTCCATTTCACTGCTATCCAATAATACCTCTACTATTACTTCCTCTTGCATATTAATTCTTTCCAACCCAATCTTCACTATTACTTCCCTCAATATATTTCCATTGTTCAGGTTATAGCATGATGTATTATCTATTACTCTACTGAATATTACAAATCTATTATTACTAGAGTTTAGTTGAGGACTACTTTGAGTTTACAACTACTACATTTGTCTTTTTGACTTCTTCCATTGAAGCAGACCCTACTGGTGCCTGTTATTAAGAAATCTCCTGCCTTTTCAGCCAAACTTGAGGCTATGGCAGCTATTGCTATTGTACCCCACTAATGTTCATCCTTGGTGCTTAAGCTCTTATCTCTCTTCTTCTCTTCTACTCTCTCTCCAATGTCTATCCAAGTTTGTCACTCTCTCATACTATTGTCTAATACTCTTGGAAGATCATTTTACCTCTATAAGCTTTCTTCTAATCATACTATTTATTCCTCTCTTGAATTCTTCTACTAATAGTCTCCCTTTGTATCTACTTCTTCTTACTGCTCTCTTAAATTTTTGTACAAACTTCTCCATTATCCTATTTTTCTATTCTACTCTTTTCAATTCTACCACTTTCATTGTTTTATTGTTTTCACTATCAAACTTCTTCTTTGGATCTATCAAAAGTTTCTCAACTATCTTATATTCTAAAATTTCTACCTCTAGATTCTCCAAAACATTCTCCTTTCAAATTTTTGCTGATTCTTTCTATATATATTGTTAAAAATCCTGAAATCTTTCCTGTAGCCCCATCAAATATTTGTAACTTAGCCACTTTTACATTAGATCTAGTATTGGGTCTAGAGACTTTTGCTGCTACTTCTTCTATTACTAACTGTCAGAATCACAGAAGTTGGACTTAGTTTTATTTTTTTCTTATTTTTATTTTATTTTATTTTTGATTTATTTTCTATTTTTGGATCTAGGATTAGAGTTTAGCATGACATTACACATCAGTCACAGTCATATAATTACATATTATATGGGATGTCAAAAAAGGTTTTAGAAGAAATAATATCATACAACATGTTATATATATGGTTATTTAGGGTAGACTAATTATAGTGTAATACAGACTATCAGTCTGGAATATATAAGGTAAACAATCCTATACAGAGTTCTCTATTGGGTTTTCTTATGTTAACTCTAATATTAGGTTCTTCTTATTAATCTACTTTAAGGTCTTTGAGTTGTAATACCAATAGTGCTTGGAGTTGTGCTTGTATTGCTATAAGCTGCTTCTATTACTGCCAAATTATTAAGCTTGATTGAGTTGACTTATATTATTGTAAGATAGTAGAAATGATGATAATGGTAGTGGTATGGAAGGCAATAAGATATAAAGAGATAAGATAAAGCCAGTACTGGTCTCTTCCTCTGAATTGTACTATAAACCAGACTCAATCTCAGTAGGTGCTGGTAGCACTCTTCTTGTTTGCCTTACATCATCTATTAACTATCTAATAACTGATTATTGTTATAATCAAATTGTAAACAAATATCTCTAAGAAAAAAATCTCTACTCTAAATAGTACTTTAAGAGCTCCCACCATTTCCTCATATGAACTGATCACAAGTAGACCAGCAGTATGGAGCTATTATACAAAAAAATTATCTAACACATCCACAAAAGATAATCTCTACCTAGAGTCTGGCAATTCTTTTTGACTAATGTTGTTCTTTAGTCAAAGATAATAAGAGAGTAAAGAGAAAGAGCCCTGAGTTGGGTGGTTTTAGAAAGGGAATTGAGTTCTAATATTATGATTCAAACTCAAGAATTAAAGAATGAAAAGAATCTTGTATTAGAATTAATACAAGAGAATTCAATGGAGTTTTAAGTATATAATATTATTTGTTCTAAAATCTCCTACAATGCTCTTTATGACACATGATTATATGACTATGACTTGTGACATATGTGTGACATTTTGTAACACTTATGCTAAACTCTAATCCTAAGTCTGAAAAATAAAATAAAATAGAAGAAGAAAATAAAAAAATTAAGTTCACTATCTTCAATTCTGACACATAGTTTGTAGCAGAAGAAGCTGAATAAGATATTAAAGATTGAGATGATATTATCAATGGTATTCTACTCTTGAACAGATAAACAGATAAAGTATATGAACTAGGAGATGGAATAGTACTTAAGGTTTTTTGTAGATTATAGGCAGAAGAATTGGCCAGAATGGTTGGAAACAGTGAAGTTTGTGGTGAACAACAAAATTTGGTAATAAATTATCTCTGTTCACAGCAAATTATGATAGGAAGTTGAGAATGGAAGTAGATATCAAAAGAAAAGAAAAAGTAATAGAGTTTGTAAAGAGAATTAAAAAAATACAAGAGAAAGCTAGAGTGACATTAAGAAAGGTATAGGAGAAGATAAAGCAACAAGTAGATAAGAGATAGAGAGAAGTAGAAGTATGGAAGAAAGGAGATAAGATGATGTTGAGTATAAAAGATCTAGTATTTAAGAAGAGACTGGTTAAAAAGTTGATAGAACAATACATTGGACTATATATTGTTGAAGTCTTATAGTCAAATATAGGAAACTAGTAGAAGAAGTTGAGAAGTGGAAAATTAAAAAGATATTAAATAGAAGAAAAAAATGAGAAGTGGTGAAGCACTTGGTATATTAAAAGGAGTTTACAGTAGAAAATGACACATATAAAAAACTTGGAGAATACAAAAGAAATGGTTTTAGAATTTGAAGAAAGAATGAGTATAGAAGTAAGAAGATAGAAGAAGTTAGATATAGTAGAGAAAAAGGACTTTAGAAGAGAAGAGCTACTAGGAAAGTATACTATAAAGATGTTATATAGATGGAATAATGAAAAGTTTGAAAAGGTATATTTGAAAAAGTTGGAAAGAAATTGGTAAAAGTAGAAGTCTATTTTTCTAGAGGAGAAACCTTGAAGAGAGGGATAATATCAGACTTTAAGAAAATAAACTTAATTTATTTTTTATTTAAACCTGGCTAAAAAGTGATGATGTGATGTCACATGTGACTGTTATAATAGTCACAAAGTATGATAAAAGTGTGATATATGTCATAGGTTGATTATATAATTATATTAGTATAACATTAGAGAAAAGTTATTCTTGAAAGAGAAAACAATTTATGAGAAAATACAAATAATATTAAATAAAGTGTGGAAACTTATTCAAGAGGTATATAATATGGATTTGGATTAACCTTAGCTTTAGCTTATATATTATATTGATTGTAATTTAAAAAAGATAATTAGAAGAAAGTGAAACATAATAGAGGTCAGAAAGCTGAGCATAAAGAGATTAATATTCAAGAAGATATCACTTTAAGTTAATTTCCAAGCTAAGAAATATTATTTATTAACTTGTATCTCTATAACTAGTAAACCAATTCTTATAAATCAAGTTGCACTGGAAAGCCCCAAATAAGGATTATCCTGTCATGACTTATTCTTCAAGTGTTAGAAGAAAAGTGTACTTATATAAAGTAACACAAGAGAACTTAATAAAGTTATTACTATAAAGTAGTTTAGTTTATATGATATTTTACCAAGTTACATGACTGTATAACTGTGACAAATGTGACACATATGTAACATACATTATATTTTGTAGCATTTGTGACTATCACACTTTTTAGCTAAGTCTAAAAAAGAAAATAAAAAAACTAAACTATAAAAAATAAGAAATTATAAAAGACTAGAAAAATAGAAAATAGTTAAGTCCACTTAGAAAATTTCTAACATATCCACACATATATGGGATATATAAGAGTGGTAACAGATTACTAGAATATTAGACTATTATTAACTATAAGTTTCATTGGCTATTATCTTAGAAGTGATGAGATAGATTTATTTGCACAATCTAACTTGTATTGGAAAGAGCTCATCAAATGTTAGAGTTTTTTTTATCTTTGATTCATAATTACTATGTCTTGTATTTTTCTCATATATCATTAGTTAGTATCCTATATAATAGTGGAGACTTTCTTATATTTTTCTTATTTCTTCCTTATTGTTTTCTTAAGAATGTCTTTCTTTTTCCTTATAGTCTTTAGGTATATAGCTGTGGATATGATCCTATATCCTTACACTTTACTTATTGATCATTTTCTCTTTTCTTACTCAAACCTTTGCCTAAGTTACAATCTGAGCCAAGCTTAGAATTATAACATTACTAATGATATATAAAATTAGTCTAACAACTATTATAACAGCTAGATAGTAAGTAGTAATCATGTGATAGCAGTAGCTTATATACAAACTATTATTATTCTTTTGAACTTCTAAATCACTTCTAAATTTCTGAGAGTTTATACAAGATTTAAATATTACAAACAAGTGAGTAGTTCATTTTGTAACAAATATAATATTTATATAGCTTAAATACTGATATTAGATAACTGTGAAAGCATAGTTTATACTCAGTGAAAAGTTAGTGAATAAATACATGAAGTTAGGGTCAAGTACTTGAACTTATCTATAATATATGAGGTTGCTAACTTTATAGATAATCTTGGCTTCTGTTACAAACTTTATTCAACTTGTATCTCCATAGTCAGTAGACTGATTCTCACAAATCAAGTTGTGCTCAAAAGCCTCAAATAAGAGCTATTTGTATATATTATCTTATGAATAACTAAATGGATTCCCATGATCAAACTTGTGTTGGAAAGTGCTTATCAAACCATCTCTAATAATATATTATATATCATATAAAGGTTAGTATTTGTAGAAATACAAGCATATCAATATAGTAATATAATTAGTTATCCTCTAAAATTAGCCTGATATCCACTATGATAGGTAATAGCTCCACTAGATATTTGTTATGATTCAAAGCTCAAGGGGTTAAGCAATGAACTTAACTCTTGTATTGAGTAACACAAGAGAACTCGATAGAGTTCCTAGTACAAAGTAGTCTACCTTATATACTAGTCCCCATGGTCTGTGCTAACTACTGTGCACCCTACCCTAAATGACCATGAGTATTACATGAGGTTAGCATGTGTTGTCCATGCTGTATGATGTCACTTTGTTCCAGAACCTTCT
>Ga0157358_1000259_pt1 | contig 21337 bp, 18 predicted proteins | sample AttcapACBM2_FD_111484 | JGI IMG/M metagenome (GOLD analysis project Ga0157358, IMG submission 111484) | Fungus gardens microbial communities from leaf cutter ant in Botucatu, State of São Paulo, Brazil - Atta capiguara ACBM2 | ecosystem: Host-associated > Fungi > Mycelium > Unclassified ... | reverse complement strand
TCCTCCTACCTGGTCTACTACTAAACGCATATTTATGCGCGGTAGACTTGTGGGCGGAATGAATCACTGATTCAGGCTTGCAAACTAAAAAACCCGCGCTACTGCGCGGGTTTTTTTATGCTCGTAGCATTAGCGATGCAAACATGAAAGGAATTATCTGATGAGCCAACAAGTTATTATTTTCGATACCACGCTGCGTGATGGCGAACAGGCATTGCAGGCCAGCCTGAGCGTGAAAGAGAAATTGCAGATAGCGCTGGCGCTGGAGCGTATGGGCGTTGACGTGATGGAGGTCGGTTTTCCGGTTTCTTCGCCAGGCGACTTCGAATCCGTGCAGACTATCGCTCGCCAGGTAAAAAACAGCCGTGTTTGCGCGCTGGCCCGCTGTGTGGAAAAAGATATCGATGCGGCTTACGAAGCGCTGCGCGTGGCCGAAGCCTACCGCATCCACACCTTTCTGGCGACGTCGCCCATGCATATCGCCACCAAGCTGCGCAGCACGCTGCCGGAAGTGATCGAGCGCGCCGTGCGCATGGTAAAACATGCGCGTAACTACACCGACGACGTCGAATTTTCCTGCGAAGACGGCGGTCGGACGCCAATCGACGATCTGTGCCGCGTCGTGGAAGCCGCCATCAACGCCGGCGCCACTACCATCAATATCCCTGACACCGTGGGCTACACCCTGCCGAGCGAGTACAGCAACATTTTCACCCAGCTGCGCAACCGCGTACCCAATATCGACAAAGCGATCCTGTCAGTGCATACCCATGACGATTTGGGCATGGCGGTCGGCAATTCTATCGCCGCCGTGCAGGCTGGCGCGCGCCAGATTGAGGGCACCATTAACGGTTTGGGCGAGCGTGCGGGCAACTGTGCGCTGGAAGAAGCCATCATGGCGATAAAAACCCGCAGCCAGCTGATGAACGTGCATACCCATATTCACCATCAGGAAATCTACCGCACCAGCCAGCTGGTCAGCCAGATCTGCAATATGCCAATCCCGGCCAATAAAGCCGTGGTGGGCAGCGGCGCTTTCGCCCACTCCTCCGGTATTCACCAGGACGGCGTGCTGAAAAACCGCGAAAACTACGAAATCATGACGCCGGAATCGATCGGCCTGCACCAAATCCAGCTGAACCTGACCTCTCGCTCCGGTCGTGCGGCCGTGAAACACCGCATGGAGGAGATGGGTTACAAAGAGCAGGATTACAATCTGGACAGCCTGTACGACGCCTTCCTGAAGCTGGCCGATAAAAAGGGCCAGGTGTTCGATTACGATCTGGAAGCGCTGGCCTTTATTAACAAGCAGAACGAAGAACCGGAACATTTCCGCCTGGACTACTTCAGCGTGCAGTCCGGCTCCAGCGTGATGGCAACCGCTTCGGTCAAGCTGAACTGCGGAGAAGAATCCATCGCCGAAGCCGCGACGGGCAACGGGCCGGTGGATGCCGTTTACCAGGCGATCAACCGTATTACCGACTTTGATATCGAGCTGGTGAAATATCAGCTGACCGCCAAAGGCCACGGCAAAGATGCGCTGGGCCAGGTTGATATCGTGGTGAACTATAACGGCCGTAAATTCCACGGCGTGGGCCTGGCGACGGATATCGTGGAATCCTCCGCCAAAGCCATGATCAACGCCCTGAACAATATCTGGCGCGCGCGCCAGGTCGAGCAGGAACTGCAGCGCAAAGCCAACGAAAAGGAAGCCGTATAATGACAAGGACTTATCATATTGCCGTATTGCCGGGCGACGGCATCGGGCCGGAAGTCATGGCGCAGGCCGCGAAGGTGCTGGATGCGGTACGTCAGCATTTCGATCTGCGCATCACCACCAGCGAGTATGACGTCGGCGGCATTGCCATCGACCGTCACGGCGAGCCGCTGCCGCCGGCCACCGTGGCGGGCTGCGAACAGGCGGATGCGATCCTGTTTGGCTCCGTCGGCGGCCCGAAATGGGAACACCTGCCGCCAGCGGAGCAGCCGGAGCGCGGCGCGCTGCTGCCGTTGCGTAAGCACTTCAGACTGTTCAGCAACCTGCGGCCGGCCAGCCTGCATCAGGGGCTGGAAGCGTTCTGCCCGCTACGCGCCGATATCGCCGCCAAAGGCTTCGATATTCTGGTGGTGCGCGAGCTGACCGGCGGCATCTATTTTGGCCAGCCGAAAGGCCGTGAAGGTAGCGGCCAGCACGAGCGCGCCTTTGATACCGAGGTTTATCACCGCTTCGAGATCGAACGCATCGCCCGCATCGCCTTTGAATCTGCCCGCAAGCGCCGTAAAAAAGTGACGTCGATTGATAAAGCAAACGTGCTGCAATCGTCCATTTTATGGCGGCAGATCGTAACGGAAGTGGCGCAGGATTACCCGGATGTCGAGCTGCATCATATGTATATTGATAACGCCACGATGCAGCTGATCAAAGAACCTTCACAGTTCGACGTTATGCTTTGCTCTAACCTGTTTGGCGATATTCTCTCCGACGAGTGCGCGATGATTACCGGCTCGATGGGGATGCTGCCTTCCGCCAGCCTTAACGAACAGGGTTTTGGCCTGTTTGAACCGGCAGGCGGCTCCGCGCCGGATATCGCCGGAAAAAATATTGCCAATCCTGTCGCTCAGATCCTGTCGCTGGCGCTGCTGCTGCGCTACAGCCTGCAAGCCGCCGACGCGGCCGATGCCATTGAGCAGGCCATCAGCCGCGCGCTGGCAGAAAATTACCGTACCGGCGACCTGGCTGGCGACGGCGACGCCGTCGGCACCGAGGAGATGGGTTCCGTTATCGCCCGATTTATCCGCGAAGCCTGATTATGAAAACATTATACGAGAAGCTGTTTGACGCCCATGTCGTGTATGAAGCGCCTGACGAGACGCCGCTGCTTTATATCGACAGGCACCTGGTGCATGAAGTGACCTCGGCGCAGGCTTTTGACGGTCTGCGCGCGCACGGCCGCCCGGTGCGTCAGCCGGGTAAAACTTTCGCCACGATGGATCACAACGTCTCTACGCAAACGCGGGATATCAACGCCAGCGGCGAGATGGCGCGCATTCAGATGTCGATGCTGATCAAAAACTGCGAAGAATTCGGCGTGCGGCTGTACGATCTGAAGCATCCTTTTCAGGGCATTGTGCACGTTATCGGGCCTGAACAGGGCATGTCGCTGCCCGGTATGACCATCGTCTGCGGCGATTCGCATACTTCTACCCACGGCGCTTTCGGCGCGCTGGCGTTTGGCATCGGCACGTCAGAAGTCGAACACGTGCTGGCAACGCAGACGCTGAAGCAGTCGCGCGCTAAAACCATGAAGATCGAAGTCGTGGGGCAGACGGCGCCGGGCATTACCGCCAAGGATATCGCGCTGGCGATCATCGGTAAAACCGGCAGCGGCGGCGGCAACGGGCACGTGGTGGAGTTCTGCGGCCCGGCCGTGGAGCAGCTCAGCATGGAAGGCCGCATGACGCTGTGCAATATGGCGATTGAGCTGGGCGCGAAAGCGGGCCTGGTCGCGCCGGATGAGACCACGTTTAATTATGTGAAGGGCCGCCAGTTTGCGCCCAAAGATGGGGCCTGGGAACAGGCAGTCGCCTACTGGCGCACGCTGAAATCCGATAGCGGTGCCCGCTTTGATAAAGTCGTGACGCTTAATGCCAGTGAGATCGCGCCGCAGGTCACCTGGGGCACCAATCCCGGCCAGGTGATCGCCGTCAACGACGTCATCCCCGATCCGGCCAGCTTCAGCGATCCCATTGAACGCGCCTCGGCGGAAAAAGCGCTGGCCTATATGGATCTCAAACCGGGCATCAGGCTGACTGACGTGCGGATTGATAAGGTATTTATCGGCTCCTGCACCAATTCCCGTATTGAGGATCTGCGCGCGGCGGCCTCCGTGGTCAAAGGACATAAAATCGCCGCTGGCGTGCAGGCTTACGTCGTGCCCGGCTCCGGGCCGGTCAAAGCGCAGGCCGAAGCGGAAGGTCTGGATCAAATCTTTCTGGCTGCCGGTTTCGAATGGCGCCTGCCCGGCTGCTCGATGTGTCTGGCGATGAATAACGATCGCCTGAGTCCGGGCGAGCGCTGCGCCTCAACCAGCAACCGTAATTTCGAAGGCCGTCAGGGCCGTGGCGGACGTACGCATTTGCTCAGCCCGGCGATGGCAGCCGCTGCGGCGGTAGCCGGTCGCTTTGCCGATATCCGCGAGCTGGATAAGGAGTAACTATGGCGAAAAAATTTACGCAGCATACGGGCGTGGTGGTACCGATGGACGCCGCCAACGTCGACACCGACGCCATTATCCCGAAGCAGTTTTTACAGATGGTGACGCGCACCGGTTTTGGCCGCAACCTGTTTTACGACTGGCGCTACAAGGATGCGGAAGGTCAGATCCCTGACCCTGACTTTATCCTGAATAAACCGGCCTTTCGCGGCGCCAGCATTATGCTGACGCGGGAGAACTTCGGCTGCGGCTCTTCGCGCGAACACGCGCCCTGGGCGCTGACCGATTACGGTATCCAGGCGATTATCGGCAGCGATTTCGCCGATATTTTTGCCAATAACGCGTTTAATAACCAGCTGCTGCTGGTAACGTTAAGCGAAGCCGAAATGGATGCGCTGTTTCAACGGGTCGCCGCCGAGCCGGGCGTCAGCTTTACCGTGGATTTGGACAGGCAGGAAGTGGTGGCAGGCGACAAGCGTTACGCTTTCAGCATCGATCCTTTCCGTCGTCACTGCCTGCTGAACGGGCTGGATAGTATTGGCCTGACGCTGCAGCACGAAGCCAGCATCAGCGAGTACGAACGGCGGCAGCCAGCGTTCTTGCGCTAGCTTCAGTCGGGTTAAAAGCGGCCCGAGCGGGCCGCTTCCCTCCACTCAAACATCCTTCACCTTAGCCGACATCGCCAAAGCCGCGACGGCGAGGATCAGCGCGCCCCAGTAAACCGAATAGTGGCCGAACGTTTCTGCCAGCGCGCCCTGCAACACGCCCGCCAGGATCACGCCGGTCGAAATGCTGTTGGTAAAAAGCGTGGTGGCCGCACCCGGTCTGCCGGGCATCAGATCCTGAAAATAGAGCATGCCAATCCCGGCGATGATGCCGATAAAAATAGCGTTGAAAATCTGTAGCGCCAGCAGCGCCGCACGCGAGTGAAACAGCACCAGCCCCAGATAAAACAGCACGCCCGCCGCCACGGCAAACAGCATCATATTGCGCTTGCCGAAGCGCTTAACATAGTGCCCGGCCAGCAGCATCGCCGGGATCTCCAGGCCCGCCGCCACGCCCATCAGCAGGCCCGCCAGCCTGTCCGGCAGGCCCAGCACGCTGCTGATATAAAGCGGCATATCAATGATATACATGGTGTTGCAGGTCCACATCAGCAGCGAGGCGATAAACAGCAGCCGCACGTCTCTGTTTTTCCACGCGCTGATTTGCGTGATAACCACCTCCGGCGACTGTTCCACTCGAGGTACGGAAGGCAGCGCAAACCAGATCAGCGCGATGCAGAGCACAAACAGCGCGGCGGCAACGGAAAACATGGTGGTAAAGCCGTAGTTCAACGCCAGCGCGAAAGAGAGCGGCGGGCCAATCACCCACGCCAGCGAAAGCTGGGCGCGCATTACCGAACTGAACATCACGACTTCACGCGCAGAGCTGTCCGCATACTCGCGCGCCAGCGCAAAAATTTGCGGCATGGCGACGCTGGCCAGCGCCGACAGCAGCACGCCAAAAGTGATTAGCGTCAGATAATCGCGGTTAAAAGCGAACAGCAGCGCGTTGCCTGTCGCCATCAGACAGCAAAAGAGGATCAGCATACGTCGATCGCCACGGTTGTCCGATCGTTTCGCCAGCAGCAGGCTGACCGCAATACCGGCAATTGCGTTCACGGTATAAAACAGCCCCACCCAGAATGGCCGCTCGCCCACTTCGCGCGTCAGAAACAGGCTCAGCGTTGGCGCCTGTAGCGCCCCCGCGATACCCACCATAAAAGAGACAGCCATAAAAGCGAGGTAAACCGGGTTAATACGACGTTGACGCGTAAGCAACGATTTCATACCACATCCCTTGCAAATAAAGAGGCCCGCACGCGGGCGCAAACAGCAAGCATAGAAGAAAACGGGAAATGAAAAAAGCCAGCGGGCAAGACGCCTGCTGGCTGGTGAAAGCACACCTTACTCAGATATAAAGTCTTGAAAGCGCGCCATTCAAAAGAATGCCTCCCGCACTTTCATCGCTAACCAGTATTGCCTTAATATAGGGCAAGAAAAACAGGCGACTTTTCAGCAAGAGTTCCCCTTTTATGCAATCAACGCGTTTACAGCAGCAGTTTATCCGGCTCTGGCAGAGCTGCGAGGGCCAGCCGCAGGAAACCACGCTCGACCAGCTGGCGCTCCAGCTTAGCTGTTCGCGTCGCCATATGCGTAACCTGCTTGGCGCCATGCAGCAGGCGGGCTGGCTAACCTGGCAGGCAGAAGCCGGGCGCGGCAAGCGCTCGAAGCTGACGTTTCACTATACGGGCCTGGCGCTTCAGCAGCAGCGCGCGGAAGACCTGCTGGAGCAGGATCGCATCGATCAGCTGGTGCAGCTGGTCGGCGATAAAAATACCGTGCGGCAGATGCTGCTCTCTCATCTCGGCCGCAGCTTTCGCCAGGGAAAACATATCCTGCGGGTGCTCTATTATCGCTCGCTGCTGAACCTGAATCCCGCCACCGCGCTGCGTCGTTCGGAAACGCATCTGGCCCGGCAGATCTTCAGCGGCCTGACGCGCATAAATGAGGAAAACGGGGAAATCGAGCCGGATATCGCCCACCACTGGCAGTCGGTTTCTTCGCTGCACTGGCGCTTCTATTTACGCCCTGCGGTGCATTTCCATCACGGACGCGAGCTGGAGATGGCGGATGTGATCGCCACGCTGGAACGCGCGCGGACGCAGCCGCTTTTCGCCAATATCGTCCGTATTCACTCTTCCACGCCCTGGACGCTGGATATTCATCTGCACCAGCCCGACCGCTGGCTGCCGTGGCTGCTGGCGGGCGTCGGCGCGCTGATCGTGCCGAAAGAGTGGCCTTTTCTGCCCGATTTCAGCCGTCAGCCCGTCGGCACCGGGCCCTATGCCGTGGTGCGTAATCAGCAGAGCCAGCTTAAGATCGAAGCCTTCGACGCCTATTTCGGCTACCGCGCGCTGCTTGATGAGGTCAACATCTGGGTATTACCGGAAATCAGCGAGGAGCTGGTCTATTCCGGCGTCAGGCTGGAAGGCGGCAGCCTGGATGAAAAATCGGAAGAGAGCCGCCTTGAAGAAGGCTGCTATTTTCTGCTGTTCGACCAGCGTTCGCCGCTGGGACGGGACGAGCAGATCCGTCGCTGGGTCAGCGCCATCGCCAACCCGATAGCGCTGCTGAACCGCGCCGGAGCGGGCTATCAGCGCTACTGGTTTCCGGCCTACGGGCTGCTGCCGCGCTGGCATCATCGACGCGATCTGGACGCGCCGGAAAAGCCGACGGGCCTGACCTCGCTTACGCTGACCTGGTATGGCGATCATCTTGAGCATCAGGCTATTGCTAATTTGCTCCATCCGCTGCTGGCTGCGCAAGGGGTGACGCTGGTCACGAAGCAGGTCGATTACGCCAGCTGGCATCAGGGCGAAGCGGAAAGCGACATCTGGCTGGGCAGCGCTAACTTTACCCTGCCGCTGGAGTTTTCGCTGTTTGCCCTGCTGTATGAGATCCCGCTGCTGCAACACTGCGTGCCGATTGACTGGCAGCAGGATGCGCAGCGCTGGCGCGAACAGCAGCTGCCGCTGGCCGACTGGAGCAGGCAGCTGATCGCCGACTGCTACTTTCATCCGCTTTTCCATCACTGGCTGCTGCTGGAAGGCGAACGCAGTATGCGCGGGGTGCGCATGAATACGCTGGGCTGGTTTGACTTCAAGTCCGCATGGTTTGCACCGCCCGAATCATGATGCTTTCGCTACCCTGTAGAAATCATTAGAATAAGCCGTTCTCAACGGGGTGCGCGGCATTGGCCGACGCTGAGATAAACCCGTCGAACCTGACCCGGCTAATACCGGCGTAGGGATTTGAGAGTGCTTCACCTGCTCAGATCGCGCGTCGCCTGACCCTCAAGGAACTCCAGGTGCTAAAAAAAATCCTGCCTCTGCTGCTGCTCTGCTCGCTTTCCGCCGTTGCCGCCAAACCCGCGCTGACGGTTTATACCTATGACTCCTTCTCTTCCGAATGGGGACCCGGTCCGGCCATTAAAAAGGCTTTTGAGGCCGACTGCGGCTGCGAGCTGCGCTATGTCGCCCTGCCCGACGGCGTCGCGCTGCTGAACCGCCTGCGTATGGAAGGGAAAAACAGCCGCGCCGACGTGGTGCTGGGGCTGGATAACAACCTGCTGGACGCGGCGGAAAAAACCGGCCTGTTTGCCGCCAGCGGCGTCGATACGCGCAGCGTCACCGTGCCGGGCGGCTGGTCAAACAGCACTTTCGTTCCCTACGACTACGGCTGGTTCGCCTTTGTCTATGACAAAACTAAACTGCAAAACCCGCCCAAAAGCCTGAAAGAGCTGGTCGAGGGCAGTCAGCCGCTGAAAATTATCTACGAAGATCCGCGCACCAGCACGCCGGGACTGGGCCTGCTGCTGTGGATGCAGAAAGTCTATGGCGATAACGCGCCCGCCGCCTGGCAGAAGCTGGCGCAGAAAACCGTGACCGTGACCAAAGGCTGGAGCGAGGCTTACGGCCTGTTTCTGAAGGGCGAAGCCGACATGGTGCTGAGCTACACCACCTCACCCGCTTATCATTTGATTGCCGAGAAAAAAACGCAGTATGCCGCTGCCGACTTTAGTGAAGGTCATTACCTCCAGGTGGAAGTCGCCGGGCAGCTTAAAACCAGTAAACAGCCGCAGCTGGCGCAGAAGTTTATGCAGTTTATACTGGCTCAGCCTTTCCAGCAGACCATTCCGCAGGGCAACTGGATGTATCCCGCCGTGGCGGGCAAGCTGCCGGCAGGCTTTGACACGCTGACCCTGCCGAAAACCACGCTGCAATATTCGTCGCAGAACGTTGCCAGCCATCGCAGCCAATGGATCAGCGAATGGCAACGCGCCGTCAGCCGCTAGCCAGCTATCAGCCTTCAGGCAGCCTCGTTCCTGGCTGCCTGGCCGCCACGCTGCTGGTCGCCGTGGCGCTGCTCGCCTTTATCGCGCTGGGGCGCAACGCGCCGGTCAGCGCCCGCGCGCTTTGGGAAGACAGCTATCTGTGGCACGTCCTCCGCTTTTCCTTCTGGCAGGCGTTTCTCTCCGCTTTGCTGGCGCTGACGCCCGCCGTGCCGCTGGCGCGGGCGTTGTATCGCCGCCGCTTTCCGGGCAGGCAACTCGTGCTGCGCCTTTGCGCGATGACGCTGGTGCTGCCGGTGCTGGTGGCGGTATTCGGTATCCTCAGCGTTTACGGGCGTACGGGATGGCTGGCGTCGCTGTGCGCCTGGCTGGGCGTGGACTATCACTTTACGCCTTATGGTTTGCAGGGCATTTTGTTGGCGCACGTCTTTTTTAACCTGCCGCTGGCCGCCAGGCTGCTACTGCAAACGCTGGAGCAAATCCCCACCGAACAGCGCCAGCTGGCCGCGCAGCTGGGCGTCACGGGCTGGCATCAGTTTCGCCTGGTTGAGTGGCCCTGGCTGCGGCGCCAGCTGCTGCCGGTCGGCTCGCTGATCTTTATGCTCTGCTTCGCCAGCTTCGCCACCGTGCTGGCGCTGGGCGGCGGCCCTAAGGCCACCACTATCGAGCTGGCGATTTTTCAGGCGCTGAATTTTGATTACGATCCCGGCCGCGCCGCCTTACTGGCGCTGCTGCAAATGATCTGCTGCCTGAGCCTGGTGTTGCTGAGCCAGCGGCTGAGTAAAGCGCTGCCGTCAGGCACCACTCATCTGCAAGGCTGGCGGGATAAGCAGGAAGCGCCGGGCGCGAAGCTGCTGGACGGCGTACTGCTGTTGCTGCTGCTGCTGCTGATCGCGCCGCCGCTGTTGGCCGTGATTGCCAGCGGCCTGAACAGCAACCTGTTTAGCGTCCTGCAACAGCCCGCGCTCTGGCAGGCGACCTTTACCTCGCTACGCATCGCCCTGGGCGCCGGCGTGCTCTGCGTGCTGCTGACCACGATGCTGCTGTGGAGCAGCCGCGAGCTGCGCCTGCGCCAGCAGCCTTTCGCGGGCCAGCTGATGGAGCTGAGCGGAATGCTGATCCTGGCGATGCCGGGGATCGTGCTGGCGACCGGTTTTTTCCTGTTGCTGAACGATACCCTCGGTCTGCCGCAGTCTGCGGACGGCATTGTTATCTTTACCAATGCGCTGATGGCCGTGCCCTACGCGATGAAAGTGCTGGAAAATCCTTTGCGCGATATCGCCGAGCGCTACAGCCGCCTTTGTCTGGCGCTGGATATTCGCGGGCTGAACCGTCTGCGGCTGATCGAGCTGCGCGCGTTAAAACGGCCGCTGGCGCAGGCGCTGGCGTTTGCCAGCGTGCTGTCGGTCGGCGATTTCGGCGTGGTGGCGCTGTTCGGCAACGAAGATTTCCGCACCCTGCCGTTCTGGCTTTACCAGCAGATGGGCGCCTATCGCAGCGAGGATGGCGCGGTGACCGCGCTGCTGCTGCTGCTGCTCTGCTTTCTTTTGTTTACCCTGATTGAAAAACTGCCGGGACGCCATGCTGACGTTGACTAACCTTACCTGGATCTACCAGCATCTGCCGATGCGCTTTTCCCTGTCGATGCAGGCCGGGGAGCGCCTGGCGATACTTGGCCCCAGCGGCGCAGGTAAAAGCACCCTGCTGAGCCTGGTAGCGGGTTTTCTTACCGCCGACAGTGGCGAACTGCGGCTGAACGGCGAAGATCATCGCGCTACGCCGCCGGCCAGGCGGCCGGTTTCCATGCTGTTTCAGGAAAATAACCTGTTTCCCCATCTTACCGTGGCGCAAAATATCGGGTTGGGGCTGCATCCGGGGCTGCGGCTGACGGCGGAACAGCAGCGAAGCTTGCAGACGATTGCGGAGAGGGTCGGTCTGGAAGACTATCTGACCCGTCTGCCGGGCGAGCTTTCCGGCGGGCAGCGTCAGCGCGCCGCGCTGGCCCGTTGCCTGGTGCGCCAGCAGCCGATCCTGCTGCTGGACGAACCGTTCTCGGCGCTGGATCCGGCGCTGCGTAAAGAGATGCTGGCGTTGACGGATGAAGTTTGTCGGGAAAGAAAGATGACGCTGCTGATGGTGTCGCACAGTATTGAGGATGCGGCGCGCATCACGCCGCGCAGCGCCCTGGTGGTCGATGGCCGGATTTTCTGGGACGGCAGCACTTCCGCCTTGCTTAACGGTGAGGTCAAAGAGGCGGCCATATTAGGCATTAGCCTGCGGTAACGGCGGCGGCGCCTGGTTTACATACCGGGCCTCTCTGCCTTAAGCCGAGCCACGTCATAAGCATTCGCTGGCATAACTACAGTCCACATTAAACTGGCACTGCTAACTAAGTCATCTTTCCTGCAACGGCACAGATATATTGATATCAACAGGGCCAGACGGCTTTATTTACTTATTAAATAATTTCCTTTTTATTGCCATATATTAACGTACAGGAATAATCACCTTATTCATCTGTTAATTCAACTCAGAAACAAACTATTATCCTGCCATAAATAAAATGAATGATGAATGTCATGTAAGTTACATAAAGATATGTTACTAATGCGATATAGCAAGCATGACCAGAAATCTATTTTATTAAAGGAAAACAGGCAATGATTGATGCGCAAAAAAAGACGATATTAATCACCGGTGGGTCTAAAGGGCTTGGCCTGTCCTATGCCAGAGCGCTGGCGAAAGATCATCGGGTTATTATTACCGGCAGAGATGCGCAAAGACTGGCCGAACTTGAAGAGGAGTTTGGCGGTGCCGTTCACTGCCTCCAGTGCGACGTTACCGATCGGGTCGCGGTTGCCGCCTGCTTTGCCAGCATAGCCGACAAGTTTGGTCATATTGATGTTGTGATCAATAACGCCGGCGTCTGGGGGCCGGTAGATAAATTTGCCGATATCGAACTGGACGACTGGTTTGAGGCCATCAATATTAACCTGCTTGGCCTTTCTTATTGCACGCATGAGGCGCTAAAGCCAATGCGTGTGAAAAAGCGTGGGATTATTATTAATATCGTCAGTAATGCCGGGGTTTACCGCTGGCCTTATTGTACCTCTTATTCCGTAACCAAAGCGGCCGTGATTAAATTAACCGAAAATCTTGCGGTTGAAATGAAGCGTGAAAATATCTCTCTTTACGCCTATCACCCCGGCCTGGTTCATTCCACCGGCATGGTAACGAATCTGATTGATACCATCACCGACAGCAACAGCGCTCGTGGAAAAGCCTTGCAGTGGGTATATGATGAAAAAGATGCCGGGAATACCGTTGATGAAACGCAAAGCCTGATCAATATTGAAAAACTGTGCAGCGGGAAATACAGGTCGTTAAGCGGACTTTATCTTACCGTCAGAGACGATCTCGATTTGCTGCTGGAAAGAAAAAGGGAAATCCGGGAAGGCGACCTGTTTATGTTAAGGGTCAACGGGCTGGCTGTTTAGGCCCGCCGTTTCTTCGTCTGAAAACCGCCTCGTATCTTCAGTCTGCAAAGTATTCGCCTGGCCGCTTGCGTTTATGGCAAACGGCCGGGTTTTGTGTAAAACATCATGCCATCTTGTGCGTCATTCCCCGCTGTTTTATGTTTAATCCTCCCTGGCAATTAACCGGAGCAGCCTGATGGTCGAAAACCACACTGTCTGTACTATTTTTCAGGGGCGTGCCGGAGACCATAACGATCTTGCGATCCCAGCGGCCAAATCCTTTGGTAACGCGCTGGCATCCTGCCTCGGCCAGCGGCCGACTGTTATCGGTACGCCCAAACCGGCGCTGAGCGCAGGCTGGCGCGAAGAGCTGGACGCGGCCATGCCCGATTTGCACGCGGTACAACAACATTTTGCCGCCGTGTTTGCCTCCGGAGCCGTTTCCGTAGCGGCCACCAGCCGCTGTGCCGTGTCGCTGGCGACGCTGCCCGCGCTGGCGCAACATTATCCCGACGCTTGTCTGGTGTGGTTAGACGCGCACGCCGATCTCAATACGCCGGCTTCTTCCACCAGTGGATTTCTGGGCGGACTGGCTCTGGCCGGGCCGCTGGGCCTTTGGGACACCGGCCTGGGCAGCGGTATCAGGATGGAACAGGTCGTGCTGGTCGGCCAGCGCGATCTCGATCCTTTTGAAGTGAACCTGATCGAGCAGCACAATATTTCCTGCCTTCCGCCCGGTGAAGATTTGCCGGATCGCCTGCGTAAGGCCGTTGCTGGCCGTGCGGTTTATGTGCATCTGGATTGCGACGTGCTGGCCCCGGGCACGGTGCCGACAGATTATCAGTCAGAGGGAGGATTAACGCTGGCGGAACTGACGGCCTGCTGCGAAGTGCTCGCCTGTTCGTCTTTAATCGGTATAGAGATAGCGGAATTGCAGAACGCCTGGCAGCCGGAAGGGCCGCCAGTTTCGCCTGAAAAATTGGTAGCCGCGCTGATGCCGCTACTGCAATAGCCGCGGCCCGATGGGATCCTGCGGCATTGCGCCGCAGGAAAGCGATGATTATGCGAACTGTTTGAGAAGCAGCGCGGCCGTTGCCGCTGAGGAGCCAGGGTTCTGGCCGGTAATTAACAATCCATCCTGAACCACGTAAGAGCCCCAGTCGGCGCCCTTAGAGTAGATGCCGCCCTGCGCCACCAGCTCATCCTCTACCAGGAAAGGCACCACGTTGGTCAGGCCGACGCCTTCTTCTTCGCTGTTGGCGAAGCCCGTGACCTTTTTCCCTTCCACCAGCGGACGGCCCGCCGGCGTTTTCACATGGCGCAGCACGCCAGGCGCGTGACAAACCAGCGCTACCGGTTTTTCTGCGGCGAGGAAAGATTCAATCAGGGCGATGGAATGCTTGTCCTCAGCCAGATCCCACAGCGGGCCGTGGCCGCCCGGATAAAATACCGTGTCGTAATCGGCCTGGGAAATCGTGTCCAGACGCACGGTAGCGGCAAGCTGCGCAACAGCGTCGGCGTCAGCCTCAAAGCGATGCGTCATCTCAGTCTGAAAATCCGGCTCGTTGCTTTTCGGATCCCGCGGCGGATTGCCGCCAGCCGGCGAAGCCAGAGTTACTTCGGCGCCCGCATCTTTAAAGGCATAATAAGGCGCGGCCAGCTCTTCCAGCCAGAAACCGGTTTTACGGCCGGTGTCGCCCAGTCGATCGTGTGAGGTCAGAACCATTAAAACTTTCATCGTGTCTCTCCACATGGTGGCATTAATATATAGTAGACCAGTCGTCTAATCTCGGGGTAAAAAAACAGGCCAGCCTGCTGGCCCTGTCGATCGTAAACCTGTAATAAAACTATCCGCCTGGCTTAGCGGCGCTTTGGCCTGCCAGGCCACGCATTTGCCGGACCGCTGAAGCAAACGGCGCTTCAGCCTGCCAGGCCCAGCGTGTGCCGGGTTAACAGCATGGCTGAGGCAAACGGCCCTTTGTGGCGAACGATTTTCACCATCACGCTCGCGCCCAGCCAGAGCTGGTAAAGACTTTCCGCGACCCGGCCTGGCTCGTCGATAATCCGCAGTGACCCCTCCTCTGCGCCAGCCTCAATGGCTTCAGCCAGCCGCGCCACAATTTGCGAAGTGCCTTTTTCCAGCGCAAGTCGCATATTTTCCGACAGGTCGGCCACTTCCGCCCCCAGCTTTACCGCCAGGCATTTGCCCTGACAGTCCTGGAAGGACTGTGTATCCTGCCACTGCTGCCAGTAGTTCATCAGCCGCTGCGCCATATTGGCACCGGGCTGGCTCATCGTGTGGTCAAGCCCGGCCAGGTAGTCGGCAAAATAGCTTTCCAGCATGGCGACAGCAAAGGCATCCTTGGAGCCGAAATAGTGATAGAAGGAGCCTTTAGGCACGCCCGCTTCGGTCAGGATTTCGTTCAGCCCGACGGCCGAATAGCCTCTGCCCGCCATGATGCGCTGTCCGGTGGCGAGGATATGCTCGCGGACATCGTCTTTGTGTTTATGCGTCGCTGTGTTCATGAACTAACCTTACACCTGATTAGACCGGTCGTCTAGAATATCTTAGTTTTTTTTTGACAGCGCTTTTAACATGGTAAAATGCTCTGAAAGCGACTCTTTTGACGCGTTGCGTTCTCCGGAAAATGAGTCGGTTAATTTACGCGCCCGTGAGCACTCCCTAACACTATCGGTTTCGGCACCGACGGCCTTGGATTGATCTGCGTACTTATGGGCACGCCATCGCCTTTGTCCGTGCGGAAAAATTTAGTAAACCACTAAGCAAAAGCGACATGGCGCAGGCTTGAACGGCAGAAAGTCGCGCGTTCTGTATTGCCTCATATATGATCCGTTTAATACTTCAGCACGGCGGCATTAGCCGGGCCTGGGATTGTATTCTACCGGAAGAAGAGTTTGGAATGTCGTCTGCTCCGCGTGGTGTCAGCCCTTTCGCGCATATAAGTTGTATTATCGCAGCCGTAAGCAACCTTCTTCCGTATTTTTGGGGACAAACCTCGCCATGCCTGTTAGTAGCAAATTGGAAAAGTGTGTTCACATGAGCGGGGAACACCAGAGCCAGACGGCACAGACACAAATTAAGGCCGGTTTATCCCCGCTGGCGAGGGGAACACGCCCGGCTGGAGTTACCACGCAATTACGTGGACGGTTTATCCCCGCTCACGCGGGGAACACGAGTCGGTGCGCCGTCTGATTACCGGACAGGACGGTTTATCCCCGCTGGCGCGGGGAACACGCATGAACTGGGTATGGTCAGTTATTCCGGAATCTTACTCATTCGTTGCCGATGTGCTGGCACAGCGTGCGCAGGATGGCCAAACGTTCTTTGCCCTGAAACAGCCGCAGACATTGAAGCCTGAAAATGCTCCCAATTTTTCTGACTATATAGATATAGATAAAAAATCAGGATCACCTGTTAAGCCAGTAAGGGCGCGGCCTCAAACCGACGAGCAAACCTTGTCCTTGTGGTTCAGTATTTTTAATATGTATCATATTTAAACAAATCTGGATCACAGCCCCCAAAAGGAGAAAGGGAATTAACGCAACAATGCTGGCCAAGTCGATAATGTCGGGCGTTATATCGGTACCAATGGATTTTTATCTGGGGCTTGAACGCACCTTCCAGGATCTGAACCTTTCCGACGGTGGCCGCCGCATACAGTACCGCAACATGCAGGACGATATTCGCGTGGGGCGGGCTATCAGGAATGCTTTCAGGGACAGAAACGAAATAACCCAGATCGCAAAAATCATCATTGACGACTCGCTAAAAAATTTGCCAGAACCGGCGTTAAAGAAGGTGTACGACAAACTGATCGGCGGTGCCACCTCGATGACCAGCCGAACAACGACCCAGCTTGCGCTCTCTTCTTATCTGGGATCAAAAGTGGTCAGCGGCGTGATGCTGTCTTTTATTTCCCGGATTGCCTTGCGGGGACTGACGGGAACCATGACCGGCGGCATGGTGGCTCAGGGGGTGATCTCGCGGGCCTGTGAGTCGTCCAGGCGTTTACACATGCAAAACCCCCAGCTGTGGCAAAAATTGCGGGTTAAAGATTACGATATGCTCTATTTTTTCTTTGAAGAGCCGTTGCAAAACTACATCAAGATGGGCGAAACGCTGCGCAAAAATCCGACAGCCTCACAGGAATTTATTAATGCTATCGAAAATTATCAGGCTGGTTCGCAAGTTGATAGCCGAGATTTCTGGCGGTCTGGTGCTTATGGCCGTCGTTATAGGTATTTTTCTGGCCGCAACACTCAGCGAAGGGGCGATGCGCGTCATTAACCCCTTATTGGTTTTGATCGCTGGCCTTGTGGTTTATGGACTGACTTATCTGATCGCCGAAAAGGCAGACCGGCGATAATATGCCGCTATAGAATTTTACAGAAGGCCGGATAATTCCGACCTCTGTATGGGTTACTTGCTGCTAGTGACTGAAATATTAAGGAAGTTGTCCGCGTGGATGTTAATCGCTGGCGTATCTCCTCCGAAAGATTTCAGTACTGCAAGCAGGACAACAAAAGCAAAGAAAAATTTGTCCATTTTTCAGCCTCAATCGCTTGGGGCTGCGTAGCTCATTTGTAGCAGACGGATAACTCACTAACGACAAGAAATAACGCAATCTCTGTGGGGGGCGTTTTTTTAACAAAGATGCGTAGTAGGTAAATCTTACTGCCTGACTGATAAACCCACAACCCACGGGCTATATCGCCGCCCATCGTCCGGTTTATCCCCGTTCACGCGGGGAACACATCAAATCTAAAAGCGGCTGAATATACAGTTTCGATTTATCCCCGCTGGCGCGGGGAACACCCGGGGCTGTGATTGGCATTCAGGGCGCTAACCGGTCTATCCCCGCTGGCGCAGGGAGCACTTCATAAGGAGAAGTGCCATGAATAATCAGGTTCTATCCGCTGCGTCTGAAGGACGCGTGCTGTCATTCAGCGAAACGGTAAAAAGAAGGTCGTCAGCGGGCAGCGGCCCATAACCACTCGTTCTTCAACGCGCCACATGTCGCGCTGCTCTTTATGCCTTCCTTTTGTGAAGCTACTGCCTGGCATCTCATTTTGCTACCCGGCCGAAACCGCACCGGGCAACCGCATGAAGATGGATCGCGTTAATATCAGCGAATCCGTCACGTTTCACGGCGGATCTCGTGGCATGGTTGGCGAACTAGCCGATAAACACCTGCCACAGCAGATGGCGGAAGATGGGCATCATCGGATGGAACTGGATCGCCACGAAGCTGGCGACGCCCGCCGCCATCATCAGCGGCGCGAGCCAGCGCAGGCGGCTCTCCGGCAAATAGGCCGTCGCCCAGTCATGTTGTTTTTTGGCGCGCAGCCAGCGCCAGCCCAGCCAGCCGCCCAGCCACACCAGCAGCGCTACCGCCAGCAGCAGCCATTTAAACAGGCTGCTGCTGGCGTCCTTCGGCACGTCAATCGCCACGCCAGCCAGGATGCCTGGCAGCAGGTACAGAGGCGGCCACAGCACGCAGCCGATTAAATTAGGCGGGATAAACTTCTTTACCGGCAGCTCCAGCATCCCCGCCACCAGCGGGATCAGCGGCCGCGTCGGGCCGATAAAGCGGCCGATAATAATGGTGAACATGCTGTGCTGATGCAGCGCGTGTTCGGTTTTATCCATCAGCGGCTGATGCTTTTTAATAAATGACCAGCGGTGCAGCGGCCCTTTGAACTGCCAGCCGATAAAGTAGGAGATCCAGTCGCCCAGCAGGCAGCCGATAATCCCCACGCCCCAGGCCGGATAGAGACTGATTTGTCCGCTGCCGACCAGTGCGCCCAGCGAGGCCATCAGCACGGTGCCCGGCAGCAGCAGCCCAACCAGCGCCAGCGACTCGAAAAAGGCGACCAGGCCTACTGCCAGTAAAGACCAGGCAACTGATTGAGTTATAAGGTGTTCCAGCCAGGCTTCCATAGATTTCACATTCTGTTTATTGGAAAGCCGGATTGTCCTGGCCCGTCCGGGATCCGTCAAGCGCTGTTTTGTATGGGAATGCGGATATTTCTTCTTTTCAGGTAAAGAAGAAAAGCGCTTGCCGGTGAGCGGCGCTGGCGAAGTAAGAACTGTATAAATAAACATGCTATTATAGGCCCGCATGGCGGTGAACAGCCCCGTATTCCATTCCCAGCCGCTCAGGAGGTTCAGGTGAACGACGCGCGCGCAGGCTTTCTGCTGACCCGACACTGGCGGGATACGCCCAGCGGCACGGAGATCGTGCTGTGGCTGGCCACGGACGACGGCCCGCAGCGGATCGTGCTGCCGCCGCAGGAGTCGGTCGCCTTTATTCCGCAGCAGCAGCTGGCGCAGGCGGAAACCCTGCTGCGTGCCGAAAAAGATATCAGGCTGACGCCGCTGACGCTGAAGGACTTCCGCCAGCGTCCGGTCGCCGGGCTTTACTGCAAACAGTATCGGCAGCTGCAAAAGCTGGAGAAGCTGCTGCGCGAAAACGGCGTGATGGTTTATGAAGCGGATATCCGCCCGCCCGATCGTTTCCTGATGGAGCGTTTTATCACCGCGCCGGTGTGGTTCAGCGGCCAGCAGGTCGGCGGCAGCCTGACGCAGGCGCGGCTTAAACCTAACCCGGACTATCGCCCGCCGCTGAAGTGGGTGTCGCTGGACATTGAAACCACGCGCCACGGCGAGCTTTACTGCATCGGGCTGGAAGGCTGCGGCCAGCGCGTGGTTTATATGTTAGGGCCGGAAAACGGCGACGCCAGCCGCCTGGACTTCAGGCTGGAATATGTCGCCAGCCGTCCTGCGCTGCTGGAAAAACTCAACGCCTGGTTTGCCGAACACGATCCGGACGTGCTGATCGGCTGGAACGTGGTGCAGTTTGATCTCAGGATGCTGCAAAAACATGCCGATCGCTATGGCATCCCGCTGCGGCTGGGCCGCAACAGCGAAGCGCTGGAGTGGCGCGAGCACGGCTTCAAGCCGGGGATCTACTTTGCGCAGGCGACCGGGCGGCTGATTATCGACGGCATCGAGGCGCTGAAATCCGCCTTCTGGGATTTCCCCTCCTTTAGCCTGGAATCGGTCTCGCGCGAGCTGCTGGGCGAAGGCAAAGCCATTAATAATCCGTGGGACAGGATGCAGGAGATCGACCAGCGCTTTGCGGAAGACAAACCGGCGCTGGCGCACTACAACCTGAAAGACTGCGAGCTGGTCACGCGCATTTTCCAGCGTACCGGGATCATGCCTTTTCTGCTGGAGCGCGCCACCGTCAACGGCCTGCCTGCGGATCGGCATGGCGGCTCGGTCGCCTCGTTCAGCCATCTTTATCTGCCGCGTATGCATCGCGCCGGCTACGTTGCGCCGAATATGGGCGAAGTCGCGCCGGAGGCGAGTCCGGGCGGCTACGTGATGGACTCGCGGCCAGGCCTTTATGACTCGGTGCTGGTGCTGGATTACAAAAGCCTTTATCCCTCGATTATCCGTACCTTTCTGATTGACCCGGTCGGGCTGGCCGAAGGCATGGCGCATCCCGACGACAGCGAGTCGGTCAGCGGCTTTCGCGGCGCGCGTTTCTCCCGCACCCTGCACTGCCTGCCGGAGATCGTCGGTCAGATCTGGCAGGGCCGCGAAACGGCCAAAAAGCACGGCAACAAGCCGCTGTCGCAGGCGCTGAAAATCATTATGAACGCGCTGTACGGCGTGCTGGGCACCAGCGCCTGTCGCTTTTTCGATCCGCGGCTGGCCTCCTCCATCACGCTGCGCGGCCATGAAATCATGCGCCAGACGCGGGAGCTGATAGAGGCGGAAGGCTATGACGTGATTTATGGCGATACCGACTCCACCTTCGTCTGGCTGAAAACGCCGCACGACGAGGCGTCGGCCGCCGCGATTGGCCGTCGGCTGGTGGAAAAAATCAACGCCTGGTGGCAGCAGCATCTGCAGGAAACGCTGGGGCTGACCAGCGCGCTGGAGCTGGAGTACGAAACCCACTTCAGTCGTTTTCTGATGCCGACCATTCGCGGCGCGGAACAGGGCAGCAAAAAACGCTACGCCGGTTTGATCCGCGAAGGCGACCAGGAGCGCATGGTGTTTAAAGGGCTGGAGACGGTGCGCACCGACTGGACGCCGCTGGCGAAAAATTTTCAGCAGGCGCTTTATCTGCGGATTTTCAAACGGCAGCCCTATCAGGATTACATCCGCGAAACCGTGCGGCAGCTGCTGGATGGCGAACTGGACGAGCAGCTGACCTACAGCAAAAAGCTGCGCCGCCCGCTGGAAGATTATCAGCGCAACGTGCCGCCGCACGTGCGCGCCGCGCGCCTTGCCGATGAGCAGAACCGCCAGCTGGGCCGCCCGTTGCAGTATCAAAAAGGCGGCCGGATCCGCTACGTTATCGCCACGTCAGGGCCGGAGCCGCTGGAGGCACGCCTGACGCCGCTGGACTACGATCACTACCTTTCCCGCCAGCTGCAGCCCGTTGCGGAAGGCATTTTGCCTTTCGTGCAGGATGACTTTGCTACACTGGTAACAGGTCAGTTGGGGCTTTTTTGACAGGTGACGAACGCGCCACCTTCCAGTACCATAGCGCCCTTCCTGCAAAACGAAATGAATCTGCCGGGCTTTATTGCCGGGCAGCCGTGCTATTGCCTGAAATAACCTCTACGAGAATCGAGCCGAATATCTATGCCTTTTACACTTGGTCAACGCTGGATCAGCGATACGGAAAGCGAACTGGGATTAGGAACTAT
>Ga0157358_1000258_pt1 | contig 21378 bp, 17 predicted proteins | sample AttcapACBM2_FD_111484 | JGI IMG/M metagenome (GOLD analysis project Ga0157358, IMG submission 111484) | Fungus gardens microbial communities from leaf cutter ant in Botucatu, State of São Paulo, Brazil - Atta capiguara ACBM2 | ecosystem: Host-associated > Fungi > Mycelium > Unclassified ... | reverse complement strand
TTCTGGCGGCTTCCTTCCCAGACCTGCACGTCGTCTGATGTATCAGTATTTCGGGACATAAAATTTACTCAACGCCAAAGCTCTCACCACAGCCACAGGCGTGTTGAGCTTTAGGATTATTAAATTTGAAAATCTGGTTCAGGCCTTCACGAACGAAATCGACTTCGGTTCCGTCGATAAAAGGCATAGCCTGCAGCGGCACATAAAGATTCGCGCCGTTATGTGTAAACACTAAATCATCTGACGCAGGCTCTTTAATCAAATCCATGGTGTAGCCGAATCCGGCGCAGCCGGACGTCTTAACGCCCAGCTTTAAACCCTTAACGTGCGGGTCGCTGGCGGACAGCGCGATGATTTGCTGTGCGGCGCTGTCGGTAAGCGTCAGTCCTTTCCAGACGAAATCGTCCGGCGAAAAAGAAGCGGTCGTTGCTGATGGCATAACATTACCTCGCGAGTCGGTAGCCCTGCGGGCTGATACCCCTATGTTAGTGATAATGATTGTCTCTTCAACCTCTTGTTTTGCAGGGATTAAGGCCAACCGGGCTTTTTTGGGCCTCTTTATTCAGTTTAGACCCTGTGAAGAGGTTTGCGATGTGTGTCACGCAGTGATTTAACGAAATGGTAACACATTGAAAAGCAGCCAGTAAATATCAGCCGCGCTGCGCTAAGCAGGAATAATAGTTATTTTACCCCTTTCATCCTTAACGCGTATTGTTATTACCAATTTATCTGAGAGGCAGCATAAATCGATAAAAATTTTTTGCGCCAGCGTTGAATAATGCGCCAGTTATAATATGATAATGATTATCATTAGCGTGAATGGGTCCCGGAATGAATCTGACGATGAGTGCCTGGCTGCAACATAAAATTGATGAATACAAGTTTTCCATCCGGGATATCACCGTTGATTACACTATGGCGCAGGCCAAAGTGAATCGGCCTGAATGCACCCTGGAACAGCTGCGTAAGTTTAACGATACCTGTCTTGATATGGCCGAGCTCTGCCAGCTAAACGGCGATGACCAGAGCTATCTGCACGCGCTCGGCAGGCTGCATCAACGTCTGTTGCAGGAATTGGGCAATCCCGAGCGGGAACGCCTCTTCCGTATGCAAGCCTGGCAGCTGGCGCGCCACTCGCTTACCCGTCTGTGCCATCAGCTCGCGCTGAGCGGCGAATGGGATAAGGCGACCGCGCTGCAAAATGAGTTTGTGCGCAAAGCCTCGCGAATTATGTAGCTCGCCGCCAGAACAGACCATTATACCCTGGCGGCGTGAAGATATCTGCTCTGGCATCACCGAACGCTGCTTACAGCAGCTCCAGCAGCGCCTGTAAAGGATGCCGCATGCCGTTACCCTCAAGGCGTTTCACCTGGCTGCGGCACGAATAGCCGGTCGCCAGGCAGCGCTGGCGCGGCAGTTTTTGCAGCGCCTGATGCCATGACAGCTCATAAATACCCAGCGAGTTAGCCAGATTTTTTGTTTCATGCCCGTACGTGCCCGCCATACCGCAGCAGCCTACGCTGACGCTTTCCAGTTTTGCGCCAAAGCGCGCGAATATTCCTGCCCACTGCTGGCTGGATGCGGGTAGCGCAGTGACTTCCGTACAGTGGCCGAACAGATACCAGGCTTCGCCGCTTTGCGGGACGGGCTGGCGCGCCGGCAGCGCATTTTGCAGCCATTCATGCACCAGCTGCACGTGGAAGTCGCCGCGTTTTTCGCCAAGGATCTCTTTGTATTCGTCGCGGTAGCAAAGCACCAGCGCCGGATCGACGCCGACCATCGACAGCTGGAGTTTCGCCACGCGATTAAGAAAATCCGCCGTTTTCTGCGCGGTTCTGGCGAAGCGCTGTAAAAAGCCTTTGATATGTTGCGCCTTGCCGTTGGGCGAGAAAGGCAGCACCACCGGCCGATAGCCAAGCTTCTCCACCAGCGTCACAAAATCGCTGACCAGCCTGGCTTCGTAATAGCTGGTAAACGGATCCTGCACGATCAGCACATGCTGCGCGCGCTGCGTTTCGCTCATTGCCTCAAGCTGCTCCAGGGTGGTGGTCACCGCCCGCTGCCCGGCCAGCTGCTGCTTCAGATTGGGCGAGGAAAGCAGCGGCAGATCGACCATGCCGATATGATCCTTACTCAGCTTGCGCACCAGCGGCTGGCGTAAAAAGAAGTTAAAGAACGTGGGCGCTTTTGCCATCAGCGGCGCGTAGCTTTCCACGCCGGCGACCAGGTGATCGCTGACCGGACGCAGATAGCGGGTGTGGTAAAGCTGCAGGAAACGGGAACGGAAGCCGGGCACGTCGATTTTTATCGGACACTGGGTGGAACAGGCTTTACAGGCCAGACAGCCCGACATCGCCTCTTTCACCTCGTGCGAGAAATCATATTCGCCGCGCTTCGCGTGCCAGCTGTTACGGGTGCGCTCGATCAGGCCGCGCAGGCTGACTTTCGCCTGGGGCAGCGAGCGTTCCAGCGCCAGCGGATCGACGCCCTGCTCCGCCAGCAGCCGCAGCCATTCGCGGGTCAGCGTGGCGCGGCCTTTCGGCGAGTGAATACGATTGCCGGTGATTTTCATCGACGGACACATCGGGCTGCGCACGTCAAAATTAAAACACAGACCGTTGCCGTTGCACTCCATCGCGCCGCGCCAGTCGCTGCGCACGTTGACCGGAATTTGACGATCGAAGGTGCCGCGCTTTACCGCATCCACTTTCATCATCGGCTCGTCAACGCCCAGGGGCGCACAAATTTTCCCCGGATTAAGCCGGTTATCGGCATCGAAGGCCGCCTTGATGCGGCGCAGATCGTTATATAACGCTTCGCCAAAAAACGCCGGGCTGTATTCGGCGCGAAAGCCTTTACCGTGTTCACCCCACAGCAGGCCGCCGTAGCGTGCCGTCAGCGCCACCACCTCGTCAGAGATCTGCTTCATCAGCATTTCCTGCTGCGGATCGCACATATCCAGCGCGGGGCGCACGTGCAGCACGCCCGCATCGACATGGCCAAACATGCCGTAGCTCAGGTTGTGGCTGTCCAGCAGCTGGCGGAACTCGACGATATAGTCCGCCAGATGCTGCGGCGGCACACAGGTATCTTCGACGAAAGGGATCGGTTTGGCGCGGCCTTTGGCGTTGCCGAGCAGCCCGACCGCTTTTTTACGCATGGCGTAAATGCGCTCAATACCGCCAATATCGTTGCACAGCTGATAGCCGATAATGCCCGCCTCGCCGGCCGCCATCAGGCTTTCCAGCCGCTGGCAAAGTGAGGCGACCTGACCGTCGATCAGCGCCTTATCGTCTCCGGCGAACTCAACAATATTCAGCCCCAGCATTTCCTGGTCCGGCACGTTGGCGATCAGCTCGCTGACCGAATGCCAGACGATATCTTCCCGTGCCAGGTTCAGCACCTTTGAATCAACTGTTTCTACCGACAGCGCCTGCGCCTCCACCATAAAAGGTGCGCTGCGCAGCGCCGAGTCGAAGGAATCATATTTGATATTGACCAGCCGCCGCACTTTGGGGATCGGCATGATGTTCAGGCGGGCTTCGGTAATAAAAGCCAGCGTGCCTTCTGCGCCGCACAGCAGCCGCGTTAAATCCACCTGCTGCAAATCGTCGCTGATGGCGTGGCGCAGATCGTAGCCGGTCAAAAAGCGGTTGAGCTTTGGAAACTTCTCAACAATAAGGTCACGGCGATTGCGGCAGCATTCCAGTACCGTGCGATAGATTTCGCCCTCGCGCGTTTGCTCCGCCGCCAGCTGCTCCGCCACGCCTGTCGGGATCGCCCGCGTATCCAGCAAGTCGCCGCCCAGCAGCACTGCGCGCAGCCCTAAAACGTGATCGGAGGTTTTGCCATAAACCAGCGAGCCTTGCCCTGACGCATCGGTATTAATCATGCCGCCGAGCGTGGCGCGGTTGCTGGTGGAGAGTTCCGGCGAGAAGAAGTAGCCCAGCGGTTTCAGGGCGGCGTTGAGCTGGTCTTTGATCACCCCCGCCTCTACTTTTACCCATCCCTGCTCCACATTAATGTCCAGAATGCGGTTCATATAGCGGGACATATCGACCACGATGCCCTGATTCAGCGCCTGGCCGTTGGTGCCGGTGCCGCCGCCGCGCGGCGTAAAGACCAGGCTTCGATAGCGCTCTTCGCCCGCCAGACGAGCAATCAGCGCAACATCGGCCGTGGATCGGGGGAACAGCGCCGCATCGGGCAACAGCTGATAGATGCTGTTATCGGTGGACAGGGTAAGACGGTCGGCATAGCTGGTAGCGGTATCACCGGTAAAACCCTGCTGCTCTAACGCCTGCAAAAAATTCAGCACCAGTTGAACGAGGCCCGGCGCCTGAGAAATCTGTGGGATCATTATCGTGTGACCAGGTTGTGTTTGAGGTGTAACGTTTGCTCTTTCTTATGGTTTTATCACATTTTTTTATGACCTGTCGCCCTTTCAAAACCCCAGCGAAAAGAATAACGTGCCGTTTGTGTGGAAAATGCGTTTAATACATCAGGAGCGGAATGTCCGCTCCTGCTTTCCGGCCTTTCTGACGACTTTATTACTTGAGGTTAATGGTCATACATGAAGAACACGCAAAACGGATGGGATATGCTGCAAATCATCTTCTCCATCCTGTTTATTACGCTGCTGATCGTCGCCTGTCTGTGGGTGGTTCAACCCTTTGTGCTGGGATTCGCCTGGGCGAGCATGGTGGTGATCGCCACCTGGCCTTTGATGCTAAAAATCCAGGGCTGGCTGTGGGGGCGCCGTTCACTGGCGGTGATCGCCATGACGCTGCTGCTGGTGCTGCTGTTTGTTATCCCCGTCGCGCTGCTGGTTAACAGCCTGATTGAGAACAGCGGGCCGGTAATCGCCTGGGCGACCTCGGGGCATGTGATGCTGCCGCAGATGCTGTGGCTACACGACATTCCGCTGGTGGGCAAAAAGCTCTATTCCGCCTGGCGTCATCTGGTGGCGGGCGGCGGCACGGCGATGGTGGCCAGCGTTCAGCCCTATATCGGGCGCACCAGCATCTTTTTATTCGCGCAGGCCGGACACTTTGGTCGCTTTATGCTGCATCTGGGACTGATGCTGCTGTTCAGCGTGCTGCTTTACTGGCGCGGCGAGCAGGTGGGTAACGGCATTCGCCACTTTGCCTATCGGCTGGCCCATCGTCGCGGCGACGCGGCGGTGCTGCTTGCCGGTCAGGCCATCCGCGCCGTGGCGCTTGGCGTGGTGGTTACCGCGCTGGTGCAGGGCGTATTAGGCGGTATCGGCCTGGCCATTTCCGGCATTCCTTACGCTACGGTACTGACGGTAGTGATGATCCTCTCCTGCCTGGTGCAGCTGGGGCCGTTGGTCGTGCTGATCCCCGCTATCATCTGGCTCTACTGGAGCGGCGACACCACCTGGGGCACCGTCCTGCTGATCTGGAGCTGCGTGGTGGGCACGCTGGATAACGTGCTGCGGCCAGTGCTTATCAGAATGGGTGCTGATTTGCCGATGATTTTGATCCTTTCCGGCGTGATCGGCGGGCTGGTGGCGTTCGGCATGATCGGCCTCTTTATTGGCCCGGTAGTGCTGGCAGTCTCTTATCGACTGGTATCGGTCTGGATGCATGAAGAACCCGCGCCCAGAGACGATCCTGAAGAGGTCGTTGAAGAACTTGCTGAAATAGAACAGGAAAATTCAGTTAAGCAATAACTTTAAGGCGGTTAGCATGCCTGACCGCCTTAATGCTTTAAAACCACCTATTACTTTAAAAGGCGCATTTGTTAAGCAACTTTTACCATTATCCGCTGGTTTTTCGCCCTTCCCGTCTCACTTACCGGCAATTGATTAATATAAGTACACATATCGCCCCTTACGCCTGCAATTTCAGTGATTAAATATTATCGTCTTTAAACTAATAAGAGGATTCTTAAAGACTCACTTCAGCGGGGGGAATAGTATATCGGTTATGTTTAGCAGCAACGCGCTGATTTATAAACAACCTTTTTCCCCAAACACCCTAAAGAATTGCTGTGTGTAGTCTTTGCCCATCCCATGTGATGGGCTTTTTTTTATCCATAGCAAAGCAAAAAGGCCGAACAAGTCGGCCTTTCACTGCGTCTGGTAATGAATCGCTACGCTTTAGGCAGTTCTGCCAGGCTTAACCAGGTCTGAACTACCGTGTCCGGATTGAGCGACAGGCTGTCGATGCCCTCTGCCATCAGCCATGCGGCAAAATCTTCGTGATCGGATGGCCCCTGGCCGCAAATGCCCACGTATTTTCCGGCTTTTTTCGCCGAACGGATCGCCATCGACAGCAGTGCCTTCACCGCATCGTTACGTTCATCGAACAGTTCTGATACCACGCCGGAATCCCTGTCCAGCCCCAGCGTCAGCTGCGTCATATCATTTGAGCCGATGGAAAACCCGTCGAAGTATTGCAGGAACTCATCCGCCAGCAGCGCGTTAGAAGGGATTTCGCACATCATAATGATTTTTAATCCGTTCTCGCCACGCTTCAGGCCCTGACGCCCCAGCTCTTCCACCACCGCTTTCGCCTGCGCGACAGTACGCACGAACGGCACCATCACTTCGACGTTGGTCAGCCCCATTTCGTTGCGAACGCGCTTGACGGCCTCGCACTCAAGCGCAAAGCAGTCGCGGAAGCTGTCGGCCACGTAGCGGCCAGCGCCACGGAAGCCCAGCATCGGGTTTTCCTCTTCCGGCTCATAGTGCTCGCCGCCGACCAGGTTAGCGTACTCATTGGTTTTAAAATCCGACAGGCGCACAATCACCCTTTTCGGCGAAAAAGCGGCGCCCAGCGTGGCGATGCCTTCCGTCAGGCGGGCAATATAGAACTCTACCGGATCGTCAAAGCCTTTCATCATGCTGCGGATCTGCTGCTGCAATTCCGGCGTCTGACGGTCGAATTCAAGCAGCGCCTTAGGATGCACGCCGATCATGCGGTTAATAATAAATTCGAGTCTCGCCAGCCCCACGCCCTCATTAGGCAGGCAGGCGAAGTCGAAGGCGCGATCGGGATTGCCGACGTTCATCATGATTTTCAGCGGCAGCGCGGGCATTTCATCAACCTGTGAGCTTTTTACCTCAAAGTCGAGCAGATCGTCGTAAACATAGCCGGTATCGCCTTCTGCGCAGGAGACGGTGACCTTATGGCCATCCTTCAGAAGCTCGGTAGCGTTACCGCAGCCGACCACGGCAGGAATACCCAGCTCGCGGGCGATAATGGCGGCATGACAGGTACGCCCGCCACGGTTGGTAACGATTGCCGACGCTTTCTTCATAATCGGCTCCCAGTCGGGATCGGTCATATCAGTGACCAGCACGTCGCCTTTTTCGATGCGGTTCATCTCGCTGATATCGTGGATCACTTTGACCTCGCCCGCACCGATACGATGGCCGATAGCGCGCCCCTCCACCACTACGGCACCTTTCCCCTGTAGCGTATAACGCTCCATCACCTGGCCGTTGGAGCGCACGGTTTCCGGACGCGCCTGCACGATAAACAGCTTGCCGGTGTGGCCGTCCTTCGCCCATTCAATATCCATTGGCCGCTGATAATGTTTTTCAATCTGCACTGCCTGTGCCGCCAGCGCTTCCACTTCTTCGCTGCTGAGGCTGAAACGGTCACGCTCCGCTTCCGGCACGTCTTCGATTTTGACCTGCTCGCCGTGCGCCTGCGAATCGGCGTAGACCATACGAATTTTTTTCGAGCCCATGTTGCGACGCACGATAGCGGGACGGCCCGCCGCCAGCGTCGGCTTATGCACATAAAATTCGTCCGGGTTAACCGCGCCCTGAACCACCATCTCGCCCAGACCATAAGCAGAGGTAATAAACACCACCTGATCGAAGCCCGATTCGGTATCAATGGTAAACATTACGCCAGCGGCGCCGGCATCGGAGCGTACCATCCGCTGTACGCCAGCCGACAGGGCGACGCCGCGATGATCGTAGCCCTGATGCACGCGATAAGAGATCGCCCTGTCGTTAAACAGCGAGGCGTAAACATGCTTCACCGCCACCAGCACGGCGTCGAAGCCCTGTACGTTCAGGAAAGTTTCCTGCTGGCCGGCGAAAGAGGCATCCGGCATATCTTCGGCCGTAGCGGACGAGCGCACGGCGAACGAAGCCTCGGCGTCGTCGGCGGAAAGCTGCTGATAGGCTTCACGGATAGCCTGCTCCAGCTCTGGCTGAAAAGGCGTCTCTACAATCCACTCGCGGATCTGTTTACCCGCTTTTGCCAGTTCGTCCACGTCATCAATATCGGTTTTGTCCAACAGCGTATGGATGCGCTCACTGACGCCGCTCTGATCGAGGAACTGATTGAATGCATCGGCCGTAGTGGCAAAACCGTTGGGAACGGAAACGCCAAGCGATGACAAATTAGTGATCATTTCACCCAGAGAGGCATTTTTGCCGCCCACCCGATCAACATCGTTCATGCCAAGCTGGTTATACCAGAGCACAAACGGCAGTGCGCCTTGATTGGACATTGAAGCAATCCTTTTATGAATGAATTAATGGAAATAGCATCGTGCGTTTTTGAGCCTGGCACATTCCGTGTATGGAAAGAAACTGTTGAATCGTTCAAGCTGACTAAAAGGAAAACTTTAAGACTATTCCGCGAACAGCAATCTTATTTCAGGCGATAAAAATATATCTAAGATTTTGATATATAAGATTATTTTAATTAAAAGGGCTATTTAAAAAAGGAACAGATGTGGCGAGCTATTTTGATTCCCTTTTAGCATGCTTTTCCGGAAAATAGCGCTTTTTACGCATGACAAACAGGAACGTTATTTCATTAACCCCCTTTTTCAGCCCCGTTTTTCTTTTTATAAAAACAAAAAGTTCATTACAATGAGAAGTGAAATTTTAATTTAATTTCGTCAGCTGGCGCTAATTGCTATAAGACTGTAGTTTAATTTACTCTGCCACTCAGTTTCTTAGGGATCGAAAAATGGACAGCAACGAACGCAGCGTATTTTATATTTCTGACGGAACGGCCATTACCGCTGAAGTGCTCGGCCACGCGGTGCTTTCGCAGTTTCCTGTCAACATTAACAGCGTGACGCTGCCCTTTGTGGAAAACGTGCAGCGGGCGCAGGCGGTCAAAGCGCAGATTAACGCTATCTGGCAGAAAAGCGGCCTGCGCCCGCTGGTGTTTATTTCTGTGGTTACGCCGGAAATCCGGGAAATTATTCTGCAAAGCGAAGGCTTCTGTCAGGACATCGTCCAGTCGCTGGTGGCGCCGCTTCAGCAGGAGCTGGGCATAGCGCCCGCACCGGTCGCCAACCGCACGCACGGTCTGACGGCCAACAACCTGGGCAAGTACGATGCGCGCATCGCCGCCATCGACTACACCCTGGCACATGACGACGGTATCTCGCTGCGCGGGCTGGAGGAGGCGCAGGTGATCCTGCTGGGCGTTTCGCGCTGCGGCAAGACGCCGACCAGCCTCTATCTGGCCATGCAGTTTGGCATTCGCGCCGCCAATTATCCTTTTATCGCCGACGATATGGATAACCTGAAGCTGCCGCCCGCGCTGCGGCCTTTCCAGAACAAGCTGTTTGGCTTAACTATCGATCCCGAGCGGCTGGCCGCGATCCGCCAGGAGCGGGCGGAAAATACCCGCTACGCGTCCATGCGGCAATGTCGGCTGGAAGTCGGCGAGGTGGAAGCCCTGTTTCGTACCCATCAGATCCGTTACCTCAACAGTACCAATTACTCCGTTGAGGAAATCGCCACGAAAATTTTAGATATCATGGGCCTGACGCGTCGAATGTACTGAGGCGCAGCCGTTTTTTGATTCCGCGCCAGAAAAAGTGATATTTATCCCGTTGCGCCGTTCTGTCCGGCGTTTCGGGTTGAAATCCACGCCGTGTCGGGTTTATTGTGATCGCCATCACTTCCCGGTATTTCCGCCGCTGCGAAGAAAAAAATTTTTGGACAACTATGAACAAGACAGATGAACTGCGGACCGCGCGCATCGAGAGCCTGATTACGCCTGACGAACTGGCGCAGCGTTTCCCGATCACGCCTGTTATCGCCGCGAACGTGACCGCTTCCCGCCAGCGTATTGCCCGGATTTTGTCCGGCGAAGATCGCCGCCTGCTGGTGGTGATAGGCCCCTGCTCGCTCCACGATCCCGACGCCGCGCTGGCCTATGCGGCGAAGCTTAACGCGCTGCGCCAGCGCCATGCCGCCGAGCTGGAAATCGTGATGCGCGCCTATTTTGAGAAACCGCGCACCGTGGTGGGCTGGAAAGGCCTGATTTCCGATCCCGATCTTGACGGCAGTTTCCGGGTGAATCACGGCCTGGCCGTAGCGCGCGAGCTGCTGCTGGAGATCAACCGGTTGGGCATGCCTACGGCCACCGAATTCCTGGATATGGTGGTGGGTCAGTTCCTGGCAGATCTCATCAGCTGGGGAGCCATCGGCGCCCGTACCACAGAAAGCCAAATCCACCGCGAAATGGCTTCCGCGCTTTCCTGTCCCGTTGGCTTTAAAAACGGCACGGACGGTAATATTCAGATTGCGGTCGATGCGATACGCGCTGCCCGCGCCAGCCACATGTTCCTGTCGCCGGACAAGCATGGACAGATGACCATTTATCAGACCAGCGGCAACCCGTCCGGCCACATCATTATGCGCGGCGGCAAGCGGCCAAACTATCATGCGGAAGACGTCGCCGCCGCTGCCGCCAGCCTGCGCGAACACAGGCTGCCGGAACGGCTGGTTATTGATTTCAGCCACGGCAACTGTCTGAAACAGCACCGCTTGCAAAAAGAGGTCGCCGCGTCCGTAGCGCAGCAGATCCGTGACGGTTCGTCGTCGATTGCCGGCGTAATGATTGAAAGTTTCCTGAAGGAAGGCACCCAGAAAGTGCAGGCCGGTACGCCGCTGGTATACGGCCAGTCGATTACCGACCCCTGCCTGGGCTGGGGTGACAGCGAAGAGGTGTTAGCGCAGCTGGCCGAGGCGATTAAAGCGAGGCGCTAAGACAGGCCTGAAAGCAGGCAGGACACCGTGCGCATGGACGCGCTGGCGTACCCTGCCTGCCGCTTTATCATCTTTGTTGAAGCCTGCATCACGTCCGTTTAATTACCCTCGTTAAAGCCTGCATCACGCCCGTTTAATCACCCTTGTTCAAGCCTGCATCACGTCCGTTTAATCACCCTCGTTCAAGCCTGCATCGCGCCCGCTTTAGCTCGAACAGCTGACCTCCAGCTTTTTACCCCAGTCTGGCGGACGCCGCATCAAATCGGCAAACTCCGGCGCGTCATCAAAAGGCCTGATTAGCGCCTGGTGTAGCCTGGCCAGCACGCTGACGTCATCCTGCTCGGCCTGTTCAATCGCCTGCTGGGCCAGATAGTTTCTTAACACCACGGCCGGATTGACCTGCTTCATCTTTTGCTGACGCGTAGCGTCGTCGCTCTCTTCCTGCAGTAACCGCTGACGGTAAATGTTGTACCAGCTGTCAAAGGCTTCACGATCGATAAACTCATCCCGCAGCGGCGAACGCGACTGCTGCTGCTCGGTATCGCACAGCATGCGGAAAGTCAGCGTATAGTCGCTGCCCTCTTTAGTCATCAGCGACAGCAGCCCGGTCAGAATGTTGTTATCGTCTTTATCCTGCGTCAGCAGCCCCAGCTTCGCGCGCATCCTGTCGCCCCAACACTGCATCAGCTCCGGCTCGTATTCCGCCAGCGCCTGCTTCAGCTGGGCGGTATCCAGCAGCCCGGAAAGCGCGTGCGCCAGCCTGTTCAGGTTCCATAGCCCCACCACCGGTTGATTATCGAAGCTGTAGCGCCCCTGATAGTCAGAATGATTGCAGATAAAATCCGGTTTGTAGTCGTCCAGGAAACCGTACGGGCCGTAATCCAGCGTTATCCCTAATACCGACATGTTATCGGTATTCATTACGCCATGCGCAAAACCGACGCTCTGCCACTGGGCGATTAGCCTGGCCGTGCGCCTGACCACATCACGGAACCAGAGCAGATAGCCATCCTGCTCCTCCTGCAAATGCGGCCAGTGATGACGGATTAAATAGTCAGCCAGCTGGCGGACTTTTTCCGGCTGCTGCGCGTAAAAGAAATGCTCGAAGTGGCCGAAACGGGCGTGGCTTTCCGCAACGCGCAACAGCATGGCGCCGCGCTCGGTGGTCTCCCGCTGCACAGGCTCGTCGCTGGTGACAACCGTCAGCGCGCGGGATGTGGGAATACCGAGGTGATGCATCGCTTCCGAGGCAAGAAATTCGCGCAGTGAAGAGCGCAGCACGGCGCGTCCGTCGCCCATACGTGAATAGGGCGTCAGGCCCGCGCCTTTCAGGTGCCAGTCCATTTTACGGCCGTCGTCCAGCTGCTGTTCGCCCAGCAGGATGCCGCGCCCGTCGCCCAGCTGTCCCGCCCAGACGCCAAACTGATGTCCGCTGTACACCTGCGCCAGCGGCTGCATGCCCGGTAGCAGCTGCGCGCCACTCCAGATAGCGGTTTTATCGGCGGTGAACCAGCTTTCGTCCAGCCCCAGCTCCCGCGCAAGCGGCGCGCTATGATAAAGCAGACGTGGGTTTTTCAGCGGCGTAGGATTGAGGGCGGTATAAAATCCCGCCAGCTCGTCATGCCAGCTATTGTTAAAATGCATACGCTCCCCTTACTGTTTACCGACGCCCTGATGCGCTTTCGGTACCGGCTTTAAGTGTAAACCTCATACGCTGCGGTAAACACAGAGAGAGTAAAGGGATATTACATCGCTTCGCCCGTCAGCTCTTTCGGCGGCACAATCAGCGAGGAAAGCGACTCTCCCGTTACCGGAGAAAACAGCGCGCTTTGAATACCGTCGAACTGATAGCGGCTGACTTTTTCCAGGCCGGTAATATCGTCCACGCCCTGGACAATAACCTGCTGGCAATGGGGCTTAATATGCTCCAGCAGCGTACTGATAAACGGCTGAAAAGAGATCCGGTTAATATTATGCTGAATAAAGCCTTTATCGAGCTTAATACGGGAAAAGAGATTGTCGTATACTGCTTTTGACGGCGCTTTTCCTGCGCCGTAATTCGCCAGGCTTAAATCAAACCTTTCACTGAGCGCCATCAGGCCGGGGTGATCTTTCCCCAACTTTAAGTCGGTGAAACTTTCGCTAATTTCCAGCTCCAGCCACGCCAGCGCGTCCAGCTTGCGGCTCAGAAACTCGCTATCAAGGATGGTTTGTGCCAGCAGTTCGTCTATTTTCAGCGTGACCTTCACTCTTTCCTGACTAAAAAAATCGGCGTGTCGTTCAATGCAGTTGATCTGATTCTGTAATAAAAGAATACGCTGATCTGTATTGAGCTGTGGTAGTAAAAGTTCCTGAGGGATGGCGACGTTAGCGGTACTGTGGGAAAAATGCGTGAGCAATTCGACGGCGATAAGCTGCCCGCCGAAACGGTAGATCGGGTTAAAAGCTGTGTGACTTTTATAATCCGCTTCCAGATGGATATTCATTTTTATTCAGCCATGATGCAGCCGCCGTACGGCGCATTAATACGCCTGTTGTACACCGACCAGGATAAAAACCCATAGCGGGTTAAGCTATCACATATTCAGCAAGAAAAAATGCTTTACTATTAAAGCATAGTTTCGTGCTGAGATATCCCCGTGGCGCATTTCTTTAAACTATCTTTACAAAATCCGACACGGGAAATCACTTTTAACGGGCTGGTTAAAGCCTGATGCAATAAGCTGCTAAACCGACCCGCCGGGTTTATTATAGCCACAAAAGTTAACCGGCGGATAGATAAGCCTTTTCTGAAATTCGTTAGCAGGCTATATTAATTAAATACGCCTCGCCTGCCAGAAAACTTTTTTCCAGTACACGTTATTCAGCGACGATCGGATTACGCCCTGGCTGGTAGAAGCATGGATAAACTGGTCGTCAGTATCATAAATGCCGACGTGCAAACCGTTTTCTCCCGCGCCGGTTTTAAAAAACAGTAAATCGCCAGGCAACAGATCCTTTTTACCGATGCGCGTTCCCGTTTTCGTTTGCGCAAGCGTCGTACGCGGCAGCTGCAAATCAAAGCGATCGCGAAAGGTCAGATAAACGAACCCGGAGCAGTCAACGCCTCTGCGTCCCATGCCGCCGTAGCGATAGGGCGTGCCGCGCCACTCGCTGAGCTGTTCGTTCAGCCGGGCGATAACCATAATGGAATCGGAAAGATGGCCGTTCGGCGGCGGCGCATGGCTGCTACAGCCCGCCAGCAGGATAGCCAGTAATAAGACCAGGTAGCGCATAACAGATTCCCTTTATTCTTTGCCGCTGGTTTAAAACAGCGTGGTCAACAGCGATTGTCCTTCTACATCTATTTTTCTGAAAGGCACGTGATACACCGCCGATAGCGTTTCCGGCCGTAACACCTCTTCCGTGGCGCCCTGCCTCACTAAAACCCCCTCTTGCAGCAGCCAGATGCGCCGGGCGTGATGCAATGAATGATTGATGTCGTGTCCGCTCATGATAATCGTCAGGCCTTCTGCGACCCTGGCGGCCACACAGCGATCGAACGCGGCCTGCTGTGCCAGATCCAAACCGGTTAACGGCTCATCCAGCAGCAGCAGCTGCCCTTCCGGCTGCGCAGTCTGACAGAGCACCGCCACCAGACGCACCCGCTGCCATTCCCCGCCGGAGAGGCGGTTAAGCGAGCGAGCCAGTTTATCCGCCAGCTGAAAAGTTTCGCAAAGGGTTATCAGTATCCGATCGCCCTCGTCCACCAGCTGATGCTGCTTAAGGTAATGCCAGACCGGCATACTGCCAGGTGGTCGCTGCTGCTGGGCCAGATAAGCGCGATGGCGGGCCAGCGCATAGCCGTTCCAGGCCGACAGCGGCGTGCCGTTGAAAACGATACGCCCTTCCGCCGGCAACAATCCCGCCAGCGCCGCCAGTAAGGCGCTTTTACCTGCCCCGTTAGGGCCAAGCAGATGGATCAGCTCGCCCTTATCAACGCTGGCGGTAAAGGGCGCGAGGCGCTGCGCGACCGCAACGTCCTCACACTGCAACAGCATCTATTTTGCCAGCGCCGCTTTGATACTTTCCATCACAATAGGATCTTCCGGCGTCATATCTGGCGAGAAGCGCTGTACCACCGTGCCGTCGCGACCAACCAGGAACTTTTCGAAGTTCCATAAAATGTCGCCCGGCTCTTTTGGCGCGCGTCCTTTACTGCTCATACGCGCCAGGAAACCGCTATTTTCCGGCGCTACCGCTTCCGGTCTTGCCGCAATCAGCTGGCGATAGAGCGGATGCCGATGCGGGCCGTTGACCTCGATTTTACTGAACATCGGGAAGGTTACGCCATAGGTGGTGCTGCAAAACGTTTTAATCTCTTCGTTGCTGCCCGGCTCCTGCTCCAGAAACGCGTTGCAGGGGAAGCCAAGCACGGCAAAACCCCGATCCTGCCAGGCTTTGTGAATATTTTCCAACTGCTCATACTGCGGCGTCAGGCCGCACTTAGAGGCGACATTAACGATCAGCAGTACGTTGCCCTGCCACTGCGCCAGCGTCGTCGGTTCGCCATCCAGCGTCACCAGTTCTGTATCGTAAATACTCATTGGTTTTTCCTGTTTCAGTAGAGAAAAAAGCGGGCCGCAGGTCAGGCCCGGTTACGTAACAACAGCCAGATAAAAACCGGCGCGCCCAGCGTGGCCGTCACCACGCCGATCGGCAGCTCCGCCGAAGCGATGGCGATACGGGCCAGGATATCGGCCGCCAGCAGTACGCCGCCGCCCGCCAGCGCGCAGGCCGGCAACAGCATACGATGATCGCTCAGGTTGTTCAGCCGCAAAATATGCGGAATGACCAGGCCGACAAAGCCGATCGCCCCGGCCAGCGCCACGCTGACGCCAATCAGCCAGCCTGTCGCCAGCACCAGCAAATTGCGCCACAGCAGCAGCGGCAGGCCGAGCTGGCAGGCGGAAACCTCGCCCAGCGCCAGCAAATTCAGCACGCGCCACTGGCGGCATAGCCACAGCAGCACCGGCAGCAGCGCCAACATCAGCCCGCCGTAGCGCCAGTCCACGCCGCTAAAGCCGCCCATCATCCAGTACATTAGCTGGCGCAGATCCAGGCTGGCGCTGAAATAGACCAGCCACGTCATGCCCGCGCTACAGATAATGCCTAAGGCCACGCCCGCCAGCAACAGGCGGCTGGTGGAAAGCGAGCGGCGGGAAAAACGCAGCAGGATAAAGGTAATCAACAGCGCGCCTGCAATGGCGAAAAAGCTTAGCGGCCACAGCCCGGTTACGCCGCTAAAAATCCCCAGCACCAGCCCAAGGCCTGAGCCGTTGGCGACGCCAAGCAGGCCCGGCTCCGCCAGCGGATTTTCAAACAGCGCCTGCATCACCGCGCCGGACACGGCCAGCGCCGCGCCGACCAGCAGCACCGCCAGCGAACGCGGCAGCCGCAGCTGCCAGACAAACAGCCGGTTTTCACCGCTGAACCAGCTTTGCGGAAAAAGCCAGCGGTCGCCGGCGCAGAGGCTAAGCAGAAAAACCAACACGCAGAAAATGCTCAGAATGCAGAGCCAGCGTCGCTGATGCCGACGGGCCAGCGCGATCCGTTGAGAAAGCAGAGTCATAAATCCAGGCCTGGCTAATGAAAACGGGCAGGGTTAGCGGAAATTCAGCGATAAAAAAGGCCGCGTAAGCGGCCTTTTGCAGAGCACTGGTCAGTCTTCTTTCGGCGTAGCGTTCTCAACCCGGCTTTTGAGCTTCTGCCCCGGCCGGAAAGTTACCACGCGACGCGCCGTAATCGGAATATCCTCGCCCGTTTTAGGATTACGTCCCGGACGTTGATTTTTGTCGCGAAGGTCGAAGTTACCAAATCCTGACAGTTTTACCTGCTCGCCGTTTTCTAAAGCGCGACGTACCTCTTCAAAAAACAGCTCTACCAGCTCTTTGGCATCCCGTTTGCTAAGCCCCAGCTTTTCAAACAGGTATTCAGACATCTCAGCTTTTGTAAGCGCCATAGGTTCAATCCCTCAAGGTTGCCTGGAATCGCTCTTTTAACGCCGCAACACATTTGGCGACGGTTGCAGCGATCTCCTCTTCTTCGAGTGTCCGGCCGGTATCTTGCAAAATCAGGCTGATAGCAAGGCTCTTAAAACCTTCATTAACACCCTTACCGCGGTACACATCAAACAAGTTTACGCCAACTACCTGATTTACGCCAACTTTCTTACATTCGGCGATAATATCTGCTGCGGGCACGTTTTCCGCCACCAGAACGGCGATATCACGACGGTTTGCCGGGAAACGTGAAATCTCGCTCGCCTCAGGCAGGACGCGGTCTGACACCTTATCCCACTCCAGTTCGAAGACCACGGTACGGCCGTTAAGATCCAGTTTCCGCTCAAGTTCCGGATGAACCACGCCCAGATAACCGATGCGCTGTTCCTGCAAATAAATGCCGGCGCTCTGTCCCGGGTGCAGGGCCGGATGCGCTTCGGCCCGGAACTGGATGTCGGCCAGTTTACCGGTCAAATCGAGGACGGACTCCAAATCACCTTTTAAATCATAGAAGTCAACTGCCTGACGCGCCAGATCCCAGTGTTCTTCGTAACGCGCGCCGCTGATAACGCCCGCCAGCATAACGTCCTGCCGGATCCCCAGGTTTGCCTGTGTATCAGGCACAAAGCGCAGGCCGCTTTCAAACAGGCGTACGCGGCTCTGCTGGCGATTCTGGTTGTAGACAACGGCAGAGAGCAGGCCCGTCCACAGCGAGAGCCGCATTGCCGACATCTCAACTGAAATCGGGCTTGGCAGTACCAGGTTTTCCTCGCCCGGATGCAGCAACGCCTGCACTTTAGGATCGACAAAGCTGTAGGTAATCGCTTCCTGATAGCCTTTATCCACCAGCATCGCTTTTACCCGCTTCAGCGACAGGTTCGCTTCACGGTGCGAGGTCATTACCAGACCCGCCTGCACCGGCACGTCAGGAATATTGTTGTAGCCGTAAACACGCGCCACTTCTTCGACCAGATCTTCCTCAATCTGCATATCGAAACGCCAGCCCGGCGCCACGGCCTGCCAGACGCCTTCGCCTTCCGTGACGTCACAGCCTAAACGACGCAGAATATCGCTGACCTCGTTGTCGGCAATCACGTGACCAATCAGGCGATCCAGCTTTTCACGGCGCAGCGTGATAGTCGCGCGCGCAGGCAGCGTCGCCTCGTTGGTTTGATCGATAACCGGCCCGGCCTCGCCGCCGCAAATATCGAGCAGCAGACGCGTTGCGCGCTCCAGCGCTTTATATTGCAACTGCGGATCGACGCCGCGCTCGTAGCGATGGGAAGCATCGGTGTGCAGTCCATGACGACGCGCACGGCCGGTGACAGAAAGCGGGCTGAAGAAAGCGCACTCGAACAGAACGTTAGTGGTTTCTTCGTTCACGCCGGAGTGTTCGCCGCCAAAGATACCGCCCATCGCCAGCGCTTTGTGGTGATCGGCAATAACTAACGTATCCGCGCTTAGCTTCACTTCCGCGCCGTCCAGCAGCGTCAGCGCTTCGCCCTCTTCCGCCATGCGCACCACAATCCCGCCGTCCACGCGGTCAAGATCGAAAGCGTGCATCGGCTGGCCCAGCTCAAGCAGCACATAGTTGGTGATATCCACCACCGGATCGATAGAGCGAATGCCGCAGCGACGCAGCTTTTCTTTCATCCATAGCGGCGTGGCGGCTTTGACGTTGATGCCCTTGATCACGCGTCCCAGATAGCGCGGACAGGCGTCAACCGCATCCACGCGGATCGGGAAGGTTTCTGCAATCGTAGCGGCAACCGGCTCAATAGCTGGCTCGTTTAACGGCAGCTTGTTCAGCACGGCAACGTCGCGCGCAATGCCGATAATGCCCAGGCAGTCCGCACGGTTTGGCGTCACGCTGATTTCAATGGTGTTGTCGTCAAGCTTGAGGTAGTCACGAATATCGGTGCCGACGGTCGCGTCCAGCGGCAGTTCGATAATGCCGTTGTGATCGTCGGAAATTCCCAGTTCGGAATAAGAGCAGAGCATCCCTTCCGACGGCTCGCCGCGCAGTTTGGCCGCTTTGATTTTAAAATCGCCCGGCAGCACCGCGCCCACCGTTGCCACAGCCACCTTCAGGCCCTGACGGCAGTTTGGCGCGCCGCAGACGATATCCAGCAGGCGGTCGCCGCCCACGTTAATTTTGGTGACGCGCAGTTTGTCAGCGTTCGGGTGCTGTCCGCACTCTACTACTTCGCCCACCACCACGCCGTGAAAAGCACCGGCTACCGCTTCCACGCCGTCCACTTCCAGACCGGCCATGGTGATCTGTTCGCTGAGCGCTGCGCTGTCGATGGCTGGGTTAACCCACTCACGTAACCAGAGTTCGCTGAATTTCATAGGTTTTACCCGCTCTTATTTAAACTGTTTGAGGAAACGTAAATCATTTTCGAAGAAGGCACGCAGATCGGTCACGCCATAGCGCAACATGGTCAGACGCTCCATACCCATCCCGAAGGCGAAGCCGGAATAGACTTCCGGATCGATGCCAACGTTGCGCAATACGTTCGGATGCACCATGCCGCAGCCCAGCACTTCCAGCCACTTGCCGTTTTTGCCCATCACGTCCACTTCCGCAGAAGGCTCGGTAAACGGGAAGTAGGAAGGACGGAAGCGGATCTGGAGATCTTCTTCAAAGAAGTTGCGCAGGAAATCGTGCAGCGTGCCTTTCAGGTTGGTAAAGCTGATGTTTTTATCTACGATCAGGCCTTCCATCTGGTGGAACATCGGCGTATGAGTCTGGTCGTAATCGTTACGGTAGACGCGGCCCGGCGCGATAACGCGGATCGGCGGCTGCTGGTTTTTCATGGTGCGGATCTGCACGCCGGAAGTCTGGGTACGCAGCAGGCGCGTGGCGTCGAACCAGAAGGTGTCGTGATCGGCGCGCGCCGGGTGGTGTCCCGGAATATTCAGCGCGTCAAAGTTATGGTAATCATCTTCGATCTCCGGGCCGGTTTCCACGGCAAAACCCAGCTCGCCAAAGAATGTCTCGATACGATCGATCGTGCGGGTCACAGGATGCAGACCGCCGTTTTCGATGCGGCGTCCCGGCAGCGAAACATCAATGGTCTCCTGCGCCAGGCGAGCGTTCAGCTCTGCCGACTCCAGCTCGTTTTTACGCGCGGTCAGCGCTTCCTGCACCTGCTGTTTGGCCTCGTTGATCACCGCGCCCGCTGCCGGACGATCTTCGGCAGGCAGGTCGCGCAGCGTGGTCATCTGCAGCGTAAGCTGCCCTTTTTTGCCCAGATATTCAACGCGTACCGTATCTAACGCGGCAACATCGTGTGCATTCTTAATGGCCGCTTGCGCGTTCGCCACCAGTTCTGCGAGATGTGACATGCTTTCCTCTTCTTCCAGCCGCCGTGGCCGGTCTGTTTTTTTATGGGGACGACAAGGCGCCCTGGATCTGCCGCGCCAGAAACAAAAAAGCCTCCACGAGGGAGGCTTTCAGCGCGATTTTTCGTTTCTTTTCTTTGCGCACAAGCCCCCGATGTTCAGGTGCTAAAGTAAAAAAAGAAACGGAAATTCGCGGTCATAATGCGTTGCCTGGTCGTCAAAAGAGGCTCTATTGAAAAACGCATGGACAAAAATGTCAATCTTTTGCTGCGGTTACAAAATAAAAGAGGGAGCAAGCTCCCTCTTTCACCTGACTTACGCCAGAGCTGATTTCGCTTTTTCGACCAGGGCAGTAAATGCCACTTTGTCGAATACGGCGATGTCAGCCAGGATCTTACGGTCGATTTCAATCGAAGCCTTTTTCAGGCCATTGATGAAACGGCTGTAAGAAATACCGTTAGTGCGTGCCGCTGCGTTGATACGCGCGATCCACAGCTGACGGAACTGACGCTTACGCTGACGACGGTCACGGTAAGCATACTGACCAGCTTTGATAACAGCCTGGAAAGCAACGCGGTAAACACGTGAACGTGCACCGTAGTAGCCTTTAGCTTGTTTTAAGATTTTTTTGTGACGTGCGCGAGCAACTACACCACGTTTTACACGAGCCATTTAGCTCTCCTGTTTAATATTCTGAATTAAAAAAAATAGACTTATGCGTACGGCAGGCAGGCAATAACCAGACCCAGATCGCCTTTAGACACCAGGCCTTTCGGACGCAGGTGACGCTTACGCTTAGTAGATTTTTTGGTCAGAATATGACGCAGGTTTGCGTGCTTACGCTTGAAGCCGCCAGAGGCGGTCTTCTTGAAGCGCTTAGCCGCGCCACGTACAGTTTTAATCTTTGGCATTTTAAAAAATATCCACTTCGCATTGTTGATAACATGACCCAGACAGGCGAACAACAAACCGCACAACGCG
>Ga0157358_1000257_pt1 | contig 21379 bp, 17 predicted proteins | sample AttcapACBM2_FD_111484 | JGI IMG/M metagenome (GOLD analysis project Ga0157358, IMG submission 111484) | Fungus gardens microbial communities from leaf cutter ant in Botucatu, State of São Paulo, Brazil - Atta capiguara ACBM2 | ecosystem: Host-associated > Fungi > Mycelium > Unclassified ... | reverse complement strand
GACGGGCGCTGGCAGGTGACGCTGCAGTGTCTGAACAGCGGCAACCGCCGCACGCTGACAGCGGGCAAAATCTTTATCGGCGCTGGCGGCGCGGCATTGCCGCTGCTGCAGAAGGCCGGTATCCCGGAAGCGAACGGCTACGCCGGATTCCCGGTAGGGGGTTCGTTCCTGGTGACGGAAAATCCGCAGGTGGTGGCGCAGCATATGGCCAAGGTCTACGGCAAAGCCAGCGTCGGCGCACCGCCGATGTCCGTGCCGCACGTTGACACCCGCGTACTGGATGGCAAGCAGGTGCTGCTGTTTGGCCCGTTCGCCACCTTCTCCACCAAGTTCCTGAAGCAGGGTTCACTGATGGATATGTTCACCTCTCTGAACAGCAGCAACATGCTGCCGATGGTGAAAGTGGGGCTGAAAAGTTTCGATCTGGTGAAATACCTGATGGATCAGGTGCTGCAAAGCGATCGCGACCGTATGGACGCCCTGCGCGCCTATGTGCCGCAGGCGAAGCAGGAGGACTGGCGGTTAGTGACGGCCGGTCAGCGTGTGCAGATCATCAAGAAGGATGAGAAAGAGGGTGCTGTATTGCGCCTCGGCACCGAGGTGGTCGCCTCACAGGATGGGACGATTTCAGCGCTGCTGGGCGCCTCGCCAGGCGCCTCGACAGCGGCACCGATAATGCTGGAACTGCTGCATAAGGTCTGTCCTGAGCAGATGGCCACGCCGGAATGGCAGAATAAAATCCGCGCCGTCATCCCTTCCTGGGGTCGTAAGCTGAACGGTGACGTGGCCCTGACAGAGAAAGTGTTAGCCGAAACCAGCCGTATTCTGCAACTCGACTACTCGCCGGTGACACCGATGGCGGCAAACGATGAAGGACGTGAAACCGCGTTCGTTGTCGGCAAGTAATTCCGCACCGCTGATAAAAAGGCTCCGCACAGCGGGGCCTTTTTTATTGGCCGGTTGCCTGGTCGTCCTGGGGTTTCTCTATTAGGGTTAAGAGATCTTTTAGCTGAACACTCAGGAGGAAAAGGCATGTCTTACTCCCCTGCTTCACCGGAATTCACGCTGCTTGACCGCTACTGGCGGGCGGCGAACTACCTCTCCGTCGGGCAGATCTACCTGATGGATAACCCGCTGTTGCGCGAGCCACTCAGGCCGGAACATATCAAACCGCGCCTGCTGGGCCACTGGGGCACCACGCCAGGGCTGAATTTTATCTATGCCCACCTCAACCGGATTATCCGGCAGCAAAATCTGAACATGATCTACATCTGCGGACCCGGGCACGGCGGCCCCGGCATGGTGGCAAACACCTGGCTGGAGGGCAGCTACAGCGAAATTTATCCGCACATCAGCCAGGATGCGGCGGGCATGCAGCGCCTGTTTAAACAGTTCTCCTTCCCGGGCGGCATTCCCAGCCACGCGGCCCCGGAGACGCCCGGCTCAATTCATGAAGGGGGGGAGCTGGGCTATTCGCTCTCTCATGCATTTGGCGCGGCTTTCGATAATCCCGACCTGGTGGTGCCCTGCGTCATCGGCGACGGCGAAGCGGAAACCGGACCGCTGGCGTCCAGCTGGCACGGCATCAAATTCCTCAATCCGCAACGTGATGGCGCGGTGTTACCTATTCTGCATCTCAACGGCTACAAGATTGCTAACCCGACGCTGCTGGGTCGAAGCAGCGATGAAGATCTGCGTCAGCTGTTCAGCGGTTACGGCTATGAACCGCTGTTTGTCAGCGGGCATGAGCCGGAGAAAATGCATCCGCTGATGGCGGAAGCGCTGGACAATGCTCTGGCAAAAATCACCGCCTTCCAGCGTGAGGCGCGCCAGGGCAGCGCCACGACCGATGTGCCGCGCTGGCCGATGATTATCCTGCGCAGCCCCAAAGGCTGGACCGGCCCCAAAACGGTCGACGGCAAAAAAGTAGAGGATTTCTGGCGGGCGCATCAGGTGCCGGTCGCCGCCTGTCGTGAAGATGAAGGTCATCGTCAGATTCTGGAAACGTGGATGCGAAGCTACCAGCCGGATGATCTGTTCGATGAACAGGGTCGCCTGAAGCCGGAGCTGCAGGCGCTGGCGCCGGAGGGCGACAAGCGCATGGGGGCTTCGCCTTACGCTAATGGCGGCCTGCTGCGCCGTGAGCTGAAGACGCCGGAACTCGCCGCGTTTGCCTGCGAGGTCGGCGAACCGGGTTCACAGATGGCGCAGGCTACCGAGCATCTGGGACGCTACCTCAGCGTGCTGTTTCAGCGAAACCGCGACAACTTCCGGCTGTTTGGCCCGGATGAAACCGCCTCAAACCGCCTGACGCCGGTCTTCGACGTGACCAGCCGCACCTGGCTGGAAAGAACAGAGCCCTACGACGAGCAGCTGGCGCGCGATGGCCGCGTCATGGAAATTCTCAGTGAGCATCAGTGTCAGGGCTGGCTGGAGGGCTATCTCCTGACCGGCCGTCACGGGCTGTTCAACTGCTATGAAGCCTTTATCCACATTATCGATTCCATGTTTAACCAGCATGCCAAGTGGCTGAAAGTCACGCGTAAGCTGGGCTGGCGTAAGCCCATCTCCTCACTCAACTATCTGCTCTCTTCGCACGTCTGGCGCCAGGACCACAATGGCTACAGCCATCAGGACCCCGGCTTTATCGATCACGTTGCCAATAAGAAAGCGGACATCGTACGTATCTATCTGCCGCCCGATGCCAATACGCTGCTCTGGGTAGGCGACCACTGCCTGCGCACCTGGGACCGCATTAATGTCATTGTGGCGGGCAAACAGCCTGCGCCGCAGTGGCTCGACATGGCCAGTGCCATAACCCACTGCGAAGCGGGCATGGGCGAATGGCGCTGGGCAGGCACCACGCCCGATAATGCACAGCCGGATGTGGTGATGGCCTGTGCCGGTGATGTGCCCACCATGGAAACCCTGGCGGCCGTCGATCTGCTGCGCGAGATGCTGCCTGAACTGCGGATTCGGGTGGTAAACGTGGTCGATTTAATGGCGCTGCAGACGCAGGATCAGCACCCGCATGGCAAATCCGATACGGAATTTGATGCGCTGTTTACGCAGGATAAACCGGTGATTTTTGCCTTCCACGGCTATCCGACGCTGGTGCATCGCCTGACCTATCAGCGCACCAATCATCGCAACTTCCACGTGCGTGGCTTCAATGAAGAGGGCACCACCACCACGCCATTTGATATGACGGTACTTAACGAACTGGACCGTTATCATCTGGCGCAGGAGGCGATTCTGCGCGTGCCCGGGCTGGCGGATGCTCATCCCGCGCTGCTGGAGGATTTGCAGCAGCGTCTGGCCGCGCATCACCAATATGTCCGCGAACATGGCGAGGATCTGCCGGAGGTGCAGAACTGGAAATGGCCATCCGCCACTGCACCAGGCGCGCCTGACTAAGCGGCCTGCAGCGCGTCGGTCACCATCCAGACGGTGGTCGCCACCAGCGACAGCGCCATCAGGCTGTTAAACAGCTGGCGCTTCCAGGCAATCTGCAGATGGCTGCGCAGGCGGTCGCCCAGCGCAGCCCAGATCAGGATGCAGGGCAGATTGAGCAGCATGAAGCAGATCATTACCGTTACAACGCCGCTGCTGGCGCTGTAGAGCAGTGCCACGTTGCTGGCCATCAGCCAGGCTTTGGGGTTAATCGCCTGGAAACAGGCGCCACCCAGCAGCGTCATCGGCTGCGGCCGGGTGCGCGTTTCGGGGGCGTCAGCACGAAATATCTTCCAGGAGAGCCACAACAGATAGGTGCAGCCTGCCAGCGTCAGCGGCAGGCGAATCGCCGACATCCAGTGCAGCAGCACCTCCAGCGCCATTCCGGCAATCACCGTTTGCACCGCACAGCCCAGTAGAATGCCGAACATCATCGGCAGGGTGCGCCGCATGCCAAAATTGACCCCGGAGGTCGCCAGCAACAGATTGTTCGGGCCTGGCGTAATCGACATGACGGTGACGTAACTGAAGAAAGAGGGATCAAGCATAGTGGCGCTCCGGAAAGTGGACAGAGCTCTATGCTACGGCGCGGAAATGAATGGTAACAGTGACACAAAATCACTATTGTGATGGTTACAGTTTACGTTTGCAGCAATTGTACCCATCCAATCCGGAGGCTACTGTGTCCCTTGCTCCCTCTTCCGATCAGCGTCTTTATCAGCAGCTGGCGGACAGCTTCGCTGAGGCTATCCACCAGGGCACGCTGAAACCTGGCAAACGCCTGCCAGCGATCCGGCGTGTCGCTCAGTCCCATCAGGTCAGTGTGAATACGGTGCTGAATGCCTGGCAGCTGCTGGAAGATCGCGGTCTGATTGAGGCCCGGCCGCAGTCGGGCTACTACGTGCGCGGCGTGCTGCCCGCCGTGACCCGTCACGGTGAGCATAAGACCCGGGTACGCGACCCCGGCAGCGGTAAACTCGACCTGATTGATAAGGTGTTTGCCGCACAGAACCATCCCGACTACATCAATATCTCGCTGGCCTGCCCGCAGGACAGTGAACTTTTCCCTGCGACCCGCATCGCCCGGATCACGGCTTCACTGCTGCGCCGTCATCCCAATCTGATCGGGCGCTATGCGCTTCCGCCCGGTAGTGAGCGCTTACGGGAGGAGATTGCGCGCCGGGCGCTGCACGCCGGACAGCGGCTGACCGCCGATGAGATCACCCTGACCCACGGCTGCATGGAAGCCCTGCAGCTGGCATTACGTGCGGTCACGCAGCCCGGCGACTGTGTCGGGCTGGAGTCGCCGACCTACTTCTTCCTGTTTCCACTGCTGGCGTCGCTGGGCCTTAAAGCGCTGGAAATCCCCACCGATCCGCAGCATGGCCTGTCGCTGGATGCGCTGGAGATGCTGCTGCAGGAGCAGCGCATCAAGGCACTGATTGCCATGCCCGGTGTGCAGAACCCGCTGGGCTGCGGCATGTCGCTGACAAACAAAAAGCGGCTGGCAAAGTTAGTGAATACTTACCACGTTCCGCTGATCGAGGATGGACTGTATGACGAGTTGCAGTTCGACTGGCCCCTCTCGCCCGCTGTGAAAGCGTTTGATCGCGATGGCTGGGTGATCTACTGCACCAGCTTCACCAAAACCGTGGCACCCGACTTCCGGATTGGCTGGACCGCTGCCGGCCGTTTTCACGACGCGATTGCCCGGCTCAAAGCGGTTTCGTCGATGGCTGAATCGGCCCTGCTGTCAGAAACACTGGCGGAGTTTCTTGCGTCCGGCGGTTACGATCACCACCTGCGCACCCTGCGCCGTCGCTACGCAGCCAATCTGGATGAGGCGCGGGGACTGATCGCCCGCTACTTCCCGCAGGGCACCCGCGCCACGCTGCCGCGCGGAGGATTCGTCTTCTGGGTCGAGTTACCCGGCAACGTGAAGACCACGGAGATGTTTGACCGGCTGCTGCAGGAGCAGATCTGCGTCACGCCTGGCGCGCTCTATTCCCTGAGCGAGCGCTACAATCATGCGCTGCGTCTCTCCTGCTGTTATCCGTTTGATGCGCGCTATAGCAGAGCGATTCAGCGCGCCGGAGAGATTGCCTGTGAACTGTCAGGACTCCCGGCTGGCGAGGCTCAGGGCGTCCCGTTGCGGCCCCAGACGGTGTAACCACGCCGTTCGGTCAGGCGCTCGTAATAGGTGCGAACCGCCGGATAATCGGGATGCTCAAGCGGCGTCTCAAACCAGCGGTTTACCGCCAGACCAATCGGAATGTCGGCCAGGGTGAAATTGCGTCCGGCAACGTAGCGACCGGTTTTTTCCAGCTGCTGATTAAGGATGCTCATGGTGTGCGCCCAGCCTTTGCAGGCCGCTGCCAGCAGGCGCGGATCCTGATGAGCCGGAGAGTTTCTTACCAGCGACATGAAAGCGTAGCGCCAGGAGGTATTCAGTTCTGTGGCCTGCCAGTCCATCCACTGATCGACCGGTGCACGCGCCTGCGGATTAGGCGGATAAAGCCACTCGCCGCCATAGGCATTCGCCAGATAGCGCAGGATAGCGTTAGATTCCCAGATGACTAAGTCATCATCTTTCAGCACCGGCACCATCGCATTCGGATTGAGTGCCATGAACTCCGGCAGATGCGTGGAGCGAAAACCGTCGCCCCACTCTTCGCGCTGGTAATCCAGATCCAGCTCGTCACACAGCCATAATACTTTGCGCACGTTGATTGAGGAGGCGCGTCCCAGGATCGTTAGCATGCAGAGTCTCCGGTAGAATCTTTAACTTATTGATAACGCTGTTAGCTGTTATAAGCAATCATCTGGCAGAGAAAAGGCCACCCTGAACACCCTCAGCAAGGAGTCACCATGCAGGTCGCGTTTAAGCAAGTCGATGTGTTTACTTCATCAGCCTTTAACGGCAATCCGCTGGCGGTCATTATGGATGCGCAGGGGTTAAGCGACAGCCAGCTGGCCGCCATTGCCCGCTGGACTAATTTGTCGGAGACCACCTTTGTGCTGCCGCCTGAGCATGCGGAAGCCGACTATCGGGTGCGCATTTTTACCGTTGAAGGCGAGCTGCCGTTTGCCGGTCATCCCACGCTGGGTACGGCGCACGCCCTGCTGGAGGCCGGCTGGCCAACCCGCACACCCGGCGAGATTGTGCAGGAGTGCGGCGTCGGTAACGTCACGGTGAAGATTAATGAGTCGGGTGAACTGGCGTTTGCCGCCCCGGCTGCCACGCTGACACCCTGGCAGGATGCGCTGATGGCGAAGGCGTTAAACAGCGAGGCTTTCGATCTGACGCAAAGCCCGACGGTGGTTGATATGGGTATCCGCTGGCTGCTGGTGCCGATGACCAGCGCCCACGCGGTGCTGGCGCTGCAGCCCAACGTCAGCGAACTCGATCGTCTGCTTAAACAGGCGGACGTATCGGGGATAATGGTGTTTGGCCGCCTGCCGCAGGGAGAAGAGGAGCAGTATGAAGTACGCGCCCTGCTGGTCGAGAATGGCAGCCTGACCGAAGATCCGGTGACGGGCAGTGCCAACGCCTGCCTGGCGCGTTACTTTGCCATGGCGGGACAGACCACAGGCTATCGTGTGCGTCAGGGCACGGCGCTGCAGCGTGCCGGTCGGGTAAACGTGACCTTCGATAGTGGCACGATCTGGATTGGCGGCCATACCGTCACCGTCATCGACGGCACAATCGCGCTGTAAGGCTGGCGGCATCGGCGGGCCACGATGCCGCCGGAGGTTAAATGCCCTGCCCGCCTGAGGCTTCGATGCGCTGCGCGGTGATCCAGCCGGTTTCATCACTGAGAATCGCGCTGATGGCATCGCCGATGTCGTCCGGTAATCCCACCCGGCCCAGCGCCGTCAGTGCAGCAATCTGATCGTTAATCTCCCGGGTGTCGCGCACCCGGCCTCCGCCGAAGTCCGTTTCTATCGCCCCGGGTGCCAGAATATTGACGCGAATCCGTCTCGCCCCCAGCTCCTTCGCCTGATAGCGGGTCAGCACCTCCATCGCCCCTTTCATTGATGCATAGGTCGCAGAGCCCGGATAGACCAGCCGGGTCAGACCGCTGGAGATGTTCAGGATGCGGCCTCCGTCGTTGATCAGCGGCAGCAGCTTCTGGGTCAGAAAGTAGGGACCTTTGAAATGGACATTCACCAGGGCGTCAAATTCCGCCTCCGTGGTATCGGTAAACGGCTTATAGTGACCGTGCCCGGCGTTGTTCACTAAATAGTCAAAGCGATCCCGCTGCCACTGCTGCTGCAGGGCCTCTTTCACCTGCCCGACAAAGCGATCGAACTGACCGGTTTCGCCGACATCCAGCGCCAGCGCCACTGCACGCCGTCCCATCGCCTCAATCTCTTTGACAACCGCCTGCGCCTCATCGGCATGAGTGCGGTAGGTCAGGATGATATCGGTGCCTCTGGCAGCCAGTTTTAACGCGCCGTTACGGCCTAAACCGCGATTTGCACCGGTAATTAACGCAACTTTCTGATTCATCTCTCACACCTGTTGAAAAGTTGAACACGTGTTAAGGATATTCGCGAATTATTGATCTATAAACAGTGTAAAAAGCGCATCACTGTTTCAATAAAAACAACAATCGGTGAACAACATGGACAAAATTCACGCAATGCAGGTTTTTGTGCGGGTGGCCGAAATGGGCAGTTTTACCCGCGCGGCAGAGAGTTTAGGCGTGCCTAAAGGCAGCGTATCGCGGCAGATACAGGCGCTGGAGAATCAAATGGCAACCCGTTTGCTGCATCGCACCACGCGCCGGGTGCAACTAACTCAGGATGGACTGGTCTATTACGATCGCTGTCTGGACCTGCTGTCGATGATTGACGATATGGACAGTCTGTTCCAGCACGATCCCGCCACGCTCAGCGGCAAGCTGCGGGTCGATATGTCCGTCGCGATGGCGACCGGTTTTATCCTTCCCCGCCTGCCGGAATTTTTGCAGCACTACCCTGGCGTAGAGATTGAACTGAGCAGCAGTGACCGTCAGGTGGATGTGATCCGGGAAGGCTTTGACTGTGTTATCCGGGTCGGCGAGCTGAAGGATTCGGGACTGATCGCGCGAAAAATTGGCACCCACACCTTGATCAACTGCGCCAGCCCTGGCTACCTTTCGCGTTTCGGGATGCCGGTCCGGCTGGAGGAGCTGTCGCAGCATGCGATGGTCCACTACAGCCAGCAGCTGGGCCAGGCCGCACCAGGTTTTGAATATTTTGATGGCAGGCAGTGCCACTATGTTCACACCGGCGGTGCCGTAACCGTAAACAGCACCGAAACCTACCGCGCCGCCTGTCTGGCTGGATTAGGCATTATTCAGGTGCCGGCGGCCGGCATTCAGCCCCTGCTGGAAAACGGCGAGCTGGTCGAGGTGCTGCATCGCTTCCCCGCCAGGCCCATGCCGATCCACCTGCTCTATCCGCACCGGCGCAATGTGGCGCGTCGCGTGCGGGTTTTTATGGAGTGGCTGAGTCAGGTGCTGCAGGAGTACGTCACCTGAGCGACTATACTCTGATTTTAATGACAAACAGGACAGTGAAGGTCTATGACAGACAAGCAGGAACATTCGCAGGATACACAGCCAGAGAAACCGCTTATCGACATTAAAACCGGCAATCAGACCGTGGACCAGTCGATTGTCCGCGTGTCGCGTTTTGCCGCCTGGTTTCAGGCCATTCCGGCGGTGGCGCATTTTATCCGTGCCCTTGAGCGCTTTAACGACCGGCTCGGCAGCCAGTTTGGTGCGGCCATTACCTATTTCTCATTTTTATCGCTGATCCCGATTCTGATGGTGTCGTTTGCCGCTGTGGGTTTTGTACTCGCCTCCAATCCGGATCTGCTGACCGATATCATCAATAAAATCGTCAGCAGCATCAGCGACCCGACGCTGGCGACCACGCTGAAGAATACGGTGAATACCGCCATTCAGCAGCGCGCCACGGTGGGGATCTCCGGTTTACTGCTGGCGCTCTATTCCGGTCTGAACTGGATGGGGAATCTGCGGGAAGCCATTCGCGCCCAGTCGCGCGACGTCTGGGAACGCAATCCTGATGACCAGGAGAAGATCTGGAAACGCTACATCCGCGATTTCCTGTCGCTGACCGGCCTGATGCTGGCCCTGATCATTACGCTTTCGCTGACCTCAGTGGCGGGGTCTGCCCAGGCGACCATCGTGAGCGCCCTGGGGCTGGATGGCATCGACTGGCTGCGGCCTGCGATGACCATTATCGCCACCTCGATTTCTGTGCTGGCTAACTACCTGCTGTTTCTCTGGATTTTCTGGATCCTGCCACGACATAAGCCACGCAAGAAGGCGCTGTTCCGCGGGACGCTGCTGGCGGCCATCGGTTTTGAGGTGATCAAGTTTGTCATGACGCTGACCCTGCCAAAGCTGGCAACCTCCCCTTCAGGAGCGGCCTTTGGTTCTGTGCTCGGCCTGATGGCGTTCTTCTACTTCTTCGCCCGTCTGACGCTGTTCTGTGCGGCCTGGATCGCCACAGCTAAATATAAAGACGATCCGCAGATGCCTGAAGCGGGCAGCGCAGCACGACGCAAAACGTCCTGATCTGTTAACAACAGCGGAAAACACCTCCCCTCGGCTATTTTTTATTCAGATAACAGGATGAATAGCTGAGGGGTCACTTTTATTTAGCCCTTTCACAGAGTATCCCGCCAGATATCGTCCGGTTTACCCCGGTATCACCCGGCATTCGCCGCACCACAGAAATTATCCTCTTTTTTCCCGCTGAAGCCAGGCGCGGCGCGGGTTTTCGCCATTGAATGCGGTCAGTCAGGTGCGTAAGATTCTTTGTCTGTATTTACAAATAAGAAACAGTTATGCAAGCCTCCCTCTCAGACACACTCGACAAACAGCAGGACCCCGCACCGGTTAACTCACGCAGTAAAGTGGTGATAGCCTCACTGGTCGGCACGGCCATCGAATTCTTCGACTTTTATATTTATGCCACGGCTGCGGTGATTGTTTTTCCCCATATTTTCTTCCCGCAGGGTGATGCCACCGTCGCCACGCTACAGTCGCTCGCCACTTTCGCTATCGCCTTTATTGCGCGTCCGATTGGCTCTGCCCTGTTTGGTCACTTTGGCGACCGCGTAGGACGTAAGGCCACCCTGGTTGCTTCGCTGCTGACCATGGGGATCTCCACCGTGGTGATTGGCCTGCTGCCGGGCTATGAAACCATTGGTGTGATGGCGCCGCTGCTGCTGGCGCTGGCGCGTTTTGGTCAGGGGCTGGGGCTGGGCGGCGAATGGGGTGGCGCAGCACTGCTGGCAACGGAAAACGCTCCGGCGAAGAAGCGTGCGCTCTATGGCTCCTTCCCGCAGCTGGGCGCGCCGATCGGCTTTTTCTTTGCTAACGGCACCTTTCTGCTGCTCTCGTGGCTGCTGACTGACGAGCAGTTTATGCAGTGGGGCTGGCGCGTTCCCTTCATTCTCTCTGCCGTACTGGTGCTGATTGGCCTCTATGTGCGCGTTTCGCTGCATGAAAGTCCGGTGTTTGCCAAAGTGCAGAAAGAGCAGAAGCAGGTTCGGGTACCGATTGCGGCGCTGCTGAGCAGGCACCTGACTGTCACCATTCTCGGCACCTTTATCATGCTGGCGACCTATACGCTGTTCTATATCATGACGGTCTATTCAATGAGTTACGGCACCACGCCAGCGCCAGCGGGTCTGGGTATTCCGCGTAACAGTATGCTGTGGATGCTGATGCTGGCGGTCATTGGCTTTGGCGTGATGGTGCCGATTGCGGGCGTGCTGGCGGATCGCTTTGGTCGTCGCAAGACCATGATTACCATTACGCTGATGATTATCGCGTTTTCGTTCCTGTTCCCGGCGATGCTCGGTTCGGGTTCGCAGGCGCTGGTGATGGCGTTCCTGCTGCTGGGTCTGAGCATTATGGGGCTGACGTTTGGCCCGATGGGCGCACTGCTGCCGGAGCTGTTTCCGACCGAAGTGCGTTATACCGGTGCCTCGTTCTCCTACAATCTCTCCTCGATTCTGGGTGCCTCGGTTGCGCCTTACATCGCGACCTGGCTGAATGCCAGTTATGGCCTACAGGCGGTAGGGTTCTATCTGGCGTCGATGGCGGTGCTGACACTGATTGCGTTGCTCGCCTGTAAAGAGACGCGTCACCAGACGCTGTATGACGTGTAGTCCGGTGGGATGAAAGTCAGTAAAACCCGGCAGATGCCGGGTTTTTTTATGGGTTGGGTTTAGTCAATCTAAGGCAGCTTAGGGAACATACTTTGACCCTGAGGAGTTCAAAAACATCGCCTTATGGTCAGGCTACCGGCTCAGGGAGCATACGCCCTCCGCAAAGACGCAAAAGACGCCATCCGTGGCGGGCTCAGCGCGGGCCATCCCTGGCCCGCTATGCTTTGCTACAGGCGTATGCTCCCATCGCTTTAAGTTGATTGGCTGTCTGTTTGAAGATCCTTCATCGTGCTAATGGGCAGGGTTATTCTGGCAGCAATGCAGAAGCTTAAGGGCACAGGGAACACGGGCAGAAGAGGAAAGCGTCCCGCCGCCCGGATAAAAACGCCGGGAGCGTTTTTGAACAACGCAACGCGTTGGCCCGTTTACGGGCGCACCTCAGGGATGAGGTGCGTAATCGCGCGGGCCGAGCGGCCAGGGATTGGCTTAAGCGCTTTCCGATCTGACCGTGTTGCCTGTGCAGGCTCGGTCTCACAGCGAAGCAGGCAGTGCAGGCACCGTTCCACCAGCGAACTTCTCAGGCAGTGTTCACAAACAAAAAACCCCGGCAAGCCGGGGTTTGTTTTGCTGAAAACGGGGGTGCCGCTTATCAGCCTGCGACAGCGATACGCTTCATGTCGGTCATGTAGCCACGCAGTTTGCGGCCCACGATTTCAATCGGATGCTGGCGAACCGCTTCGTTGACGTCACGCAGCTGCGCGTTGTCTACCTGCGTTCCCTCAATGGCTTTACCCAGGTCGCCTGGCTGCAGCGTGGTCATGAACTCTTTCAGCAGCGGTACAGCCGCGAAGGAGAACAGGTAGTTACCATATTCGGCGGTATCCGAGATAACCACGTTCATTTCGTACAGACGCTTACGGGCAATGGTGTTAGCAATCAGCGGCAGCTCGTGCAGGGATTCATAGTAAGCAGACTCTTCGATGATGCCCGCATCAACCATAGTTTCAAACGCCAGCTCCACGCCCGCTTTGACCATGGCGACCATAACGACACCTTTGTCGTAATACTCCTGCTCGTCGATCTTACCTTCAAACTGCGGCGCATTTTCGAACGCAGTTTTACCGGTCTCTTCACGCCAGGTGAGCAGGTTTTTGTCGTCGTTCGCCCAGTCGGCCATCATACCGGAAGAGAATTCACCCGAGATGATGTCATCCATGTGCTTCTGGAACAGCGGAGCCATGATGGTTTTCAGCTGCTCAGACAGCGCGTATGCACGGATTTTTGCCGGATTAGAGAGGCGATCCATCATCAGGGTGATGCCGCCGAACTTCAGCGATTCGGTGATGGTTTCCCAGCCGAACTGAATCAGTTTTTCGGTGTAAGCCGCGTCATGACCTTCCGCCACCAGCTTGTCGAAGCAGAGCAGTGAACCCGCCTGCAGCATGCCACACAGAATGGTCTGCTCACCCATCAGGTCAGATTTGACTTCTGCCACGAAAGAGGATTCCAGCACGCCAGCACGATCGCCACCGGTTGCGGCTGCCCAGGCTTTAGCAATCGCCATACCTTCGCCTTTTGGATCATTTTCCGGGTGAACGGCGATCAGGGTCGGAACACCGAAGCCACGCTTATACTCTTCACGCACTTCTGTACCCGGACACTTCGGTGCCACCATGACGACGGTGATATCTTTACGAATGCTCTCGCCCACTTCAACGATGTTGAAGCCGTGTGAGTAGCCCAGCGCAGCGCCATCTTTCATCAGCGGCTGAACAGCCTGAACCACCGCAGAGTGCTGTTTGTCTGGCGTCAGGTTTACCACCAGGTCCGCCTGCGGGATCAGCTCTTCGTAGGTTCCCACTTTGAAACCGTTATCGGTCGCTTTGCGCCATGAAGGGCGTTTCTCAGCAATCGCTTCAGCACGCAGTGCATAGGCGACATCCAGACCGGAATCACGCATGTTCAGACCCTGGTTCAGGCCCTGTGCGCCACAGCCAACGATAACGACTTTTTTGCCCTTCAGGAAACTCGCACCATCTGCGAACTCATCGCGCGCCATGAAACGACATTTGCCTAATTGCGCCAGCTGATTGCGCAGATTCAGTGTGTTGAAATAGTTAGCCATGGGTACTCCGGTAAGTTGTGTTTGCTTTTTTTGTTCAGGAACGGCGTGTCATGCAGCGCCGCGAATGACCCCATCATATGACAGGAATTCTGTTGCTTAAATTGATATATTAACAACGTCACATTGCAATAAATGCAACACCACCCAGAGGCGACGCGCACATGGATTTACGGGATCTGAAACTGTTTCTTCATCTGGCAGAAAGCTGCCACTTCGGGCGCAGCGCGCGTGCTATGCACGTCAGCCCTTCCACGCTGTCACGCCAGATCCAGCGGCTTGAAGAGGATGTCGGCCATGCGCTGTTTCTGCGTGATAACCGTACCGTCACGCTGACGGAGGCGGGTGAACGCCTGCGTCAGTTTGCCCAGCAGACGCTGCTGCAGTATCAGCAACTGCGTCATGTCATGGATCTTAATGGTCCGTCACTCAGCGGTGAGCTGCGGCTGTTCTGCTCGGTAACGGCGGCCTACAGCCATCTGCCGCCCATCCTCGACCGCTTTCGCGCCGAACATCCGCAGGTGGAAATTAAACTGAATACCGGCGATGCCGCGGATGCGCTGGAAAAAGTTCACTCCGGTGATGCCGATCTGGCGATTGCCGGACGCCCTGAAACGCTGCCAGCCAGCATTGATTTTATGCCACTGGGGCTGATCCCGCTGGTCCTGATTGCGCCCGCCTTACCCTGTGCCGTTCGCACTCAGGCTACACAGCCACAGCCAGACTGGGCACAGATTCCGTTTATTCTGCCGGACCAGGGCCCGGCACGGCGGCGTATCGATCTCTGGTTCCGCCGCCATCGCATTCCTAACCCGCTGATTTACGCCACGGTGTCGGGGCATGAAGCGATTGTCTCAATGGTGGCGCTGGGATGCGGCATCGCGTTGCTGCCGCATGTGGTGCTGGAAAACAGCCCGGAACCGGTGCGTAATCGCGTGATGATGCTGGAAAATGTTGAATCGGTCGCGCCGTTTGAACTCGGCATCTGCGTACAAAAAAAGCGGCTCGGTGAGCCGCTGATCAGTGCCTTCTGGAGCCAGCTGTAATCAGCTGCCTGACAGGAAGAAGCGGAACGCCGGGTTCTGGCTTTCATCATGAAAGTCATAGCCCAGATCGGTGAGATGCTCTTCGAAACGCGGCTCATCGCTGCCCAGTTCAAAGGCCGCCAGCACGCGGCCATAATCAGTGCCGTGGCTGCGGTAGTGAAACAGCGAGATATTCCAGTGCGTGCCAAGCGTCTGCAGAAACTTCAGCAACGCGCCGGGTGCCTCCGGAAATTCAAAGCTGAAAAGCCGTTCACGCAGCGGTTTGGAAGGTCGTCCGCCCACCATGTAACGCACGTGCAGCTTTGCCATCTCATCATCAGAGAGATCGACCACCTGATAGCCGCCGTGGGTCAGTTCGCTGATAATCTCGCTGCGCTCCTCGACGCCACGGGTCAGCCTGACACCAACAAAGATGCAGGCTTTATCTGCGTCAGCGTAGCGGTAGTTGAACTCCGTGATGGCACGCCCGCCCAGCGTCTGGCAGAAGCGTAAAAAGCTCCCCTGCTGTTCCGGGATGGTCACAGCCAGCAGCGCCTCACGCTGTTCGCCCAGCTCGCAGCGCTCAGAGACATATCGCAGGCCGTGAAAATTGACGTTGGCCCCGGATAAGACATGCGCCAGCCGTTCGCCTTTGATCTCATGCTGATGGATATACTTCTTCATGCCCGCCAGCGCCAGCGCCCCGGAAGGCTCCGCCACGGCACGGACATCTTCGAACAGATCCTTCATTGCTGCGCAGATGGCATCGCTGTCGACGGTGATGATGTCGTCAAGATACGCTTTGCACAGGCGGAAGGTCTCGCTGCCGATACGCTTCACCGCCACGCCTTCGGCAAACAGCCCGACGCGGGGCAGATCGACCGGATGACCTGCCTCCAGCGCCGCCTTCAGACAGGCTGAATCTTCTGACTCCACCGCAATCACTTTGATTTGCGGCATCAGCTGTTTAATCAGCACCGCCACACCGGCTGCCAGACCGCCCCCGCCAACCGGAACAAAGACCCGATCCAGATGCGCATCCTGCTGCAGCAGCTCCATCGCCAGCGTGCCCTGTCCGGCAATCACTGCCGGATGGTCAAACGGTGGCACGAAGGTGTAGCCGCGCTGTTCCGACAGTTCGATCGCTTTGGCTTTCGCCTCATCAAAGTTGGCACCAAACAGGTAAGCCTCACCGCCAAACGCGCGCACCGCATCTACCTTGATATCGGCTGTCGCCAGCGGCATCACGATCAGTGACTTAATGCCCAGCTTGCTGGCGGAGAGCGCCACGCCCTGTGCATGGTTACCGGCGGAGGCCGTTACCACGCCGCGCGCTTTCTGCTCTTCGTTCAGGCCGGCAATCATCGCGTAAGCACCGCGCAGCTTGAAGCTGTGCACCGGCTGGCGATCTTCCCGCTTCACCAGAATGGTGTTGCCAAGACGCGATGAGATTTTTTCCATCTTCTGCAGCGGCGTTACCTGTGCGACTTCGTACACCGGTGAACGCAACACTGCGCGCAAATACTCGGCGCCGCAGGGTGCGTCGGGTAGCGGTTGAGACTCGGCCATGGTCAGCCTCCCAGCTTGCTCTTATCGCGGACAGCGCCTTTATCAGCACTGGTCGCAAGTGAGGCGTAAGCACGCAGCGCGAACGAGACTTCACGCTGACGATTGATCGGCGTATAGGCCGCATCGCCACGTGCCTGCTGCTCTTCACGGCGGGCGTGCAGTTCGTTATCCGGCACGGCAAGTCTGATGCCGCGGTTCGGGATGTCGATCTCAATGGTGTCGCCATCTTTCACCAGCGCAATGGTGCCGCCGTTTGCCGCTTCAGGTGAGGCGTGACCGATAGAGAGACCGGAGGTGCCGCCAGAGAAACGACCGTCGGTGATCAGGGCGCAGCTTTTGCCCAGTCCCATCGATTTCAGATAGGTGGTCGGATAGAGCATCTCCTGCATGCCCGGCCCGCCTTTTGGCCCTTCGTAGCGGATCACGACCACGTCGCCCGCCACCACTTTGCCGCCCAGGATCGCTTCAACAGCATCATCCTGACTTTCGTAGACTTTAGCCGGGCCGGTGAAGGTCAGGATCTCTTTGTCTACGCCTGCGGTTTTAACGATACAGCCATCTTCTGCGATGTTGCCGTAAAGTACGGCCAGACCACCATCCTGCGAATAGGCGTTTTCGCGGGTACGGATACAGCCTTCAGCACGGTCATCATCCAGCGTGTCCCAGCGGCAGCTCTGCGAGAATGCCTGGGTGGTACGGATGCCTGCCGGACCGGCACGGAACATCTCTTTTACCGCCTGATCGCTGGTCAGCATGATGTCATACTGATCCAGCGTTTCACGCATCGTCTGCTGCAGGATATTTCGGGCGCTGCTGTCGAACAGACCTGCGCGATCCAGCTCGCCGAGAATCGCGTAGACACCACCCGCGCGATGCACATCTTCCATGTGGTATTTCGGGGTACTTGGCGCGACTTTACAGAGCTGAGGGACTTTGCGTGACAGGCGATCGATGTCAGAGATATTGAAGTCGATATCGCCTTCCTGCGCGGCTGCCAGCAGGTGCAGTACGGTGTTAGTGGAACCGCCCATGGCGATATCCAGCGTCATGGCGTTTTCGAAAGCGGCCTTGTTGGCGATGCTCCGCGGCAGCACGTTGACGTCATCCTGTTCATAGTAACGTTTGGTCAGGCTGACGATGCGCTTACCGGCGTTGATGAACAGCTCTTTACGATCGGCGTGGGTGGCCAGCAGGGAGCCGTTGCCTGGCTGCGACAGGCCGAGTGCTTCGGTCAGGCAGTTCATTGAGTTCGCGGTAAACATGCCGGAGCAGGAGCCGCAGGTCGGACAGGCAGAGCGTTCGATCTGCTCACTGTCGGCGTCGCTGACGTTCGGGTTGGCACCCTGAATCATCGCATCCACCAGATCCAGTTTGATGATCTGGTCAGAAAGCTTGGTTTTACCGGCTTCCATCGGTCCGCCTGAAACGAAGATCACCGGGATATTGAGGCGCAGTGACGCCATCAGCATCCCCGGCGTGATTTTGTCGCAGTTGGAGATACAGACCATGGCGTCGGCGCAGTGTGCGTTCACCATGTACTCGACCGAGTCAGCAATCAGTTCACGCGAAGGCAGTGAATACAGCATGCCGCCATGACCCATGGCAATACCGTCATCCACCGCGATCGTGTTGAACTCTTTAGCCACACCGCCTGATGCTTCGATCTGTTCGGCGACCAGTTTACCAAGGTCACGCAGGTGAACGTGGCCCGGGACAAATTGGGTGAATGAGTTAACCACAGCGATAATCGGCTTACCGAAATCGTCATCGGTCATTCCTGTCGCGCGCCATAAGGCACGGGCACCCGCCATATTACGGCCGTGGGTGGTGGTGGCGGAACGGTACTTAGGCATGCTCTATTTACTCCAGTAAGAAAAAGCTCGCGGACGTCAGATGACGTCCGCGCTGTATCTGATTATGGATTAACCGGATCTAACCAGCCCCATTTGTCTTCGGTTTCGCCGGTGAACAGACCAAAGAAGGCCTGCTGGATGCGTTTGGTCACCGGACCACATTTGCCTTCGCCCACCTGAATGCGGTCAACGCTGCGCACCGGGGTAATTTCTGCAGCGGTACCAGACATAAACACTTCATCAGCCAGATAGAGGGATTCACGCGACAGGGTCTGCTCGCGCACTTCAATGCCCATATCACGCGCCAGGGTGATGATGGCATCGCGGGTGATGCCCGGCAGAGCTGAAGAGGTGAATGGCGGGGTAAAGAGCACGCCATCTTTCACTTCAAACAGGTTTTCGCCCGCACCTTCTGAGATCAGGCCATTGGTATCCAGCGCGATACCTTCCTGATAGCCGTGACGACGGGCTTCGCTGCCCACCAGCAGTGAGGAGAGGTAGTTACCGCCCGCTTTTGCGGCAGTTGGCAGGGTATTCGGCGCCACACGGCTCCAGGAGGAGACCATCGCATCAATGCCGTTTTCCAGCGCTTCCGCACCCAGGTACGCGCCCCACGGGAAGGCTGCAATGATCACGTCGGTGGTAAAGCCATCTGGCGGGTTCACGCCCAGGCCCACATCACCCACGAAGGCCAGCGGACGGATATAAGCACTTTTCAGTTTGTTCACGCGGATGACTTCGCGGCACGCTTCCATCAGCTCATCAACGCTGCTTTTAATCGGGAAACGGTAGATTTTGGCGGAGTCGTGCAGACGTTGCATGTGTTCACGGTGGCGGAACACAACCGGTCCTTTGTGAGAGTCGTAGCAGCGGACGCCTTCAAACACCGACGTGCCATAGTGCAACGCGTGGGACATGACGCTGACCTTCGCCTCTTCCCACTTAACCATCTCGCCATTGAACCAAATAAAGTCTGCTTTCTTCGTGCTCATTGTTATTCCCTCTCGCGGCTAGGCGCGGATTTGTTGTGTTGTCTGTTGTTGAATCTGAACGCATGCAACGTCAATCAATTTACTTAACTGCGAAGACAGTAAATCGACGGAGCGCTGGCTGGCAACGGTCATTTCAATATTAATGTTTTCCGCGTTGGCGACTGAGGCCATGTTCATAGAACAGACCTGAAAACCGCGGTGGCGCACGACGCGTAAAATGCGCTCCAATATTTCAGGGCGGAAGCGGGCTTCGATAGACAATTGATGCTGGTTCATACGGTTTTCTCCATCATGTTTGCATTGCTGGCACCCGGCGGTACCAGTGGCCAGACGTTTTCATGCTCATCAATTGCAACATGCAGGAAGTAAGGACCTTCGCTGTTCAGCAGAGCATCAAGTGCGGCGTCGACCTGATCTTTACGGGTAATGCGCTGGCCGGGAATATTGAAAGCGCTGGCCAGCGTGAGGAAGTCGGGATTGTCAGAGAGATTGGTTTCGCTGTAGCGACCGTCGAAGAAGAGCTGCTGCCACTGACGTACCATGCCCAGACGCTGGTTATCCAGCAGCACGATTTTGACCGGCAGCTTTCCGCGCTTAATGGTGCCCAGCTCCTGAATATTCATCATGATTGAGCCGTCGCCCGAGACGCAGATCACCGTATCTTCCGGACGGGCGACCTGTGCACCGATGGCGGCAGGCAAACCAAAGCCCATCGTGCCTAAGCCGCTGGAGGTGATGAAGTTCTCCGGCGCGCTGAAGGCCATATGCTGGGCCGTCCACATCTGGTGCTGTCCGACATCGGTGGTGACCACCGCGCTGTCCGGTTTGCGCTCGGAGAGCTGCTTCAGCAGCAGCGGTGCATAGATTGCCTCGCCTGGATGATCGTAGCGCCAGGCATGACTGGCCTTGAGTGCCTTCACCTCGTCGCGCCAGGCGTCGATGTGCAAAGGCTGACTCAGCGCGGGCAGCAGCGCGTTGAGATCGCCCTGCAGTGAGACGTGCGCGCGACGTAACTTATTTAACTCTGCGGGGTCGATGTCGAGATGAATCACGCTGGCGTGCGGCGCGAAGGTATCCAGCTTGCCGGTCACCCGATCGTCAAAACGGGCACCGACCGCAATCAGCAGGTCACACGCCTGAACAGCATAGTTAGCGGCTTTGGTGCCGTGCATCCCCAGCATGCCCAGATAAACCTCGCTCTGCGCATCGACGCTGCCCAGACCTTTCAGGGTCGCAACGGCAGGGATTCCGGTTTCTGCTGCGAATGCACGCAGTGCCGGAACCGCCTGCGCCATGCCCACGCCTCCGCCAACATAGAGCATCGGTTTTCTGGCCTGGGTCATTATTGCCCGCGCCTCGCGGATAGCATGATGCGGCAGCGACTCTTCCTCCTCAACCGAAACCAGATGCGGTGCGGGTTCACCCTGCGCAATCTGAATATCTTTGGGAATATCAACCAGTACCGGACCCGGACGCCCTGACTGCGCCATGGCAAAAGCCTCAGCCATGATAGCGGGCAGCTCATCCAGCGACTCAACCAGGAAGCTATGTTTGGTGCAGGCCAGGGACAACCCCAGCACGTCGATCTCCTGGAAAGCGTCAGTACCGATAAACGCAGACGAGACCTGACCGGTTACCGCAACGATCGGCACGGAGTCCATCATGGCATCAGCCAGACCGGTGATCAGGTTGGTAGCGCCAGGGCCGGAGGTGGCAATACAGACACCGGTTTTGCCGGTGGAGCGCGCATAGCCAATCGCGGCCATAACCGCCCCCTGCTCATGGCGGCACAGTAGGTGTTCTACGCCGCCATCGTATAGCGCGTCGTATACCGGCATGATGGCGCCGCCCGGGTAACCAAATACGGTATCAACACCCTGCGCGCGTAAAGCCTGAACTACCCACTGAGCACCTGTCATCGCTATTCTCCTGTGTCCTGACGGGAACAACAGAATTTTATGCTACTGTTCATTGTTTGTTCCTTGCAGATTTACTGATATTTCCCCGGGTCGAAAAAAAACCCCCGGACCTTTCGGTGCGGGGGTTTTTTCGGATTCGAGGCTTGATTTTTAAGCCTTTCTTTCTCCAAGCGTTGCCCCGCACGGTAGGTTAATAACCACCACCACGCTAATCACGACCAGGCTAATCACTTGTAGAAGGGCTTTCAT
>Ga0157358_1000256_pt1 | contig 21401 bp, 18 predicted proteins | sample AttcapACBM2_FD_111484 | JGI IMG/M metagenome (GOLD analysis project Ga0157358, IMG submission 111484) | Fungus gardens microbial communities from leaf cutter ant in Botucatu, State of São Paulo, Brazil - Atta capiguara ACBM2 | ecosystem: Host-associated > Fungi > Mycelium > Unclassified ... | reverse complement strand
TCATTACCCCGATTGCTTCCCGACAGGAGATGGATCCGTGAAGCTACCTTTAGCACCGAAGACTACGGAAGGCCGCTATCTTGCTGTCGCATTGATTTTCTTTTTGCTGTTAGCCGTTATGACGTTCATGGTCTGGAAGCATCCGGATATTGCCGGGATTGAAGACGGTAGTCAGCAGCAAATTTACTGGCTTATCGCTGGCGGATGTATTTCAGGCTGTGCCCTAATTGTATCAGTGGTGCTTCTGGCGGCAGTACGTAGTGTCGGTAAGCAGGAGTTTAATGCGCTTGTCGACAATACCAACGGTGATGATGAGAAAAAGAAACGGGAAAATGATAAAGCGCCTGTTCATCCTGCGGTGGCCATGTGTGACAGGATTCGGGGGCATCTCCGCTCCCGTATTGGCCTTTACTGGCGTCGTAAAACCCGCCTGTTGCTGATTACCGGTGACGAAGCTGCGATTGAACAGCTGGTACCCGGCCTGCAACAGCAGCAGTGGCTTGAAGGCAACCGTACCGTGCTGATTTACGGCGGTAGTCTGACTGCTGAACCGGACAAGGGAAAATATACCGCGCTACGCAAACTGCGTCGCGGACGCCCACTGGACGGTATTGTCCGCGTCTTACCTCAGTCACTTAACCTCACACCTCAGATTAGCGATAACGATTTACGCGGGCTGGAAAAAATCAGCGAATTACTGCGCTATTCCGCCCCGGTCTGGCTGTGGCAGCTGTGCGACAGCAAGTGGTCGCAGGCAAAACGCACTGAACAGACGGTAGGTGCCAGTTTCCCGCTGCGTGCTAAGCCTGACGAAATTACCCGCCAGCTTGAGCTGATGCTTCCGGCCCTGCGAACGCAGGGGATGAGTCAGGTCGCTGAGAACAACGGCCACGACTTCCTGCTGCGCCTGGGCCAGCACCTCAAAGACGGCGGTATCGCCCGCTGGACTCAGCAACTGGTGCCATGGCTGGCAGCCTCCCAACAGCGCGTTCCGCTGCGTGGCCTGATGTTTAGCCTGCCGGAGAATAAACCCGCCGCTATCGCAGGAGAAACAGCCGGTGCTGCAGCTGCCAACGCTGAGAAATATATCCCGGAATCACAACGCCATGCGCTGACCCTGCCGGTGACCTGGCAGGGGATCGTTGATGACTGTACCCGCGTGCGTGGCCGCCGTGTCGGTATGGCGCGGGAACAGACGCTGGCCTGGACACTGATGGCCATTATCGGTGTCTGGGGGGCGGGGACGTTGCTGTCGTTTGCGGTCAACCGTCTGCAGATTGTCTCTGTGGCGCAGCAGGCGCATGCTCTGGTGGAGCATTCTTCCGTATCGGATTACCAGCTGACGGCTCTGCATATGCTGCGTAATGACGCCGGCCGCCTGCAGCACCATATTGAGGATGGTGCCCCTTGGTACCAGCGCTTCGGTCTTGACCATAACCAGCAACTGCTCGATGCGTTGCTGCCCTGGTACGGTGTGGCAAACAACCGCCTGATACGTGACCCGGCGAACGAGGCGCTTACGCAGAAGCTCAGCGCGCTGGCAGGCTCTGTACCCGGCAGCGACCAGCGGGCACAGCTGGCGAAGCCGGGCTATGACCAACTGAAAGCCTGGTTAATGATGGCCCGTCCGGATAAAGTCGACGGCGCGTATTACGCCCAGACCATGAAAGCCGTGCAGCCGACGCGGATGGGCATTTCAACCGGCCTTTGGCAAAGCCTGTCGCCGGACTTGTGGGCCTTCTACATCACCGAACTGCCTGAGCAACCACAGTGGAAAATCAGGCCGGATGCGCAGCTGGTGAGTCAGAGCCGCCAGGTACTGTTGCAGCAAATTGGACGGCGTAACGCCGAAAGCACCCTGTATGAGAACATGCTCAAATCGGTACGTCGTAACTTTGCCGATGTGTCTCTGGAAGACATGACCAGCGGTACCGATGCGCGGCGACTGTTCACCACCGAGGAAGTGGTGCCAGGCATGTTTACCCGCCAGGCGTGGGAAGGGGGCATCCAGCAGGCTATCGCAAAGGCCGCAAATTCCCGCCGGGATGAAATTGACTGGGTGTTGAGCGACTCCCATAAGGCCATATCAGCTGACCTGTCACCGGAAGCCCTGAAGGCGCGTCTGACGCAACGCTACTTCACCGACTTTGCCGGCAGCTGGCTGAGCTTCCTCAACAGCCTGCGACTTAACCAGGCAAACAACATTGCTGACGTTACCGACCAGCTGACGCTGATGAGTGATGTCCGGCAGTCGCCACTGATTGCCCTGATGAATACCCTCGCCTGGCAGGGGCAGACCGGCCAGCAAAGCGAAAGTCTTTCGGATTCCATCATCAAATCGGCTAAAGATCTCGTAGGTGGAAAAGATAAACCCGCGATTGAGCAGTCTGCGTCAGGGCCGCAGGGGCCGCTGGATGAAACCTTTGGTCCACTGCTTCAGCTTCTGGGTAAAAACAAAGGCAGTAACGTCATGTCGGCTGACACCTCCCTGAGCCTGCAGACGTATCTGACCCGTATCACCCGCGTGCGTCTGCGACTGCAACAGGTGGCCAGCGCCTCAGATCCGCAGGCGATGATGCAGATCCTGGCGCAGACCGTATTCCAGGGCAAAAGCGTGGATCTGACAGACACTCAGCAATACGGCAGTCTGATTTCGGCAAGCCTTGGCGAAGAGTGGAGTGGTTTTGGCAACACGATGTTTGTGCAGCCGCTGACCCAGGCCTGGGAGACTGTGCTTCAGCCGTCGGCAGCCAGTCTGAATGATAAATGGAGCCGCTCGGTTGTCGCGAACTGGCAAACTGCTTTTGACGGGCGTTTCCCGTTTGCGGCCAGCAAAAGTGATGCTTCTTTACCCATGATGGCTGAATTTGTGCGTAAGGACAGCGGACGTATAGAGCGCTTCCTGACCACGGAACTCAGCGGTGTGTTGCACAAAGAGGGCAGCCAGTGGGTACCGGATAAGGTCAACAGCCAGGGGCTTACCTTTAACCCCGCCTTCCTGCGGGCCATTAACCAGCTGAGCCAGCTGTCAGACATTCTGTTCACCGATGGCAGTCAGGGCATCCGCTTTGAGCTGCAGGCGCGTCCTGTACCACAGGTGGTGGAAACTCAGCTGACCATTGATGGACAAAAACTACATTACTTCAACCAGATGGCCGACTGGCAAAGCTTCCGCTGGCCGGGAGACACTTACAAGCCGGGGACTATGCTGACCTGGATCACGGTCAATGCCGGAACGCGTCTGTTCGGGGATTACAGCGGGGCCTGGGGCTTTATTCGCTGGCTGGATCAGGGCAAGCGCCAGCAGCTTAACCGTAGCCAGTGGATGATGAGTTTCACCGCGCCAGATGGTCGCACGCTGCAGTGGGTACTGCGTTCACAACTTGGAAAAGGTCCGCTGGCGCTACTGGATCTGCACGGTTTCACGTTACCGGATCAGATATTCAGTGTCGACAGCGCGGCTACCGCTCAGGCGCTGATGGCCAACACCGGAAACAGTGACATGGATGAAGTCGAATAATAAGCACTCTGCAAAATCTGGTCGCCGCCTGTCAGACTAACGACAGCAACAGGCACACGCACGGAAAGCTGGCAGCCCTGGCTTGCTGCGGTAAGTGCCACCAGTCCGACCGGAGAAGACCCATGCTCAAATGCCTCTATCTGCAGCAGAGCTGGCTGGAGATTCTGGAGCAGGCGGACAGCACTTTCTCGCGTGGCGCCAATCACCTCTGGCTGGATTTGCAGTGGTATATCCATCAGACGATATTCTGGCCCTTGAGCCGGAAGCGCTGGAGAAAGCAGACAGCGAAGGCCTGGATGCCACGCTCCACTGGCTGCAGACCCGGCCAGGAACCGACTCTATAAGAGACAAATGGCTGCTGCGTCTGCTGATAGCCCGTGTGGCCGAGCAAAAGGGCAAAAATGAACTGGCCCTGCATCTGTTGGATGAACTCGACAGCGCCGCACAGTCAATCACCCTCACGCAGTGGACACAGGCACTGCTATTTGAAGTGAAATTGCGTCGCCTCAGACTGCTGTGCATGAAAGCCACACGCAGTGAAACCGATAAATCACAGCTTCAGCCGGAGATGGACCAGCTTCTGTCCGGTCTGATTGCGCTCGATCCGGCAAGCAGTGCGGTGCTTTGCGGATAACCCGGACAGAATTCAGCTAAAGGGAAAAATATGGCAGCAGAAGGCTTTTATCTGGTGCAGGGCGACAAAACGACCTGCGGAGGGAGAATCACCACGGGTGCAGAAGATCACACGCTGTTTGATAAACCTGTAGCCCGAGAGCAGGACAGTGTGACCTGCGGTAAACATGCCGGGCTTTTCAGGATAGCTGGTGGCATCGACAACGATACCATTCATGACCGGCGAATGGCCGGAACCCTCGACAGCTACAGTACTTGTCCTTGTAAAGCGAAGTTTATTCCGTCTATGTGGAATGATACGTATGAGAAAAATGGGGGGGCGGGATCACCTTCCACGAATTCACTAGCGAAAAATGCGGCGCAGCTGCTTAACAATGCTATAGATAGCACCCATGCTGCTCAAAGTGACTTTGCGGGAATGTGTTTTGCGGAACCAAATGAATTGCGTAATGGTGTTTTTCTTTGGACAGAAACACAGGGAGCAGGGCATGTCTTCGTTTCAATTCACGTCAATAGCACCGTTTATGTGTTTACATATGGTAGGTATGATCAGGAAGGGTTTAGCCCTTTTGGCGAGGGCGTATTAATTAAATACTCCGGTGAAAAAGCTGATACGTTTTACTCAAAAGAACTCTATCGAATGGGATCGTCAGTTTATAAAATACTAGACGTTGATGAAACAGACACGTTATCAATATTTAGTTCTTTATGGGCGTCCAGTGATGTTCGTCCTGATGGTGAGAACACTAACCCTGATATAAAAGAAAATGGTCGTATCATTGATATCTATAATCTTGCTGTCAACAATTGTACGACAACAACAGTGACAGGCCTTAAAAAGGCAGGTACAGAAATGTTCGATGTGAAATTACTTAATTTATTTGGCTACAGTGAGGATTTTGCAATCCCCTCATCTTTGAATGACTATCTGATGGATTTATCCAAAAATCCTGCTGATATGCGAGTGATAAGAATGACTGATGAATTTATAGCTAAGTATCATAACTCTTCTGATTATAAGAAAATTGAAGGCGCTGGCAGTGGTAACGAGACAGCCGGTACGATAGGTAAGGGAAGTGGGCTCGCAGGGAAGGGATCAAGCGGCTATGCTCCGACCACATTCACCCAATCCCAGGGAGTAGAGAATGATTAAGAAGCTACTGTTTGTTTTTCTGCCTGTAGCGCTGTTTTTAGTTGTCAGTACAGGTGTACTTTCTCTTTCATTTATGGATATAAAATATACTTATGAACCAGCGTTAATTGGCTCTCATCTGGATTATCTTGTTGGCGAAACCTATTCCATAGCCTGGTTGTTCTACGGTGTTTTAAATGTTGCGTTTATAATAATATATGTTATTTCTTTTTTTATTTTTAACAGGCTGAGCAAAAAACATCGATCTTTATCCTCTCAATGAACTGCTGTGACAACGATACCATTCACGACAGGCGGATGGCCGGGACTCTCGACAGCTACAGCACCTGCCCGTGCAGGGCGAAGTTTATTCCGTCGATGATGGATGATACGTATGAAAAGAGTGGGGGTAGTGCAAATTCTGCTGGGGGAACAACGGCAGCTACAGCCACTTCATCAGCAACTACTCCACCAGTAACGACTACCGGGCAGTCGTCAGATCTTAAGAGTAAACTGCATTGTCGTCATACTGACGGCGCTATAAAGGTTGCTGACTATATACTCAATGAAATTAAAACCAATGTCAGAGGTCGGATTGCAAATGTTATAAGAGGTTATATCGATGATGAAACCATGAAAAACACATTAAAAGAATGGAATAATCTACCTTTTTACGCGAAATTAGCTCCTCGTCCTGAGCCTCATCTTTCTGAAGCTATAATTGTTTGGTATCAAACAGTGAAAACAGGTTCCGTGTGGGATCATAAGCCAAAAATTCGTGATATGTTTGGTTCAGTAGCTGTTGCGCGACCCCTCCCTGGTAATACTCCATCTAAGTCTTATTATCATAAATATAAACATTATGATTATTTTTATGATATTTGGTCAAATATCCACTATGGGTATGTCGGTCTTAGTGTTGGGTTTAAGGAAAATTTATTGTTATCGGGTTCGATATGGGAGCAAAACATGACCCCAGGAGCTGTCGGAAATGATACATTGGATGATGTGACTAGCATGAAAATTGGTTTTTCGTTGTATCATCGGCATGGGAAAATGGCAGATACACTAACCACTCAGGATATTCTGAATGCTTTGGATAGCACAGCTGAAGAATCACTTCCAGTTTCTAAGCAGAAGCACTGGTGCTGGAATAATAAAAACCCTAAAAAAATCGAGCCGTAGATGCCATGAAAAAAAAGCGATATTAACATTCATCTTTCTTCTTATTGCAATTCTTGTGCTTTTTTTTATTTCTGTAAGGCCGGTAGTCATCGTTCAGAACACAACGAAAGAACGTGTGTATTTGTACATCAATGAGAGTGTTTACGGTATCGAACCGACTCCTGAGGAAGTTGATGAAATAATAAGGGATCGTCCTGATATAATCGAGTCGGGAGAAGAGGTCAGGATAAAAAGCTCTTTTTCATCCATAATAATGGATAATTATGAATTAAGTATTGGTTGGTCAACCGGTGGGCGGTTTGAGTATAATTCAAATGGTGGCGGTGGGGTAGGTTTTCGTTTGTCATCGAAATCAAATATATGTTCTGCAAAGCTAATAATACAGCCAGGGTATAATCACTTTAAAATGGTTGATCAAGATCAGGGTATATGTCTTAAAAAGCTTTCTTTTATTAAAGGTAACCATTAAGAAATGCAAAATTGATTGAGCTTGATTAGAGTGAAAGCGACGACCAGATTCCGTCACAAAGGCGGAATGATGCGTCATGAAGCGCCGGAATATTACTACCACACCCGCGTGCCAAATACGGCCACGCCTGAAAAAAATAACTGTTGTCCTGCTGGCGTAGAACGTCCCCGGCGAGCTGCGCTATGCCATTGATGTCGAGTTCAAGAGTATTGGCCTTGTGCGCTATGCAACAGAGTTTGCACCAGAAGGACGGGTTCTTCTGCGACATCTTAAGCAACAGCAGTATCTCGACACGACAACTCGTATGTAAGGCAAGATAACACTATGTCAGTAAAATCACAGTTTCTCAAAAAATTGCAGGCCAGACAGCCCGCTGCGGCTTCATTTGTCAGTAAGAATCAGGCTTGGTTGATTTTAGCGCTCCTTGCATAGCGGAACCGGAATGAGTAATCGTTATTTTTTTTGCCTGTTAGTCATTGCGTATTTACCTGGCGAAACAGTCAATAGCTGACAGGAAAAAATCCCGAAATAACGAAATAAATCACGGATCCGGAAATGCGAAAACCCGACAGCCAATATGCGTTTCTCTTTTATATGGCGATCAAGGCCGGATAAGGGGTTATCGGCGTCAATCGATATTTCTGAGATATTAATACTGTTTATAAAAGGAATAATTTTGAATAATTTTGTAAGAAAAATGGATAATGTTCTTTTGTTAGTACTGACCGTGCTGGCTTTATCGGGTTGTGCAACAAAAAACCTGAAAAATGACATAAAACACCATGAAAATGGCCGGACGTTGTATAACAATGATGTGATCACTGCAGCAACCATCACCGAATCGGGAAAAGAAAATTATAGCTGGGTTTTTATTGGCAATAATTTTGATTATGCCCTTACCTCAGGCGCGAGTGATTTTTTGCGTACACTGGTGTCTGGTAAAATTGATAAGGCCAGAGTCAGGGTATCTGAAGATGGTACATTCACGCTGAATAAAGAAAAAAATCAGTTCAGCGGGGAGGTTACCCTGAAATATAGCTATCGGGATCAGTCTGAGAAAATGCTAATCTTAAATATCCTCAAACTATCAGAGTGGTATTGCACCGGTAATAATAAAGGTGCTGGTGAGTGCGAAATCAAACTCTCTGGTCTGCAAGGAACCATACATCAAAAAGCGCATGTTCCTGCTGATGTATTCCGTTTTGATCATCCGATTAAGGTGAAATTCTATACCCGCAATACTCTCTCCGCGAAACGACTTCTCTATCCGGCTGCAGTGGCAACGGACGTTGTGCTGTCTCCACTGTACCTTCTTGGCGGTGTCGCTGTTTTATCTGTCTACGGCATTATTCTACTGCATTAATAGTTATCCATTATTTTTGTGGGAGAGTTCAGCGGCTTGAGTAATGAAAGAACTGTCAAGGAGGATTAATGAGGAAATGTGCAGGTATACCTGCGCGCCATTAAATTGATGGTGATGACATCTGACGCCATAGCTACCATATTTAAAGTATGCGGTGTTTTCACTATATTTTATCATTGGCAGTAAACATTAAAATGCCAGATGGTGAATTTTTTCTGATAAATGGACTATCAAATTACAATATGACTCTTTACGATATTAAACCAAAATTCCAGGATTTATTACGGCCTTTAGTCCGCGTGTTATTTGTCCGGGGCGTAACGGCCAATCAGGTGACCGTCAGTGCGGCAGTCTTCTCGGTAATACCTGGCGCAGGGCTGATGCTATTTCCCGACCCCCGCCTTTACATTTTACTACCTATCTTTCTGTTTATTCGTATGGCACTGAATGCGATAGATGGCATGCTGGCGCGAGAGTTTAATCAGAAGAGTCAGCTCGGAGCCATTCTTAATGAGGTCGGGGATATCATAGCTGATGCAGCGCTTTATCTGACATTTGCATTTTTAACCGGGGTATCACCGTGGCTGGTTGTGCTGGTGGTGTTGCTGTCGTGGTTGACGGAGTTCTGCGGCATCATCGCCCAGACGCTGACGGGTAGCCGAAATTATCGTGGTCCGATGGGTAAAAGCGACCGTGCCTTTGTTTTGGGGGCTTTAGGTTTGTTTATCGCGCTTTGGCCGCAGTACAGCATCGTGACCAATATCGTCTTTAGTGCCTCGGCAGTGCTTCTGGCCTGGACCTCGATCAATCGTTGCCATAGCGTGCTGGTGGTCAAAAATGCCTGATTCTCTGTACACATTGTATTACTGCCTCGGCGGGTTCTTCAGCATTTTATTGCTGGCGACTGTTATCCTCTGCGTCTTAAAAAAATGCTGCCCGCAGCGCGACTGGCTTGAGCTTCAGCAACGTATCAATAGCTGGTGGGTTATTGTTGGCTTATTTTCGCTGGCGATGCTTTCATCCAAAGGGCTGGCGCTCGCCTTCTTCGGTTTTCTCAGTTTCCTGTCACTGAAGGAATATTTAACGCTGGCACCTACCCGCCGCTCCGACAGCGTGCCGTTGCTGTGGATGTATGCCGCGATCCCGCTGCAATATATCTGGGTGGGCATGTCATGGTATGGCATGTTTATTATCTTTATTCCGATTTACGTCTTTTTATTCCTGCCCGCCCGCATGGTGCTGGTAGGCGATACGAAAGGATTCGTGCACTCTGCATCCGTCATGCACTGGGGCATGATGACTACGGTCTTTGCTTTAAGCCATGTAGCTTTCCTGATGATGTTGCCAGGCGTGGATACTAAAGCTGGCGCATTACTGGTGATATTTTTGGTGGCGACCACCGAGCTTAACGACATAGCGCAATACCTGTGGGGGAAATCGCTGGGTAAAATCAAGGTCACGCCGAAGGTCAGCCCGAATAAAACGCTGGCCGGATTGCTGGGGGGCGTGCTGACCACTACGCTGCTGGCTGCCATTTTGGGTCCGCAGCTCACACCAATGAACTGGCTCCATTCGTCAGGGGCTGGAGTGATTATCGGTCTGGGCGGGTTCTGTGGCGATGTTGTGATGTCGGCCATCAAGCGTGATTTTGGCGTGAAAGACTCCGGGAAACTCCTGCCGGGGCACGGGGGTATTCTTGACCGCCTGGATTCGCTGATTTACACCGCGCCGCTGTTCTTCCACTTCTATTACTACTTCTACGTATAAGGGGCGCAGATGAACCGTTTACTGCGCTGGATCTTTACCCTGTGCATCGCGTACCCCGTAGTCTGGATTTGGCTGGGCGTTCGCGTGTCTGGCCGCAAAAAGCTGCCTGTGGAAGGCCCGGCAATTATCGTGGCGAACCACAACAGCCATCTGGATGTGTTGACGCTTTTCACGTTGTTTCCACTTTCAACGCTGGTGAACGTGCAGCCCGTGGCGGCGGCAGATTATTTCCTGCGAAACAAAGTGGTTGGCTGGTTTGCCCTGAAGGTCATAGGCATCATTCCTGTTTATCGCGGAGCCCATCAGGCAAATCCGCTACAGGCCTGTATTGATGCGCTGGCAGCAAAGAAAATTGTGATTATTTTCCCTGAAGGCACGCGCGGCGAGCCGGGGAAATTCTCAGAGATCAAATCCGGCATCTGGCATTTAAGCCAGCAGTGTCCGGAGGTGCCGATTATCCCCGTTTACATGCACGGCCTGGACCGTTCGATGGGCAAAGGGCAGAAAATCCCCGTCCCGTTTTTTATCGACATCTTCATTGACGAACCGCTTTTTTACGACGCGTCTAAAGTCACGTTTAAACAATCGTTATTCACTCGTTTCGTCACATTACAACAGCAGGCGACAAGGAAAGTCCCATGAGTCAGGAAGCACGTTTATTTCAGGAAAATACATTCGTAACCAGCGATGGAGAGTCGCTCTATTTTCGCCATTGGCCAGCAATGAAAGGTAACGGTAAAAAAGTGATTGTGCTGTTTCACCGTGGACATGAACACTCCGGACGGCTGCAGCACATTGTCGATGAGCTGGTCATGCCCGATACGCATTTTTACGCCTGGGATGCTCGCGGTCACGGTCAGTCTCCGGGCGATCGTGGTTACAGTCCAGGCCTGGCCCGCTCCGTTCTGGACGTGGATGAGTTTGTAAGTTTTGTGGCGAAGGACGCGCAGGTCAGCCTCGAGGATATCGTAGTGATTGCGCAGAGCGTGGGAGCAGTTCTGGTATCCACCTGGGTTCACGACTATGCGCCGAAAATTCGGGGAATGGTGCTGGCTTCTCCGGCTTTTAAGGTCAAACTGTATGTGCCGTTCGCTCGTACGGGCCTTGGGTTGATGCAGCGGCTCCGAGGTCTGTTCTACGTTAACTCCTACGTGAAAGGGAAATTCCTCAGCCACGATCCGGAGCGTGTCGCCAGTTTTGAGCAGGATAAACTCATCACGCGGGCAATCGCGGTGAATATTCTTCTCGATCTCTACAAAACGGCTGAGCGCATTGTTTCCGACTCTGCCGCCATTACACTGCCGACTCAGTTGCTTATCTCTGGCGATGATTTTGTTGTGCATGCGAAGCCGCAAAAACAGTTCTACGCCGGTTTGCGCAGCGTTATCAAAGAGCAGCATATTTTGCCTGGCTTCTATCACGATACGCTGGGCGAAAAAGATCGCGCCCTGGCCTTCGATAAAATGAAAACCTTTATCGACAAACTCTACGCGGTTCAGCCTTACACCTTCGATTACAGCCATGAAGACCAGTGGAGCCCGAGCGCCGACGCGTACCGTGAGCTGCAGGCACCGCCCAAAGCACACTCGCTGGAGGGCATGTTCTATTCCTCATTGAACTATGGCATGAAAACGATCGGCAGACTTTCAAAAGGTATGCGGCTAGGCTATGAAACGGGCTTTGATTCCGGCAGTACGCTGGATTATGTGTACCGTAACTATGCGGAAGGCAAAGGTATTCTGGGGCGCATGATTGACCGGCACTACCTCAACAGTATCGGCTGGCAGGGGATCCGGGTACGAAAAGTCAATATCCAGCAGGTCATAGAGCAGGCGGTCACAAGGCTGAAAGAGAGTGATATGCCGGTACGTGTGGTGGATATCGCGGCTGGGCACGGGCGCTATGTGCTCGACGCACTGGAAAAACATCAGGATATCGAAAGCATTCTACTGCGCGATTATAGCGACCTGAACGTTGAAAAAGGGCAGGCCTTGATTGAAGGGCGCAGGTTGAGCCACCTCGCTCAGTTCAAAAAGGGTAATGCCTTTGACTATGACTCTCTTGCCACGCTTGATCCCGCGCCGACACTGGGGATCGTTTCCGGGCTGTACGAACTCTTCCCGGATAACGCCTTGATTAAAGCCTCACTCGCCGGGCTGGCTGCAGCAATACCACCTGGCGGCGTACTGGTCTACACCGGGCAGCCCTGGCACCCGCAGTTAAAAACCATCGCTTATACCTTAACCAGCCATCAGAACGGCATTCCGTGGATGATGCGTGTGCGTAGTCAAAAAGAAATGGATACGCTGGTGGAACAGGCGGGCTTCGAGAAATGTCATCAGGCGATTGATGAATTTGGTATTTTCACCGTCTCACTGGCCGTGAGAAAGCAGCATGGTTGAGTCGCCGCTAATGCAGAACAAATGCAGCCTCTGGAAACAGGGGCTGTGCTGGCTGGTGCTGTTGGGACCGCTTTTTTTCTTTAGCTATGGGCAGGTGAATCAGTTCACGGCCACGCGTCATGATGTGGGGAGTGTGGTCTTGGGTTGGGAACATGCCATCCCGTTTATGCCGTGGACCATTGTGCCTTACTGGAGCATAGACCTGCTGTATGGTATTTCGCTGTTTATCTGTACATCAAAGCAGGAACTGACTCGCCATGGCTGGCGGCTGCTTGCCGCATCGCTAATTGCCTGCTTAGGCTTTCTTCTGTTCCCGCTGAGATACACCTTTATTCGCCCGGAAACGCAGGGGATGTTTGGCTGGCTGTTTCAACAGCTCGAACAATTTGATTTGCCTTATAACCAGGCTCCATCGCTGCATATCATCCTGACATGGCTGCTATGGCTGCGTTTTCGTCAGCATCTGGGAAAAGGCGCAGGGCTGCTTTCTGGTGCGTGGTTTTTACTGATAGCTGCGTCTGTAATCACCACCTGGCAGCACCATGTCATTGATGTAATTAGCGGGTTTGTTGTCGGGGTGATGATTAGCTATGTCATTCCGGTTGAAGGCCGTTGGCGATGGCGGCGCCCGTCTGCTCACGCCTTGCTGCTCGTCATGAAATACTGTGCTGGTGGGTTGGTGTTTTTACTGGCGGCATTATGGCGCTCACAGGGCTTCATTTTGCTGTGGCCTGCTGTGGCATTATTGGTGGTGGCAGCGGGCTATGCCGGACTCGGCGTGTCGGTGTTCCAGAAAGACAAAAACGGCGAGTTAAGCCTCTCTGCCCGCTGGCTGTTGTTTCCCTATTTAGCTGGGGCATGGCTTTCAAAAAAATGGTTTTCCCGACGAATAGCCCTGAGCAACGTTATTTATGACGGCATGGCATTGGGCCGGTTCCCGGACAATACCGTGGCGCAGGCCGCTGTCCTCGACCTGACAGCTGAATTTCATAAAATCAGTTGCAGGACAAAGTGCTGGGAAGCTTATCCGATGATGGATTTAGTTGCACCGGAAATTCAGAGTATCCGGCAGGCCGTCGCCAGGCTCCGCCGGTTGCGGCAAGGACATAAAAGTGTCCTTGTGTGCTGCGCCTTAGGCTTATCCCGCAGCGCAACCGTTGTTGCGGCCTGGTTGCTGAATGAAGGGCATGCCAGGTCTGTAACGCAGGCTGTGGCGCTAATCAAATCCCGGCGCCCTCAGGTGGTACTGACGCCCGCTCATATCCAGGTTCTGGAAAGATTCAGCAGGGAGCTGCAATGTCATCAGGTATCACCATGACCAGAAAAATCATGCAAATTCATCTGTCGAGCTGGCGCTATTTCGCTGCTCTGACGCTGCCGCCGTTAGCACTGATTTTTAACCTTTTGTTTTCAGCCGATTGCGTGTTGCTGATGGGACTCTTTTTGCTGACTCATTACTACTGCTGGCGTCTATGGCTGGATGAACGACTTTTTCAGCTCATTGAAAGTGAAAACGACCTCATTGAGTTTGATAACGGGATTGCGCATTTGTGGGCAAAAAGAAAGGGGAGCACTCGCTCTCTGGTTGAGCGTTGGTACGGGGCTAAGATTTTATTTTATAAAGCTATTTTTTCATTGTTGATGCTGTGGCTTTTTTCATCGTGCATGATCATTTACAAGATTTCAGGTTGAGTAGTCAGGACTCAAATGACTTTGAATCCCCGTATGCTTTTAACGTTAATTTTTAAGGTATTACATCATGAAAAGCCCCTGTAAGGCATTGTTTTTAAAAGGGGATAGGATAAAGAGCCTTTCAGCAACAGGCTGATTTAATACATCGCTGCCCCAGCGGGGATACAGGCTATTGATTCAAAGGTGCTGGTAACTTTAAGGGCATTTTGGAACCATTGAACAGGACAAGCTCTCACTTAGGCCCCAGGCGCTTATTGATTCACATTGAAGTGGGTAGACATCAGTTGACGTCGCATAGCCAAAATAGAGGGTTTCTCACTGATTACAAGGGGTTTTATTGAATTCGGTACATGACACGAGATGTGTACATGGTGTCCCCTGCAGGAATCGAACTGTAGTTTAAGTGTTTTATTTTGAAGGAATAATTTTATCTGCAATCATTTATACCAACAATGATACCAACAAAAGTTTTCTCTTCAAAACAGCCATATAGCGTTGATTAAACAGTGTTGATTATACTCTTTTCATAGAGAGATCGTGAAGGAGTTAGCTTTGAAAAATTGGTCAACAGAAGACACCAAAGCAGTCAAATCCTGGCTGAACATTTCAAACTATAGAAAGTTCGAAGAAACCACGCTTAACTGCCTCTACCATGAGCTGTGGGCAAGGGCCTTGCTCTTTAAACCTTGGCCCACATACGAGGAAAAGATTGGCCTCGGTGGTTACATGAGACAGATCTTCAACGGCAAGCCTTTCCTCTTCAAGCCCGAACAGCTTAATTACATGCACGATGATCAAACTCTTCAAAGCCCACCACATATCTTCATTACAGACATAAGCCGCCTTGCTCAACTTAGCGTAACGGGTCTCCGGGTCAATCTGTTCTCATGGGAACAAGGTAGTGACGAGTACTGCGTAAATCTTCCCCACCATGAAGCCTATGTATCGACGGTTATGTCAGAGATATGTGAGAGCACGGTTCTTTTAGAAATCGATCTTGCGAGTGGTACAGACGATGAAATTGCAGAGTCTATCAAATCAGCTCTTCCACAATGGAGACGCGTTAAGGGGATTGAAGCTGACGAATCAGGGGCTGTGCGCTTCGGCTACGGCACAATCAAGAAGGTTATCTCTTATCGTCTCATAGCAATGCTCGATGTTCTTTTATGGGCAAAGATGTATGACCTGCGCGTTTCAGACGACCGGCTTTCCAGACTGCTGTACACAGACGAAGACGATGAGACAGTTATCCGTCTTAACTACCATATCAAAGACGCTGATAGACCACTGGCTATGAAAGCAGCAACCATCGATTTCATTCGCCAATTCAACTTCTTCATAAATCGAAACCCCCACCTTAAAAATATGAGAGTTTCAGACGTCATGAAACTCTCTGATTCCAACTGACCCAGCCTCCAGTGGCTCCGCTGTCACGAGCCACACTCACCCCGCCAACCTTCTTCCTGGTAATGTAGCTCTCATCGAAACAGAAGAGAGAGCGTCAGCATGAACATTTCAAATAAAAAGCTCATTCGCTTAAGTGCGGTAATAAATAAAACAGGTTATAGCAAGTCATGGATTTATAAGCTTATTAGGAACAAGCAGTTTCCTCAACCTATCAAGATTGGCTCTCGTGCGGTGGCATTTATTGAGGGTGAGATTGATGAATGGATTGAGGTGTTAATTTCTAAATCACGAAACGAAACCATTTAAGAGGGCTTTAATATGAAACGGAAAGATTTTATCAGTACTAATAAATATTTCTCGGCCATGAGTAAACAAGCATTTGATGAAAGATTCGATCATGATGCAGTTGCAGCCATGTGTAATGATGGGTTTTCTGAAAGTATTACTTACTGGTTAGGGGAATATCTTTCAGGAAACATAAAGGGGGCACTATCTGCTATTTTCGAACTTGAATTTAAAATACAGTACGCAGTCTTTTCAATATGGATGACTTTATTTAAGCAGAAAGCAGATGTTGAGAAATTGGCCAAAATGATCCTTTTGTTTAAATCTGAACATGAATTCAAGGATTTTAAGTTGTAAGGTTATTTTAAATAAATTGTATTTTTATAGGGTTAATATAGCATTGATAAGAATGGGGCCGTGTACCATATGCATGGTCCCATGCACATATATGAATTACAACCTATCTTGCTTTTTTATGGTTTCTTTTTGTAGTTCAATCTTCGAACCCAGCACTTCCTGTTCATTTTTAATTCTTTGAGTTAAATGTTCGCTTCTAAGCTCGGCAACACGTAATTCAATATATTGAAAGTTTTCGAATTGTAGTTCTCCGTCGAGTGTAGATTTCTGAACAAAGCTATAGCTAATGAGCTGAGATATTGAATGTTTATCATCAAGATCATTGTCGATTTTGAAATCTGATAAATATTGGAAGAAATTAAGGAACTCACTTGCTGATAACTCTAATAGGTACCGTTCGTAAAAATCGAAGGCGGATAATTCATTTAATTCTTGCAAGATTTTATTTTCATTTTCAGGGAAGTATATCCACATAATTTCCAGGTTGTTTTTAATGTCAATCATAGATCCTCCCTAACTTTTTATTTATATATAAACAATTATAAAATAAAAGCAACTATTGACTAGTCAAATAGTTATGTTATTTAAAATTAATGCTGTGAAGATTGTCGATAAAAATGGAAAGAATTAAGCGTAAAAACAACATAAATTTTGCAAAATTCTTTACGGAAATAATGCGAAGTGAGTTGTATTAAGCTACGCAAAGTGTTTTTAAGGTATCAGGTAAATAGAAAAAACCTAATATATACCTGATTAACATTTGGAAAGAATATTTAGCCTTCTCCCTTATTGACAGTTATTAAACAGCATATTAATAAAATATTTTTGCAACATTTTCATAGGTCATTGTTTTTGAATATTTAACCTATACCTATTTTGCAAAGAATTTAAATGAAAAAAGGAGAGTTTATGGACAGATTTGGTATTAAAACTTTTAAAATGAAAAGTGGCGAACGCTACTGCATTATAAAAAACAAGAAAACAGGTATCCCTGTATTTTATCCGTGTTTGTTTATTACCACGCAGCTGAGAAACAGCAATGAATCGATAAAGACGATTGAAACTCAGGCAGGTTGTATCGCACTTTTTTATCGGTTTCTTTTTATACACAACATAGACATTGGAGAGCGAATTCAAACAGCCAGATTCCTGGATAACAACGAAATTGATCTTCTGCGGGATTTTTTCGGGAAAAGGATGAGAACTGCGAAAGTGATTAATATCAAAGATCATCATCCTGGAGTATGCAGTGCGACAAAGTACATTCGGCTTACGACAATAGCAAAATATCTCGAATGGTTGTGTCAGCTAACTATCAAAAATATAGACGATGGCTACAGGAAAATTTCCTACTTTGTGAGAAAAATAAAAGCCAGAAGGCCGAAAATAAAATACAGGAATTCAGAAGGCAACGTCTATAAAACAATCGAAGAAGAAGACCTGGAAATCCTTCTTTCTGTTATTGATCCGCAATGTGAATTCAATCCATTTGACAAAAAGGTTCGCCAGAGAAATCAGCTTATAGTCATGATATTACATTCATTAGGGATAAGATGTGGAGAGTTATTGAACCTGAGAGTAGAAGATATCGATTTTGCAGCGCAAATGCTTTTCATAAGACGAAGGGCTGACAGTATTGAGGACACAAGAGTCAATCAGCCCCTCGTAAAAACGCTTGAAAGAGATTTAGCCATGTCTGACGAACTTACCAGACTTCTCCATACATATATTACAGGGGAAAGAAAAGCCAACATCAGAAAGAAAAAGCATGGGTACCTTTTTATTACTCACAAAGAAGGAGAGACACGTGGCGATCCTCTGTCCGTTCCTTCATACCATAAGATCATTTACAGACTGAGAAGCATTGATTCAGGTTTAAGTCAGTTGACTGGACATAAGTTCAGACACACCTGGAACCATTTATTTTCGAAACTGATGGATGAAAGCACCGAGCATGTGAGTGAGGAGATGCAAGAGAAAATGCGTTCCAATCATATGGGTTGGGAGCCGGGGTCTGGAACAGCACACACCTATAACAAACGATTTATCGTTTCAAAATCAGAGGAAGCAGCCTTGACAATTCAGAATACTATTTTCCAAAAACGCAGCGGGGTGTCTCATGAATAAAATAAAAATACTAAATGCCGACCCAAAGATCTGTAATGCAAAAAATGAAGGTTACACATTCAGGATGGATGATAAATTCTGGGTCTTAAGCCGCAATGTAAAATTAAATATTGGTGAAGTCAATGAAAAGCTATCAGAGAACCTCAAATACAGCTATGTGAATACAATGAAATATTTTGCAGAAGAAATATGCCCAGGATCTGTAAAGCAAATTAACATGGCTTTTATGAAATTGATTTCTTTCATCAGCTTTGAATCAATTGACGAAGTTGTTATGTTGACAATAAAGGCAAATGAAAAATTCTCTAATCACGATCTTGTTTGTATCAGAATCCTAATCAAAAAATGGTATGAATTAGGTTTTGAAGGGATTACCCAAAAATGTGTAGACCTCGTTAATAATTGGACGATAAAAGACAATAAAAAAGGGGAGGTTGTTAAAAGACGAGACCCTTATCAGGGACCTCTAACAGACATGGAGTTTGATAACTTTTACGATGCTGTCTCACGTGCATATCAAAAGGGTACGATATCCTATTCTGATCTGGCAATGGCCTTAATCACCATTCATACGGGAAGAAGAAGTTTACAAATTACACAGATAAAAACGAAAGATATCATAAAGGAAAGAGCAATAAACGAATGCTATATAAATATCCCCAGAATAAAACAAGGTGAAAAGTATAGAGCCTCATTCAGGCGATTCAGGATTACACATGAATTATTCAATATTTTTAAAGAGCAGGCACGTATTGTCTCTGAGAATTTTAGCAAGCAGCTCCGCAGAAAACTCTCTGAGAAAGAGATGGTTGAATTACCATTGTTTGTCTGTCAGGAAAGGCTTGAAGGAATTGTTGATTGTGAGAGCTTACATGACATTCTTTCTTCAGACAGACTTCATGCCTATGCGATAAAGTGTACTCAAACGCTCAAAAGAATAGCTACAACAGAGAACGTGATTTCGGAAAGGACGGGTGAAGTAATAAATATGAACGCCAGGCGGTTTCGCTATACGTTAGGTACACGGCTCGCAAGAGAGGGTTATGGGGAGGTGGTAATAGGAGAATTACTTGATCATTCTACTTTAATGTATACAGGCGTTTATGTTCAGTCAGGTCCAGATAGTTTAAATAAAATCGAAGATGCCGTTTCCGCTGAGCTTGGCTATTACGCAAAGATGTTTCAGGGAGTGCTGATCAACAAAAGTGAGGATAAATATCCCGGTGGCAGTATCAGAATTAATACTGGTGAAAAAACAGGACAATGTGCAAGTTGTAAATCCTGCATAGCATGTGTGCCCATCCCCTGTTACACCTGCATGCATTTCAGACCTTTTGTTGAAGGGCCGCATGAAAAATTACTCGAATATTTACTCGATGAGCGTACCAGGATTCAGTGCATAGTGGCTGATCCTATGACTACGCAAATACTGGATAGAACAATTATTGCGATATCAGAGGTGATAAATAAGTGCAAAGAATTTAAATCAAACCCGGAGGTGTTAAATGGATGATATTAAAAATGATAAGTTAAAAGTGCTTGAAACGCGCAGGGAAAAATATTGCGCGCAGAAAATAGATGATTTTGTGAGCTACTGTCGGTTCACTCTCAATAAAAACGACCTTGTGAGCTGGGAGGAGGTTAACTGGTCAAAAGTTTTCCTTTTCACTAAAACCCCTGTCAAAGGCGTCAAAAAAAGCTCTGTTATTGTAAATGAGCCATTAGACAAGAATTTTATTGAGTTCGCTAAAAGCTATATCCTTTACCACTACATGAATGGAGGCAAGAAAATCAATCAGCGCCTGAATATCGTTTTCAGAACTCTCGAGGCAGCCCTATTGCAGGTCAATGGGCGGGGTCATATTCAGTACGTTAACCTCACTGTTCTGGACCAGTGCGTTGTCACCTTAAAAAGCGCATACACCAAAGCAGTAGCGCACGCCTGCGGCAAAGTACTGGAGGGATTGGTTTCATTTCTCAGAGAAAAAGAATTCCTGATCACGCAGTCACTGCTCTGGAAGAGCTCACTTAGAGCGCAGGAAGCAAGTAACAGGCTCACTAAAACTTCACAAGAGGCCCGTGAGGCAAAGTTACCTGACGAAGAGTCATTGAATGCTATTGCTGAAATCTTCACACTTCCAGTCGATCAGCTTTCAGAAATGGACGTATTCATAAGCTCCGTCTTTGCGTTGCTTATGTGTGCACCTTCCAGAGTAACCGAAATCCTGACGCTCCCTGCGGATTGTGAAATCCGTGAGGCGGACAGGGAAGGAAAGCTGAGGTATGGGCTGAGATTCTATTCCGTGAAGGGGTATGGTGGAAATGTGAAATGGATACCTGAAATCATGGTCCCGGTTGCTGAGATAGCTATCAGGAGGCTGAGGACTCTTTCAGAAAACGCCCGCACATATGCTAGAGAGATTGAGATTTCCGGTAAGGGCCGTGAGCTTTACCCGGATTTTCCCTGGTACGATAAAGAAAAGAACATTCGATACAGCAACGCACTATGTCTTCTGTTCCGGTATCAGCTCAGTGCAAGTTTAACAACGCAAAGAAGTCTTTTCAGACCAACTGCCCCTATGGTTAGCGCCAACCTGGGAAGCACTGAGTATCGCCGGAGCTACTCTATTACAACAATTTTTGATAGGCACGGCTACAGAGGGTCAAAAGGGAACAGCCTTTCACTCAGGAGTCACCAGGCAAGACACTTACTCAATACGATTGCACAACGTGGTGGGCTTGGAGATTTTGAACTAGCCAAGTGGTCAGGACGAGTGAGGGAAACACAAAACAGAACCTATAACCACGTCAGCCGGGAAGAGAAGGTTCGGGAATCAGTTAAGCATGGTGTGCAGAATATCGGCATTAAACCAGAAAACACCATCCCACGAGCTATAGCAAACCCTTCATGGCGTATTGGTGTCAAAGATACAGGCCACGCAGCCATTCACGTGACAGAGTTCGGCTACTGCACTCATGACTACGTAATCTCTCCGTGTACGAAGTTCAGGGACTGTATCAATTGCAGCGATCATACGTGCGTGAAAGGGGACAAAAACTCG
>Ga0157358_1000254_pt1 | contig 21451 bp, 26 predicted proteins | sample AttcapACBM2_FD_111484 | JGI IMG/M metagenome (GOLD analysis project Ga0157358, IMG submission 111484) | Fungus gardens microbial communities from leaf cutter ant in Botucatu, State of São Paulo, Brazil - Atta capiguara ACBM2 | ecosystem: Host-associated > Fungi > Mycelium > Unclassified ... | reverse complement strand
ACGCCGAGGCCCAGCAGCTGGCCGGACTGTTCAGATACGGCGATAACGTTAACCAGCGTCAGAAACGCGGTGCTCTGCTGGATGGTGTCCTCCAGCGTCTGCGCCACGGACGGCTCCACGCTGAACTTGCTGGAAAGCTCCGCAATCTCCACGGAATAGATGCGCGCCAGCTGGCTCAGGTAGGCGTTAAAGGCAAAACGGGTCTGTTTTTTCATGGGGTGTACTGCTCCTTAGCAGTTGGTCAGGTGAGCGGCCGGCGCATCGCCGCCCGGTGCGCGCTGGCGATAGTCCGGGCGGCTGTCTGCGCGCTCCAGCTGCTCTTTGAGTTCGTTAAAGGCTTCCTTCTGCGCCGACAGATCATCCAGCTGCGACTGCAGGCTGCTTTCCAGCTGGCTCAGGCGCTCGGCCTGCTCGCCCAGCGTTCTGTCGGTGCGGGTGCTATAGCTCTGCTGCTCGCTGGCAATCAGCTCGACCGCCTGATGCACGTCGCTGAAACGGTCGTCATCGGTCTGCTTTTGTTTGGCAAACATCGCCTTGATGCGGGTAAACAGGGCGGGCTTTTCCTCCGGCACCTCTTCCAGCTCGATCACGGTTTCGGTGGCGGCGGTAAAGAGGTTGTCCGGGTTCTGTTTGCGGTTTGCCAGCGGGTTCTTTTCCGCCGACGCGCTGAACGCCAGCATTTCGGTGCCGAGGCTCGCCGGATCGTCCGTGGCAGCCAGGCCGACCAGGTAGGCTTTGCCGGTGTCGGCAAATTTGGTGCTGACCTCCATGGAGGTGAAAAGCTTCTGACCCTTTTTGACCAGCTCGACGAGCGAATCCGTTGGCAGGATGTCGGCGTAGAGCGCCATTTTCCCGGCCAGCGGTCCGTCGGTGATTTCCTCCGCAACCAGCGCGCTCACCGAGCCGTAGCGGTTAAAGGTGTTGTCCGGGGCGTAAGACTTGATGTGCTCCAGATTAATCAGCGCGGTGTAGACCTGCGGGTTGTACGCGGCGGCCATCTGCAAGAGCCACTCGCGGGAAATTTCGCGCCCGTCCGTGGTGGCACCTTCCACCCCGATCCGAAAACGCTTTGCAGTTACTGTCATGAGCCAGGCTCCGTTGTGAAAAATCGCTTTGAGGCTCTATGTTTGCGGCGGGAGGGGTATCGAAACAACGCGGGGCCATTGTGCGGAAAACCACACAATGAGGGGCGGCGGAAAAGGGACCGCCGGGGCCGTATTTTGGGGCCATGACAACGACACTCGCCCCCGAAGACCTCGATCCCCGCAGGCAGGCCTTGCTCCTGTACTTTCAGGGATACCGTATCGCCCGCATTGCTGAAATGCTGGGAGAGAAACCCGCAACCGTTCACAGCTGGAAGAAGCGCGACAAGTGGAACGACTACGGTCCGCTTGACCAGATGCAGCTCACCACCGCCGCGCGCTACTGTCAGCTGGTCATGAAGGAGACGAAAGAAGGGAAGGACTACAAGGAAATTGACCTGCGGGCGCGCCAGTCCGAGCGCCACGCCCGCATCGGCAAGTTCAGCAACGGCGGGAACGAGGCGGACCTTAACCCGAAGGTGGCAAACAGAAACAGCGGCCCCCGCAAGTCACCGGAAAAAAACGTATTCAGCGACGAACAGATCGAGAAACTGCAGGAGATTTTCCACGGCTCGATGTTCGGCTATCAGCGCCAGTGGTGGGATGCAGGCAACAAGCACCGCATCCGCAACGTGCTTAAATCCCGTCAGATCGGCGCGACGTTTTATTTTGCCCGCGAGGCGCTGATCGATGCCCTGACCACCGGGCGCAACCAGATTTTTCTCTCAGCCAGCAAGGCGCAGGCGCACGTCTTCAAGCAGTACATCATGGAGTTCGCCAAAGAGGTGGATGTAGAGCTGAAAGGCGACCCGATGACGCTCAGCAACGGCGCATGCCTGTACTTTCTCGGCACCAACGCCCGCACCGCGCAGAGCTATCACGGCAATCTGTACCTGGATGAATATTTCTGGATCCCGAAGTTTCAGGAGCTGCGCAAGGTGGCGTCCGGCATGGCCCTGCACAAGAAATGGCGGCAGACCTACTTTTCCACCCCATCCAGCCTGACGCACAGCGCCTATCCGTTCTGGTCCGGCGCGCTCTTTAACCGTGGGCGCGCTAAGGCGGACCGCGTGGACATCAACCTGACCCACGGCAACCTGTCGCCGGGCCGCTTCTGCGATGACGGCCAGTTCCGCCAGATTGTCACGGTTGAGGACGCCGTGCGCGGCGGCTGTAACCTGTTCGACCTCGATCAGCTGCGCCTGGAGTACAGCCCGCCGGAATATCAGAACCTGCTGATGTGCGAATTCGTGGACGACCTGGCGTCCGTGTTCCCGCTGCAGCTGCTGCAGAAGTGCATGGTAGACAGCTGGGAAGTCTGGAACGACTTCGAGGCGCTGGCGCTGCGCCCGTTCGGCTGGCGCGAAGTCTGGATTGGCTATGACCCGGCGAAGGGCACGCAGAACGGCGACAGCGCCGGGTGCGTGGTGATCGCGCCGCCTGCCGTGCCGGGCGGTAAGTTCCGCATTCTGGAGCGCCACCAGTGGCGCGGCATGGACTTTCGCGCGCAGGCCGAGTCCATCAAAAAGTTAACCCAGCAGTATAACGTCACTTATATCGGCATCGACTCCACCGGCGTCGGCCTCGGCGTGTATGAAAACGTGAAGATGTTTTTCCCGGCGGTGAAGGAGTTTGTCTATAACCCGAACGTGAAAAACGCCCTGGTGCTGAAGGCGTTCGACATCATCAGCAGCGGTCGCCTGGAGTTCGACGCCGGACACCTCGACATCGCGCAGTCATTCATGGCCATCCGCCGCGCCACTACGGCCAGCGGCAACCGACCGACCTACGAAGCCAGCCGCAGCGAAGAGGCAAGCCACGCCGATCTCGCCTGGGCGACGATGCACGCGCTGGCAAACGAACCGCTGCAGGGCGAAGCCGCCCACAGCCGCAACATTATGGAGATTTACTGATGAGCAAACGCAGGAACCGCACGCGCACCCAGCCCGTGCAGCAGCAGATGGCCGGTAGCGCGGTGGCAGAGGCGTTTACCTTTGGCGACCCTATCCCGGTACTGGACCGCCGCGAGCTGCTCGACTACGTGGAGTGCGTCATTAACGATCGCTGGTATGAACCGCCGGTGAGCTTTGACGGGCTGGCGCGCACGTTCCGCGCCGCCGTGCATCACAGCTCGCCGCTCAACGTGAAGCGCAACATCCTGACCAGCTCGTTTATCCCGCACCCGCTGCTGAGTCAGCAGGCATTCAGCCGGTTTGTGCAGGACTATCTGGTGTTTGGTAACGCCTATCTGGAGAAGCGGACCAACCGGCTTGGTGGTGTGTTGGCACTAGAGCCTGCGCTGGCAAAATTCACGCGGCGAGGAATCGATCTCGACACATACTGGTTTTTGCAGTACGGCCTGAGCACGCAACCTTATCAGTTCACGCCTGGCAACGTATTTCACCTGATGGAGCCGGATCTGAATCAGGAGGTTTACGGCCTGCCGGAATATCTTTCGGCCATCCCGTCCACATTGCTGAACGAGTCAGCGACGCTGTTTCGCCGTAAGTATTACCTGAACGGCAACCATGCGGGTTACATCATGTACGTTACTGACCCCGCGCAGAATCAGGAAGATGTGGACGCCATGCGCAAAGCCATGAAAAGCACGAAGGGCCCTGGCAACTTTCGCAACCTGTTCATGTACTCGCCGAGCGGTAAAAAGGACGGTATTCAAATCATCCCGCTGTCAGAGGTGGCGGCAAAGGATGAGTTTCTGAACATCAAGAACGTGAGCCGCGATGACATGCTAGCCGCGCACCGGGTGCCGCCGCAGATGATGGGTATCGTGCCTAATAATGTAGGGGGGTTCGGAGATGTTGAGAAAGCAAGCAAAGTTTTTGTTAAAAATGAAATAACTCCTCTTCAAGAACGACTAAGCGAACTTAATAGTTGGATAGGAGAGGAGGTTATATCTTTTAGAAAGTATTCTCTATGATAAAATCAAAACCCCAGCGTACCTCTAATGTTGGGATGTTTTCTATTTAATAATCCATCAGTAATAATATGCCATCTCCAGAAAACGGAGAATGGATATTTAACATTGCACATTAACTTTAACCTATCCATAGCATCATTTATTTCTTCTGGTAAGCTTTTCCTTGAAACCAATATCCGTCTAAAGAAAAAATAGCCTGAAAATTCCTCCAAAATTTCTTCAAGCAAGCTTTCTTTTGATATGTCTCTATATGCCGTCCCGTCCTCATTAAAGCATTTTTTAAGCAGTTTTATCGTATTCAGGGTTTCTGGACTAGGGTTAGCTTTAGAGGCTCTAATTTCGATCTCTCCACTAACCGCGTTTCCAGCAAGGTGAATAATTTCATCAAATACGTTTACGCTATTGTTTGAGCAATCTAATAGCCTGTCTTGATTAGCTGCCTTAATGCCATTGCATCTCCTACAAGCATAAAAAAGATTGTCCCATCCATATTTTAATAAAGGATCATCCCCGTGCGGTATTAAATGTTCCACTTCAGGGTTGGAAATATTAGATTGCTCACATAAATAACACTTATCATGAAAGATATCCCGAAGTCTTTCAACGACCTCCCTTGACTGATAATTATTTCTAGCCAAGCTGGAAGGCGGAGGGGTAGTTCTGTTTACATTAAACATTTTATTCTTTTTCCTCCCATTCTGTAAACTTGTTCTGAGTTATCATGAAAATTGACTTCGATTTTGAATCCATTTTTTCAAAGCTCTTTTCAATAATAGAAGATAACTCATGAAATCTATCATTAAAATTATTTTCCCTTGAAAGAATGTCTAACTCGTTCAATAGGTTATTAAGCTCTTCTGAACTCGTAGTTTCACCCAAAAGTCCACTAATAATCGAAGTGTAAGAATATAAAGACAAGTCTTTCAAAATTTCTTTAGTGCTTAGATTGAAAATCACTGAGTCAGAAACTGATTGCACAACAAAAGGTGAGTGTGTTGATATAATAAATTGAATGTTAGGAAAGCTATTTGCAAAAAAATTGAACACCTTTTTCTGAAGGGTGACATGTAAATGCGCATCAATTTCATCCACAATAACAATGCCGTTGAGGTTATCCTTATCAATCTTTCTTAACTCAGCGTGCATAATTAACTCTGCGTAAATTGCTAAGATAGATGCAAATCCAGAGGGCAACATCTGGAATTTTAATGGCTCCCTTCCTTTTTGCAAAATTTCCATTCTCAAAGAATTAAGATTGTAGTGCAGTTTTAAATCATCACTTTCAAGCAAGGATTTTATGTCGCTTTCAATTTTTAGAATGTTTTTGTTAACTCTGTTAAACTCATCAAAGTTATCACTTCCTTTTTGCAAGAGCGCGTAGTTTGACATTGATACAAGGAATGATTCGAAAAAATTGCTCGCTTGATTATAAATGTTATCAGGTTGCTTGTTATAATTTTCAAACAAAGAATCTATGCTGGTTAGCTGATTGTCTTGATTGCTTTCATACTTTCTATGAGCTTGCAGAAATTTCAGTAAAAGTTTTTTTTGCACGATCTCTTTTTTAAATAGCGTAGCTGAAAAGAAAGTAATATTTAGCTCATGAAGCTCTCTTAGCTTTTCTATTTCATTATTGTAGTTTCTTTCAAAGTTAATGTAGTTGATGTCATCGTGGTTATGGTATTTCAACTGCTCTTTTAGGAATCCAGCTTGCTTCTCTATGTTTTCAATGCAATAAATATCATGATAATTATAAAATTTATTTAGACATTCAAAGATTCTATTAAGAAACTTTGTTTTGCCTGCCCCATTATTACCTACAATAATTAAATTTTTTCCTTCCAAAGGGATATTAACATTTTCTTCATTAGGATTTAATTTTACTGATATGTTTTTTATAGGGTAATCCATAAGAATCCTCCTCATTAAAGGTGCATAGTATAATCTGTTTCAATGCATGTCATTAGGTGAATGCGCGCGCTCGTACCCCCGCCACGCCTGCCCGCTTTATGTAGTGGTTTTCATGCAGGTGCATGACATAAGCTAAAGCCCGCCATTACTGGCGGGCCGGGGCATAAATGATCCTTTCGGGATCATGCGAATTCATGCAGCATAGTCATGCACTGCCGGGCAACTTCAAAACAGGGGCAACTGGTCATCAGGTTCTGACTCTGGCGCTTCAGCTCTGCGCCTGGTGAAATCCATGACAAGCAGAAGAGCCTCCCGATAAGTCAGGGGAAACGGCCGGCCAAAGATAAACGTATTTTCGAAAGTCTGCCCCAGCCAGAAACCGCCGCCGGACTCGCGCGACCGTTGAAACATAACCCATCCACCGGGGCGGAAATAGGGGAGGGCTTCACCACGGTAAACAACCTGAAATTCAGAGTCGCGTCCACCCATAACCTAACGCCTCGCGCGCTCGTTGTTCAACCATGTCGCCGTCAAAATCAAACTTTTGACGTCTGCACGGTTATCAGTGCAACCAGCTGTCATCTTCCCAGACGTTCTGGAGCAGATCATTTACTCGTCTCCTGTCCTCATCAATTTTGAGGCCAGGTGTTTCTATTCTGGTGTGGCTGCCCTGACGAACTCGCACCACAGCATCAGGAAAAAGCGCAACTACGCGTCTGTTAACTTCGGCATGGAAAGCATCAAGGACTGGCTGGCTTATTTTGTGATTTTTATCGAGCATGAGTTCAATTCGCATCGCAATCTCCTTATTCAGCAGCGTAGAAGATTTCCTCATCAGCATCCTGACGAGTTTCTGAGTTTGCCAATTCGGCAATAATGGTGAGTGCCAGTTTCAGGTCAGACGGCTTGCAGTTAGCAATCAGCGAAACCTCCGCAATAAACTGCATGCACGCCATTTTTTTATGCATCTGGCTTGATTCCTGAGGCGTCATTTTCCCTCCCCAAATTTTACTGTGTATTTATACAGTAGCACAGCATTTATAAGTAGAGAAAGAAAAATGTCTGAGCCAGAATATTTTTTTATCTGGCTGATACGCAACAACTTTCCTTTTCTGCTCAAGCTATGCACGGATGAGCTCAGCACATAATATTCAGACTATCAGTAGCCCGCTAATCATTAAATTTAGCCCATTATTGATTGTTTTTTGCTCGTGAAATCTGCGCCAGACGGTTAAGGCGTTCCAATGCGCTTGGCTTTTTTGGCTCTATTATTGGGCGGAACAGTTCGCCATAAGCCGAGCTGCGGAACAGGCGGCCGGCGATCTTGATCTGCGTGTCGCCAATCAGACGCACGGCGAGCCCGCGGCTGATGGTTTCACCGCATAAATCCTTCACCTGGCCTATCACGTTATCGCACGCGGCCTCGATTTTGTCCGACCGCCTCAGCTGCAGGTGCCGCTTTTCTGGCTCCTGCGCCCTGATCCGGCTCAGCAGCTGCCGCCGTTGTCTTCTGCTCATGCCGTCCAGGTCGATATTGTCGAAACTTTCCGGCGGGTTCGAATCCTCAGATCTCAATCCCCCCGTACAGTTATTGACAGAACTCCGAGAGGACGCGGACGCGTCCTTAAATTCAAAACCCAAATCAACGGCACGTTTCGGCACAATTTTCCACTGCGCCAGACGGGTGAGGATCGGGGTGTCTTCGCCAACTTCCGTTGCGTAAACGCCCTTGATGCGCACTGTTTCCTCGCCGTACTCGTTCACGTCTTCGCTGGCCTGATACCAGGTGCGCACGGCCAGCTCGTCGCGGCGCACGAAAGGGCCGCCCTGTGCGTTAACGTATCCTGCCCAGTCTCCCGCGTCGGCGGCGTCATGCGCGGCAGCAAACTCAACGCTGAGGCCGTGTGCGGTGTCGCTGTCTGCCATGCGCCGCAGCTCGCGGTAAACCGTGACCGGCGCGCCGCCCACAAACTGGAATTGCCGGATGTGCCAGCGGGCCGCCCAGGCGGAGACGGCCGAGGCGGTTTCCTTCAGGTCTTTGCCGCTTTCGTCGTCCGTCTCGCCGTCCAGCGCGTAGCCGTCGATATTTTTGGAAATGTACTTAGCCACGTAGCCGGTAGCGCTGCCTTTCTCCGGGTCGATAGCCTCGGCGTGAAAGCGGGCCTTGCGGGCCTTGTCTGTCGTCAGCTCGCCGCTGTCTTCCTGCCAGGCGTAATCGCGCATAATCTCGCGCACGCGCTCAACCTGTTCAGGACGCATAAACATCAGCATGTGCCAGTGCGGGGTCGCGTCGTGGTGAGGCTCGGCAACGCGGATCCCGAAGATGCGGATTTCCTCGCGGTGCAGCTTGGCGCGGATTTTTTGCCAGACGCTGCGGAGATAGCGCTGGGTGTCGGCCGGGCTGGCGCCGTTCCATTTACGGTTGCGATGGCCTGTTTTGATTGTGGCGTGATAGCGCGCCGGGGCGGTCAGCGTGTAGAACTCGCCAATGAAGCCCATTTCGTTGCAGATGTTTTCGAAGCCGCGAATGCGGGTCATCAGCTCGCAGCGACGGATCGCCGGGTTAGCCACGCTGCCGTCGTACTTCTCGATCAAACTGATGCGGTTGCCTTCCTCGTCTTCCAGCTCCATGCCTTTCAGAAACTCACGGGTGCGGCGCTTCTGCTCGCGCCACTCTGAGACGGTCATGTTGCTGGCATAAGGGGTATGTTTTTTGCTGACGTTAGCCAGGGCAATCTGCAGGTGTTCACGCCATGACGCGGCGACGCGGCGCAGGCGGCCCTTCCACCACTTTTCGGTCTGCATGCGCATGATCGCCGGGGTCACTTCCTCCGGGTCGAACAGACGGGACGTGACTTTTTCCCACAGCGGCGGTGTCTGGCTCAGCTCGCGGGTGATAGTGGCGGCGGTCATGTAAACGCGGTACGTGTATTTGTAATCCGACTCGTCGCTGGCCTGCGCGTGCGCCTGTACCAGCTCGGCGAGGATGAAATTAGCCACATCGCCGGCCAGCAGATCGACGTCGGCGCGCGCCATGTCGGGCAGGCGGTTAAAGCGGCGCATCAGCTCCCACAGCGTGCCGGCCGCGCTGGCCGCGCCAGTCTGTTGCGCGGCATTGCCTGCAAGCAGGTTAAACGTGCCGCTACTCATTTCGCCGAGGCGGTACTGCTCACTGACGCATTCAACGCGTGGCAATGTGCGCTCAACAAAGGTTTTTGCTAAGTACGCATTGGCACGGGCAATGCCCTGGGTCTTTTCAAGCTCGCTGACGCGGCGCTTAACGTCGAGCTGGATCAGCGTCGGCTGCTTTTCCAGTAATTCCTGCGCACGCGCTAAAGCCGCAATCATCTGACTGCGGCTGTGCATTTCCTCATAGGTGGGATACGGACTGGCGATGGCTTCCCGTGGAGCGTTCCACGGGTAAGCGTATTCCTGAATCACTCGCAAACCCCCAGATACACGCTACTGCAAACGGACTTGTTGTCCATCGCTGCCAGCATGTCGAACTGACGACCGCCGCGCGTAGTCAGTGCCCAGTCCCGGTAGGTTTCAATGCCGTGCGAGGCGAGAGTGACCTTTCTGCCGTTTGTTTCTGCTTTAACCGGATCCATGCCTGAATGGAAAAACGCAGCGTTACCACGGCGCGAGCACTGGGCAACAATCCGTTCCCACTCCGCAACGCGGCTGATTTCCTCAGGCCAGCGGGTAAAAATCTCCGCCAGTTCGGCTTTGTTTACGTTTACGCATGGCATGCAACCAACCCGGCTACAGCCTTGCTGATAAAGCGGATTGGGTTTGATCCCGTGACGCTTTGCCAGTGCAAAGACATCATCATGCGTCCAGTTGAGGATCGGCCGGTAAATCGACAGGCCCGGCCCGAGGTCAAAGCCTTCTTACCATTCAGCCAGCGCTGCGCGGCTCGCGGATTCCTGCGCACGAACTCCCTGCCACGTAATGACGCGCTTACCCTCTGCAACCAGCCTGTCTACCACTTGCTCCTGCATCGGGATCTGTTTCAGCTCGAAAGAGAAAAACTTGCGCTGCGTTGAAGGGAATGTGCCTTTCCAGATGCACATATCAAGGAAAGGAATGCCGGTAGGCTTCAGGGCATTCAGGGCGCGACGGACAATTGAAGCGGCTTCAGTTTCAGTGAACCCCAAATCCCTGACCAGAGAAGTCGGCCACTTGTCTTTTACAAAGGTCCTTTTATCCACGATACGCTGGGTAAAATCAGCCCTGATCCGACGCAGCGGGCCGAGCCTGGACTCAAGATAATTGAGGTACTCGACGGTTTCAGGGTGCTCGTGACCTGTATCAGCATGCGCAGCCTGAAACTCAACGCCAGATTCAATAGCGAGCAGCCAGTCAGCCAGGCTGTCCTTACCGCCTGAAACGGTTACAAGGTTCATGACGCCAGGCGCAAAGCAGCGAGAATCAATCATGGCTGCACCTCCATTATTGCGGAGTGGTCCGCCCCTGCAGCCAGATCAAAACCAGTAACAACCGGCACGGGCTTAAGGCGGCGCACCGCGATGATTTCCGATGCGCGTTTGCTCTCACCTGCGGCAATGCCGACCGAGCGGGCTACGCTGATTTTGGTAATGTCGAAATCGCGCAGGATGCTGCGGGTGTAGAAGGTATCGCTGTTTGAAACGACAACCGGGCAGCGCTCCGAGACGCCGAGCAACATGCTGACAAGATCGTGATGCTCATCTTTGCCGAATCCGGCGGTGTGGTAGTCCGAGAAAGTCCCGTCATACGGCGGATCGCAGTACACCACATCCCCGGCTTTAGCGAGTGGCAGCGTCTCGCGGAAGTCGGCGCAGATAAACGTCGCGCGCTGCGCCTTCTCTGCAAACGCCTCGATTTCAGCCAGCGGAAAATAAGGTTTTGTGTAATTGCCGAAGGGGATATTAAATTCACCGCGGCGATTGTAACGGCACATGCCGCGATAGCCGTGGCGGTTCAGGTAGAGGAAGTGCGCGGCGCGCTCCAGCAGGGGCAGCGCCGGGTTATGGTTGAACGCCTCGCGGATAGCAAGATAGTCTTCGCCGGTGTTGTTCTGGTTAAACAGGCTGGCCGCCACAACGATAAAGGGGCGGGCATGCTCCTTTATCTGGCGGTACAGGTTGATCAGGTCGGGGTTAATATCCGCTACCAGATAGGAAGGGTAATCGGTGCTCATCATCACCGCGCAGGAACCCGCGAAGGGTTCGACCAGGCGATCACCTGCTGGCAGGTGCGCCAGCAGCTCCGGCATTACGCGGGTCTTGCTGCCTGCCCATTTCAGGATCGCGCTCATACCGCACCGCCTTTTGAAACTTTCGCGTACCGTTCGGCCATGTCCTGACAGCTGACGCAGCGGGTCACGCCACGCACGACGCGGCGGCGCTGTTCCGGGATCGGCGCGTCGCAGTCTTCACAGAATGAAGCCCCCACGCTGACCGGGCGGTTAACCACGCTGGCGATGTTGCGTGCCAGCAGCTCGTCGGCGCGCTGCTGCGCCATGTCGATAGAGTCGGCCATTAGTGCAGCTCCTGCGATTCGTTCTGATAACGCTCTGCCTCGCGGCGGATCAGGTCGGCAGCCTCGACAGAAGAAAGCCCCTGCTGATGTACATGCACGGCCAGCTCAACAAGGCGCTCTGACACTGCCAGCGCGCGGTCTTTGCGCTCTTCAAGGCGCGCCTTGGTAATAACTGCAGCCAGCGCCTCGGTATCAGCGTCAAAATTAAATTTCTCGATATTTCGCATTTCACTTTCTCCTGAATTTGGGCAAAAGAATGCCCGGCGGGTTTACGCCATTTATTTGCTTGGGGTTAATTAATTAGGCAGAGCCATTCGCTTCGGAAATAAACTCACGACTGCTTTTAGATGATTCATTGCACGAATAAGCGCCGCTCTTTCATCAGTAGTCAGTTCACTAAATTCAGCCTCGTGCCTGTCTTTACCGATGTTTGCCAGGAAGAGAATCGCGCTCAGTGCGCGCTTGTTGTCCTGATAATTACTGTCTGTCACATCGCGCATTTCAGAGAAAAAACGGGTCATATCTTTTTCACAGTTGCCGCCCATCAGCTGCGCGCGGATTAAGGCTACGTGATTCAGCGCCGAAACCCGTTGGCCGGCAGAAAGCTCGACCAGCATTGAATCGCCCTCGATAGCCATGCTTTACCTCTTTGCTCTTTTACCTGTACCTGCTGGCTCAGTACCGGATGCCAGCGCTTGCCGTTCTCGCCCATAATCCAGCCATGCCCGTATGACATTGACGGACTCTGACGCTTGAGGCGTGCCGCAAATGAAATCATCGTGCGCCCTCAGCTGATGCCAATCGAAGCACCCAGCCCGCTGATAGCGTCAACGGTTGAGGCTAGAGTAGGGTTAGAGTGAACGCGGTTCTGCACGGCCAGCGCGGCCAGCATCATGCAGCGGATCCCGGTATTTGCAGCTTCCAGAATGCCGCGGCGACAGGTTGCCGTAATACGCTCCGGGTTCGCGGCGTTAGCGGCCATATGCCCGACTTCGGCGGTTGCCTTCAGCACGTACGTCGGAAACTTCTCTTTTGCCAGCTCGTTAACCGGCACGCACGGCAGACACTGCAGCTGCGCCAGCATTCCGTCCATCAGCGTGGCGTCTTCGGTCAGATCGGTAAGCAACAGCACTTCAGGAACGGTCAGCTGATGCATTTGATCCGGGTTCAGCTTGTTGCGCAGGGTCTGCACTTTCATACCTGCCCGCTGCGCCAGCTCCGTCATGTTGTGCGTAAGCGCAAACTTGCGGCAGGCGTCGTCATATTCGTTATGGGTGGAAGTCTTAAAATCAAACATGGTCATTCCTTTGCTCAACTTAAATAATTAAGTTGTTACGCAGCTACGTATCTGCAATTGACACCTTGAGCGAGCAAACGCGCGCGGAAGGCAACCATGTTGATTCGGGCAGCGCCACCATCTTTTTTGCGTGGCATAACAAGAAGATCGCCATCTGCAACCATCTGTTTTACGGTACGAAGGCTGTAACCATAGGCCTGCGCGAACTGTTCATAGGTCATCAGATCGGGGCCGCTTGGTATTGTAATTTGAGGGGTCATAAGAGATTATCTCCGATTGTAGTGATTCTGGTGCATTGGCGTGCAGTCAAACTAACGAAATGGATAATATGATCCAAATGGATATGTGTAAAGTGATCATAACGGATTATTTGAAGGGCTTATGAGCGATTCCAACAAAGATACGAAGGCTATACTAGAAAGAATCCTTAGATCTTATGGCGTTAGCTCACGTCCTGAGCTGGCCGAACTCTTGAGAATTCCTTTACCTACAATCCAAAATTGGGTGTCTCGGCAAAGCCTTCCGGGCGATTACATCATCCAGTGCTCCCTGGATACAGGGGCTGACCTTAGATGGTTGATGGAAGGTGAGATTGCAAATGTAAGTTCAGATGGTGAGAGGCACCCACGCTTATCAGGTAAGAAGCTTCACGAACATATGCTGGCAAGTGGAGGAAAGACTGTACTCCAGCGCGTCTTGCATGCTTATGGCTTCACAATGCAAAAGCAACTTGGTGAGCTGCTAGATATACCGTCCGCAACCATGAGCGCTTGGGGCGCAGAGAATACTTTCCTGGTGATGTGGTAATTACTTGCGCTCTTGATACGGGCGTTTCACTTTCTTGGCTTGCTACCGGCTTAGACGATAAATCGAAAAAAAATCAAAATACTCCTGATTCAAATGAGTTCTCGCTTCCAAAAAGAAGGCTGTCGGGTGGTGTGCTTGATGAATTGGGCTTTGTTAATTTGGATGTTAGCCTTTTCGGACTTAAGTTAATTAAACCGTTTTATCTTGAAAAAGGCACCTCTTCCTATCTAATTGAAGAAGACGTTAAAACAATTGGTAATGGTGACTGGTTGCTTGATATTGATGGTAATAAAGATATTTATACCGTATCAAGACTGCCCGGAAACCGTATTAAAGTATCTTGTGATATTTCATCATTCGAATGTTCTGCGAGCGACGTAACCCCGATTGGCATCGTTGCGCTCACCATAAAGAAATCTATATAGGTGCTGTATGGTTTATTTGTTTTTATTTCCGTTAGCAACTTTATGCGGCTGTTTGGCTGCGCATTATAATTCTAAGGTCGAACATACAAAAGGTTTCAAAGCTTTCTTTTTTCTATGCCTTTGTGGAGCCGTTCTTGGAACCATTATGCTGTTCAGCTTTCTAGCCCCAATCTGGATTTCATATGTTTTCTTGCTGGTATGTATTGCTATCGCTGCAAACAGCATCAGTAATTATCGCAAAACTCTGGCAGGCAAATAGATGTCAATAAAGAAGCTACCTAATGGAGAATGGCTGGCCGACTTTTATTTAGATGATCGTGGCAGTCGTCGCATTCGTAAAACCTTTGTAACTAAAGGGGAGGCGGTAGCTTTTGAGGATTACACTCGCGCTGAGGCAGAAAGCAAGCCGTGGATTAAAGAAAAAGAGGATCGCCGTAAGCTTAGCGAGCTTATAGAGCTTTGGGACTCTCTCCACGGGCAATCACTTAAAGCGGGTAAATCTCGCAAAGCTAAGCTGGAAATCGTATGCAAGGGCTTAGGAGATCCGATAGCTTCTCAGCTCACCGCGAAAGATTGGGCGCATTACCGCGATCAGCGCTTAAAGGGTAAAATTTCTAATGGCTATCACGATGATGAATCTAAGTGGAAAGTAAAGCCCATTACGGTCAACAGAGAGCAAAACTACCTGTCGGCGGTATTCAATGAACTAAAGAGGCTTGGGGAATGGAATTTACCCAATCCCCTCGATGGTGTCAGAACGTTTCGGGAAGATGAAAAGGAAATGTCCTGGCTGACCTTGAGGCAGATCACTGAGCTGCTGGACGGCTGCGAGCGCTACGGCAAGCCTGATTTAACTATGATATGCAAAGTTTGCCTGGCTACCGGCGCACGCTGGACTGAAGCTGAAACCTTGACCCGCTCTCAGCTCTCACCTAACAAACTGTCATTCTTCAAAACTAAAGGCGGGAAAAACCGAACGGTTCCGATCCCGCAGTGGCTTTATGATGAGCTGAAGGAACGGAGGGCAGGATGTTTAAGCCATGCTATCAGGACTTCAAGAAGATGCTGGCTACCACAACAATTCAGCTTATAGAGGGTCAGAAAACCCACGTTCTGCGCCACACGTTCGCCAGTCACTTTATGATGAATGGGGGAAATATTCTGGTGCTGCAAAGGATACTCGGTCACGCGAATATCCGTGAAACCATGAAGTATGCCCACTTTGCTCCTGACCATTTAGAAGAAGCAGCAGCGCTTAACCCTCTGGCCAGTTTGGTGTCCACAAACTGACTACCCAGCATGAACGCCGCCGCATTTGGTTGCACCAGATATAGGCCTAACTAACTGTTTTATAAATAAAATGCTTATGTATCAATGGTGTCGAGAAAAAGCGTCTTAACTAAGGTATCGCTAACGCGACATCTAAAAGTTAATAGCAAACAAGGGGTTGGCGTGATGCCAGCCCCTTTTTTTATGCCTGCGCTTCGGGACGATGCACATGGTATATCGCCGTGTTCACCGGCCCGCTCTCCAGCACGATTAAACCGTAGCGCATATCGATAAAGCGCGCGCCGCAGCGCTCCGCTACCGCGCGGCTGGCGCGGTTCTCTTCCGCCGCAAGAATTTCGATGACCTTTACCTCCGGTCGCGCAAACCCCATCGCAAGCAGCAGCGCAACGGCGCGGCTGGCGACGCCCTGTCGCTGCATATCGCTGCGCACCCAGTATCCCAGCGCGGCAAACTGACCCGGTTCGCGGGCAAAACGGATCCCGGCGCCGCCCAGCAAACGATCCCGATCGTCAACAATGGCGAACTCTTCCGCTTCGCCCTTTATTCGCTGCTGCTGCGTAAAAGCGATCCAACTCGCTGCCTCTTCGGATTGATAGTCTGGATGCGCCCAGACCATCCAGGGCTGCAGGGTATCCAGCGAGGCGTTAACGGCTGCGGTAAAGGCAGGAATGTCGTCGCGGATAAAAGGACGCAGTCGAACCGAAGAGGCCAGAGAAGTCATAAAGTACCTGATGAAAAGGAGGTTTCAGCAAAGCCTATCAGGCGATAAAAGAGAATGCCAAAATAAGGGTGTAATTTATTATTTACACTTATCTTTGGCTTGCTTAGGCAGTATTCAATTTAATTAATTGAAAAATATGTATTTTATTGAGGTGGCCGCATGCGAAATGCTTATATGGTAATAAAAGTGTACAGATATGGATTGCTTGTTTTACGTTCTGTGATAGAGTGTCTTCTATCCTGTCAGAGGATCATTCACTGCATAACGAGAAAAAAAGGATCGTAGCCATGCAAAAAGACGCGCTGAACAATGTCCACATTGCTAATGAACAGATTTTAGTTACGCCGGAAGAGTTGAAAGCGAAGTTTCCGCTGACTGCCCAGCAGGAAGCGCAGATCGCCGCTTCGCGCCAGACCATTTCCGACATCATCGCCGGCCGCGATCCGCGTCTGCTGGTGGTTTGTGGTCCCTGTTCGATCCATGACACTGAAGCCGCTCTGGATTACGCTCGTCGCCTGAAAGATCTCTCTGACCAGCTGAAGGATCAGCTCTATATCGTTATTCGCGTCTATTTCGAAAAACCCCGCACCACCGTCGGCTGGAAAGGGTTGATCAACGATCCCTACATGGACAACTCCTTTGATATGGAAGCCGGTCTGCATATCGCGCGCCAGCTGCTGGTGAACCTGGTCGAGATGGGGCTGCCGCTCGCCACCGAAGCGCTCGATCCAAATAGTCCGCAATACCTCGGCGATCTCTTCAGCTGGTCGGCGATTGGCGCGCGCACCACCGAATCGCAAACGCATCGCGAAATGGCGTCAGGCCTCTCAATGCCGGTCGGCTTCAAGAACGGCACCGACGGCAGCCTCGGCACCGCGATCAACGCCATGCGCGCCGCCGCGATGCCGCACCGTTTCGTCGGCATTAACCAGGCGGGACAGGTTTGCCTGCTGCAGACGCAGGGCAACCCAGATGGTCACGTTATTCTGCGCGGCGGCAAAGCGCCGAATTACGGTCCCGAAGACGTGGCGCAGTGTGAAAAAGAGATGGTCAAAGCGGGACTGCGCCCGGCCTTGATGATAGATTGCAGCCATGGCAATTCTAACAAAGACTATCGCCGCCAGCCTGGCGTCGCCGAATCGGCGATAGCCCAGATCAAAGATGGCAACCGCTCGATTATTGGCCTGATGCTGGAGAGCCACATTAATGAAGGCAGCCAGTCTTCCGAGCAGCCGCGCAGCGAAATGAAATACGGTGTTTCCGTAACGGATGCCTGCATCAACTGGGAAACCACCGAAACGCTGCTGCGCGAGATGCATCAGGATCTGCAAGAGGTGCTGTCGGCGCGTCTGTCACACGAGGTGTAATAAGCAATGGTGGCTGAACTGACCGCGCTGCGCGATCAAATTGATACTGTCGATAAGGCGCTGCTGGATCTGCTGGCGAAACGCCTGGAGCTGGTAGCTGAAGTAGGCGAAGTAAAAAGCCGTTACGGCTTGCCTATCTACGTACCGGAGCGCGAAGCGTCAATGCTGGCTTCGCGCCGTAAAGAGGCGGAAGCGCTCGGCGTTCCGCCCGATCTGATTGAAGATATCCTGCGCCGCGTGATGCGCGAGTCCTATACCAGCGAGAACGATAAAGGCTTTAAAACCCTTAATCCGGCGCTGCGTCCGGTGGTAGTCGTCGGCGGAAAAGGGCAGATGGGCAGCTTGTTTGCGCGCATGCTGACGCTGTCGGGCTACAGCGTGAAGACGCTGGATAAAGAGGACTGGGATCGCGCGCCCTCGCTGCTGAGCGATGCCGGCATGGTGATTATCAGCGTGCCGATCCATCTTACGGAGCAGGTAATCGCGCAGCTGCCGCCGCTGCCGGAAGACTGTATTCTGGTGGATCTGGCCTCGGTCAAGAACCGTCCCTTGCAGGCGATGCTGGCGGCGCATGCGGGCCCGGTGCTGGGTCTGCATCCCATGTTCGGACCGGACAGCGGCAGTCTGGCGAAGCAGGTGGTGGTCTGGTGCGACGGGCGCCAGCCTGAAGCCTATCAGTGGTTCCTGGAGCAGATTCAGGTGTGGGGCGCGCGGCTGCATCGCATCAGCGCGGTTGAGCACGACCAGAATATGGCTTTTATACAGGCGCTGCGCCACTTCGCGACCTTCGCCTACGGCCTGCATCTCGCGGAAGAGAACGTCAATCTCGATCAGCTGCTGGCGCTCTCGTCGCCGATTTATCGTCTCGAACTGGCGATGGTGGGGCGGCTATTCGCGCAGGATCCTCAGCTCTATGCGGACATCATTATGTCCTCGGAAAGCAATCTGGCGCTGATTAAACGTTATTACCAGCGCTTCGGCGAAGCTATTCAGCTGCTGGAGCAGGGCGATAAGCAGGCGTTTATCGCCAGCTTCAACCGAGTCGAGCACTGGTTTGGCGATCACGCTAAACGCTTTATGGTTGAAAGCCGCAGCCTGCTGCGCTCCGCTAACGACAGTAGACCGTAAGAAGCGGCTCACTCATGCCAGCCCCTGAACCGCAATTAAAAACGGCATCCTTACGGATGCAGTTCTGTTATGCGCTGCGCGGCTCCACCGCGACGACATTCTCGCCGGGATAGCATCCCAGCACTTTCAGCATGCGGGTCAGCCCTTTTAGCTCCTGCAGCGCCTGCTGCATGCTGTCGGACTCCAGATTGCCCTGCACGTCGATATAAAACATCTCTTCCCACGGGTTGCCGTTAATCGGGCGCGACTCCAGCTTGCTCATAATCAGGTTATGCTGACGCAGCACCAGCAGCGCCTCTACCAGTGCGCCCGCCTGCTGGCCGGTCGCCATCAGCAGCGTGGTTTTCGCCGGAACCTGATCGGAGACGGCGATGGCCTTACGCGCCAGAACGATAAAGCGGGTATGGTTTTGCTGCTGATTCGCCAGATTGCGCTCCAGCACCTGCAGATGATAGAGCTCGCCGCCCGCCTCGCTGCCCAGCGCGGCCGCTTTCGGTGAGTTCAGCGCCGCGACTTTTTCCATAGCGGCAGCGGTGCTCTCGGTATATTCGATCTTCCAGTGCGGAAAACGACTAATAAACTGGCTGCACTGCTGGAACGGCTGCGGGTGACTATAAACGGTTTCAATCTGCTGCAGATCGGTGTCGCCTGTTACCAGCACGCAGTGCTCGATAGGCTGGGTCAGTTCGCCCACAATCGAGAGGCTGGTCTGCTGCAGCAGATCGTAAACGTCGTTGATCGAGCCGGAACTGGTGTTTTCAATCGGCAGCACCGCGTAATCAGCCTGGCCGTTTTCAACCTGACGAATAATATCCTGAAACTTCAGGCAGCCGATCTCCACCATATTGTCGAAGTGGCGCGCGGCATACTGACGTGCGGCGAGATGGGAATAGGAACCTTTCGGGCCAAGGAAAGCGATGCGCGCCGCCAGCGCATGAGCATGGTTCAGGTTTTTCTGCAGCAGCGCCTGCTGCGTCAGAACAGAATCTTCAATGATTTGCTGGAACAGGCGGGTGATGTAGTGCGCGTCCAGCTGATGTTTTTTGCCGAGCACGATCAGATGCTCCAGCAGCGCACGCTCGCGTTCGATATCGCGAATCGGCCGGTGCGTGGCCAGTTTCGCTTCGGCGACCTTTACGGCCAGCGCGCGACGCTCAGCCAGCAGCGTCAGCAGTTTCTCATCAACGGCGCTGATTTGGTCACGCAGCGCCAGCAAGGGATTATCGGGATTCATAGGGCTCACCTGTAAGCTGTCCAATAAAAAAGCCTCCCGGTTGGGAGGCTTTGTTGTTCGTCTTCGCTTTCGTTTTCACACGACGAATTGCCTCCCAGTCAGGGGAAGGTAAAAAAGAAAGCGAAGAAAAACGGCAGACGTTTCATGGTGATTTCCATTCAAAAGGTGATTCGAGAGTACCCGTACTGATTTAAGGCTGTCAATAAAAAACGCGCCCGCAGGCGCGTTTGCTAAAACTGTGTGTATCAGGTGGCCGGCGTGAAATTTTTCACGCTGGTCGCTGCCCGACGGGCTTCAGGCTTATGCTGAACCTTATTCAACTGACGCTCAAGCTTACCGATGAGATCGTTAATCGCCGTATACATATCCTCGTGCTTAGCGCTGGCGACCAGCGTGCCGTTGGGCGTATTGATCGTGGCGTCGGCCACGAATTCTTTCGGCGCTTTAGAGAGAACGATGTGCGGATTTATCAGATGAGCTTGCCATTTTTCCAGCTTGGCGAGACGGTCTTCGACATGGTCGCGGATAGCCGCGGTGATTTCCATTTGTTTGCTGGTAATGTTCAGAACCATAGGTCTACCTCTCTGTCATTTCCGTCTGGGTAGATCCAGCATAACGCGCTGAACAATGAAATGTGTGATTTTGATCACGAAAAAATGTCACTTTTTGTCAATGGCAATGATTTGTGAGAAAGGCTGGGAATGTGGCCGAAATGCCTTGAATCGGTGCGGGGAGAGGTGCATGATTGACGGGTTACATCAGCGAGGAATTCACGAAGTCGTCGATTTTTCGCCCATAAAAAAGCAGCCATTACGGCTGCTTTTTCATTTTTTTCGACTCAGTTTTAGCTGGCGCTGTTTGCGGCGATAATTTTCGCCACTTTGTCCGCTTCGGCATTCAGCTGCAGATTACGATAGGCTTTTTCCATCAGCGGTAGCGCATCGCGCGTGGCCTGCGTATCAGGATAATCGCGCATCATGCCTTCAACGCGGTTAACAACCGCGACATACGCTTCGCGCTTAGTATAGACTTGCGCCACCGACAGCTCATATTTCGCCAGGCGGTCTTTCAGATAGACCAGGCGTTTTTGCGCATCGGCTGCATACTGGCTGTTTGGATAGTTACGCAGCAGCTGCGAGAAGTCGCGAAATGCGTCGCGAGCATGGGTCGGATCGCGATCGGAACGGTCAATGCCGAAGAAACCCTGCAGCGCAGAGTCGTCCAGCGCCATATCCGTCAGGCCGCGCATATAGATAACGTAGTCGATGTTCGGATGAGTCGGGTTGAGACGCATAAAGCGATCTATGGCAGCCTGCGCCAACGGTAAATCGGCGTTTTTGTAGTAGGCATAGATCAAATCAAGCTGTACCTGCTGAGAATAAGGACCAAAAGGATAACGGTTGTCCAGCGCTTCCAGTTGCTTAATCGCCGCTTTAAAGTTACCGTCCTGCAGCTTTTCCTGAGCGGTAGCGTAGATTTCGGAAGGCGGGCTGTCCGGTACTGTGTCCTTTGAGCTGGAACAACCCACAAGGGCCAGGCTCAGTGTGGCAGCAGCCACCAGATATTTCATACGCGTCATGACGAAATGGTTATCCTCAAATTTGTTATGGCGGAAGCTGTCCGTATAGCTCCCGGTAATGACCAGGTACGATAGCACATTATATTAAACGGCATCGCCGTGAAAACCCAACGTTAACGAAGAAGCTGTATATGGCACAACAAGTT
>Ga0157358_1000253_pt1 | contig 21469 bp, 19 predicted proteins | sample AttcapACBM2_FD_111484 | JGI IMG/M metagenome (GOLD analysis project Ga0157358, IMG submission 111484) | Fungus gardens microbial communities from leaf cutter ant in Botucatu, State of São Paulo, Brazil - Atta capiguara ACBM2 | ecosystem: Host-associated > Fungi > Mycelium > Unclassified ... | reverse complement strand
GTTGATAAAGCGCGCCCAGATGTCCGCCTACCATTGCGTAGCCGCCCAACACCGACCCGAGAACCAGGATATACCCCAAAATAACTAACACAATAAATCCTTACGTCTGGCGACGTGTGGGTTAAAGATGAACCGGATTAGGTCAGGTTTATTCCGTCGCGTGGGCAAAAAAAAAGCAGCGGTATTTAACCGCTGCTGGATTCACTCCACGTGGCGAACATTAAACGGCAAGTTTTACCTGTTCATCCAGCAGTTGTGAAATGTTATCGGCAGGTTCTGCGATAAGTTTACGTCTTTTTACCGCACGAGAAGGCGGCTGGCACAGGCTGCAAACAAAGCTGCCGACCGGCTGGTGCGCGTGGTTAATAAAGCTTCCGCCGCAGCATTTGCAGTCGGAAAGCTCCAGCATGCCGCTCTCAACAAACCGGACTAAGGTCCAGGCGCGGGTGAGCGCCAACAGCGGGCCTTCGTCCTGTTGCGGGCATTGCTCCAGGTAGAGACGGTAGGCTTTAATCACCGCGTCCACACCGGTGCTCAAACCGCTTTTGAGTAAAAACTGCCAGGCGTTACAGAACATAGAAGAGTGAATGTTCTGTTCCCAGGTCATAAACCAGTCGGTAGAAAAAGGCAGCATGCCTTTTGGCGGCGGGCTGCCGCGCAGTTCTTTATAAAGTTTAATTAAGCGGCCGCGGCTTAGCTGCGTTTCGCTTTCTAACATTTGCAGGCGAGCGCCTAAAGTAATTAATTCAATCGCCAGCTGAATATCACGCGCTTCCTGAACAATACTTTTTTCACTCATTAACTCGCCCTCTTTTTCGGCAGTTCGTCATTTTTAGCTGATGCATTACGCAATAAACGGCTGGATAACAAAATGCCGGTGTGGATTTGCTGCAAATCATCCACGCGAGATTCCTGAGTTAAGCGATTAATCGTTACGTGATCGGTAAAGCGAAACTGGCATATCAGCTGATTTGTCTCGGCCAGCTTCACCATTTCTGGCAGCGTTAAGTGAGCGAGCGCATCGGCCATCTGCTCATCAATGCCCAGACGAAACATTGCTGAGGCTTTTTCCTGATTAATAAGGCGTTGAGCAAGTAATAAATAAGACAAGTTGATATCGTAAATATTTTTTAGTAATTCTGATGTACCCATTTTTATCCGTCCTGACTGACACGACTTAAACGTTGGCGGATTGCGCCGCTACCTTTGTTGCTGCTGGTAAATCTTATTGTGGCAAAAAATTAAGTGGCAAAAGCCAAACGTTCGCGAAGCTCCAGGCGGCCCTGAAAGCGGCCTGCAGAAAGTAGTCATTAACTCATTTTGCCGGTTACTGCTCCCTTGTTTTCGTCCGCTTCCCTGACGTTCTCCCTGACTGAAAGTTGCTCTGGTTTAGGACTATTCCGAAAACAACGCAACTTTATCTGCTCTAATTTCCGGATACAACGGAGGCCAGCTAAAATTTTAGATAAAGTGTGATCCAGATCACACTTTTGGGGGTAATTTGACAAAATTATCCTTCAGAAACGCTGTTGATTAGTTCACTAACTAAGCAAATTTGGACTTTTTTGTTAAATTTTAACCCTACGCGATCATTTACCGATGAAAATGGTTCCTTTTACGTCGATTGAATGGAGGAATGATGTGTTTACGCGCACAACTGGATGTAAAAACGCATAAAAGACAAATATGCAGAGGAATATGCTGATTTTTGTATGTTAAGCATGTGTAAATCGTAATCACCAAAGGTAACTATCGACAGGGGCAATGATGCGTGCAGAGTAAGATATTGCAGGTTTGCGACAGGAAGTGTTTAGGGAGTGTAAGCCGCGTCAGCCCTGTGTTTAGCGGGTGCCAGCGGATGTAACCAGGGGTAACATTAGCAACGCGAATGTTTGTGCCAAAAATTTAACCTCAGGCAGTAGGTATCGGCACGCGCCTTGTTTTCTTTAGTAAAAAGTGATTTTTTTCCTTTTTTTTCTTTCCGGTGGTCCTTTTAAGGCACTTTTTTGAGCAATACGGACTTAAAAAATTAAAAAAAAAGGGCGACCCACGGTCGCCCCTAAATTAACTGGCATGACTTATGCTAGACGGAGAGCGTCGCCGCTTTATCCGCCCCGCCCTGTGCCTGGCTACGTACCGGCAATGCCTGGAGATCTTTCAGATAGGATTTGCGCCAGTGCGTAATATCGTTCTTACGCAGCACGTCCATCATGTCGTTGTAGCGTGAGATACGCTCGTCCAGCGGCATGGTTAACGCCTGGTTCAGCGCGGCAGCCACTTCATCACGATCGTAAGGGTTAACGATAAGCGCGGAGGTCAGCTCGTTGGCCGCCCCGGCAAAGCGTGACAGCACCAGTACGCCAGGATCTTCCGGGTTCTGCGCGGCCACATACTCTTTTGCCACCAGGTTCATCCCGTCACGCAGCGGCGTCACCAGACCAATATCGGTCAGGCGGAAGATTTTCATCAGCAGGCGGCGATCGAAATGCTGGTTCAGGTAGTAAAGCGGCGTCCAGCCCAGCGTGCCGTATTTACCGTTAATGCGGCCTGCTTCCGTTTCCAGCTGATGACGAATATCCTGATAGGCCTGCACGTCGCCGCGCGAGGTTGGCGCAATTTGCGAATAACGGATTTTCCCACGATGCTCGGGGAAGTTTTCCAGCAGCGCTTCATAGGCAAGGAAACGCTCCGGCAGCCCTTTCGAGTAGTCCAGGCGCTCACAGGCAATAATGTTTTTGGCGTCGCCCAGATCGCGTTTCATCGCGGCCATCTTCGGCGGCAGCGGCCCTTCAGCCATCTCTTTAATGCTGTCCGGCTCAATGCCTATTGGATACACCTCGGTAGAGAACTGATTGCCGAACGCCACGTGCGTTTTGCCGTTGGTCTGCACGTTGGTCAGCAGCGCCAGTGACTCCAGGAACGCCATACGGTCGCTCTCTGTCTGGAAGCCCAGCAGATCGTAATCGCACATCATCTCCAGCAGCTCATTGTGCGGCGGCAGCGCGTTGAAGATTTCCGGCGTCGGGAAAGGAATATGCAGGAAGAAGCCGATGCGGTTTTTCACGCCCAGCTTGCGCAATGCGGCGGCGAACGGCAGCAGATGATAATCGTGGATCCACAGCACGTCGTCCGGCTCAATCAGCGGCAGCAGGCGTTTCGCCAGCATGGTGTTGACGTGACAGTAGCCATCCCAGGCCTCGCGCTGGAAGTTTACCAGGTCAAGGCGGTAGTGGAAGGCTGGCCAGACGACCGCATTGGAAAATTGCAGGTAATAAAGGTCGTAATCGTTTTGATTAAGGCCAAAAGAAGCGTAGGTGACGTTATCTTTTTCAAACAGATCCATCTCCTTGTCTTCTTCGCCGATCTCGTTGATTTCCCCATTCCAACCAAACCACAGGCCGCCGGTGGTTTTCAGCGCATCCATAATGCCAACGGTCAGTCCGCCCGCGCTGGTTTTTGACCCATCCGGTACGGCGATGCGGTTAGATACGACTACTAAGCGACTCATAACCTTGACTCCTTAATGACTTATCGTCTTGATCTAGTTTTAATAATGTTTGCTCAAGCCAGTGATAAACGGCCTCGACGTCAGCCAGGCGATAGCCCGCTTTTGTCTCACCTTCACCTACCTTGATTGCGATGCCGTCCAGGGCATTGACCGCTTCAAAACCTGCCTCATCGGTCAAATCATCACCTAAAAATACCGGCGTTCTGCCGGCAAAAGGGGCCTGCTGCATAAAATCGGCAATGGCGGCACCTTTACTGACGCCTTTCGGCTTTAGCTCTACCACGCATTTGCCTGGCTGTAGCGCCAGCTCGGGAAAGCGTTGGGTCATCGTTTCCGCCAGCGTCAGGATAGCCTGCTGATAGTGCGGTGCGCGGCGGTAGTGCAGCGCAAATGCCATGCCCTTCGTTTCCAGCTGCGTATCCGGCATCTTCGCCACGGCTTCGCTCAGCAGCGACGTCAATGAGGCAGAGACGTCGTCCGGCAGAAAAAGCCGCTCGGTATGCCCGGCTGCATCGCGACGCTCCGCGCCGTGCACGCCGGCCAGCGGAAAGCGCAAAGGCGCCACCAGCGCATCCAGCTCGCGCGTCGGACGGCCGGAAACCAGCGCCAGCGCGCCGTCGCTCAGTTCGGCCAGGCGAGAAAGCGCGGTTTTGGCCGCAGCAGGGATAAAAACCTCTTCCGGGCGTGACTGGATAGCGGCCAGCGTGCCGTCCACATCAAAGAAAAAAGCGTAACGTCCTTCAGGCACTAAAGGGGGTACGGATTCCAGCGTATTCACAAATATTCCTCCTGATTATGTGTGCCACGGCGCTACGTCGGCCCAATGTCTGGACTGACGTTGGCGGAAACAGACGTCAGGTCTGCTTTGCCCACAACGCACGAGGAAAAAATTTTTGTCAGCGGATGTGGCGGAGCGAGAAAGAGGATGCGTTAGAGAGGGTATTCGGCGCTGATTCCTTCTGCATAATCTCTGCACGCCTCGTGCAGTCTGTCTCATCTCGTTGCCACATACGTAACAACATCAGCTATCAGTATAGTCACTGATAGCGGCTCTGCCAGACGTGCTGGCTCCGGGGCCGCTTGTTACGCCTCTAACATGGCAAATAATCGCGACAAAAACCCCAGGAGTAATACGAAATTGTGAAATTTTTGGTAGAAACAGGAAAGTTGGTGTTGAAATGTTAGCGCGCTGTTGTTCCTGCCCGTCAGGCGACGGGCGACATCCACAGCGTATTCAGGTTGTAATGGCTCCAGGTCTCCGCCTCTTCCGGCCCGGCAATACTGTCCCAACAGTAGCGATCGGCCAGATCGATTACTTCCGGCCGCAGCATATGATTGGCAGAAAGCGAATAGAACACGCAAACCCTGGGCAGCAGCAGCGAGCTTTCGCCCGGCTCAATCACCACGGCCACGCGACCGGAAGCCAGACGCACGATTGAGCCGACCGGATAGATGCCGACGGCTTTCACAAAGGCGTAAAAGATTTTGCGATCGAAATGCCCTTCCCAGCTGGCCATCTGGTGCATCGCGCTGGCCGGATTCCAGCCCGCTTTATAAGGACGATTGGAGGTGACGGCGTCATAGACGTCGCAAATCGCCGCCATGCGCGCCAGCTGGGAGATATCTTTGCCTTTCAGGCCGTGCGGGTAGCCGCTACCGTTGATTTTTTCATGATGATGCAGCGCCACGTCCAGCACCGCTTCGTTTTCACCGCTGCGGCGCAGCAGATCCTCGCCCATGACCGGATGCTGTTTCATCACGTCGAACTCATCGTCCGTGAGCTTGCCGGGCTTGTTGAGGATCTCCAGCGCTACGCCCGCCTTGCCGACATCGTGCAGCAGGCCGGCCGTGCCTGCCAGGCGCGTCTGTTCATCATTGAGGTTAAGCTGGCGGGCGAGCGATACCATCAGCGCGCAGACCGCCACGGAGTGCAGGTAGGTATAATCATCGTGCGTTTTCAGCCGCACTACGCTCAGCAGCGCGGCCGGATGGCGGCTGAGGGAACCGCCGATTTCGTCCACCAGCGGCAGCGTGCTGCGGGTATCAATCGTTTTACCGAGGCGCGCATCGTTGAACATGCTCATCACTTCGCCTTTGGCATGCAAGCAGATCGCCTGCGCCTGCGCGATCTCTTCATGGATACCCGATACCCTGGGCAGGGCAAGCTGTTCGTGAAGCGGATCCTGGCTGTCCGGGCCGCGCCCTTTCTCCAGATCGATCCAGACTTCTTTTATGCCGCTTTCCACGATGACGTCAATCTGCTGCTGCGTGGTAAGCAGCATATGGTTACGCACGAGGGGATGCTTCAGCCAGAAAACTTCCAGCTTGTGCACGTACATGCCGGTGCGCAACTCGTGTATCTGAATTCTTATTATCATTTCCCCCCTCCTGCCCCTCCTGCCTTTTCCTCCAATCTGCACAGGTATCGGCGGCACGAAAAAAACCTTCAGCCATTGTCGCCGCTTATTTTGCTTTTTTCGATTTATTTACATTGCCCGGAGCAGGCTGCTCGCCAGCCTGAAAAAGATAAGCCGTTTTCAGGCTGGAAGGCGAAGAAGGCATTACGCCGCACGGAGGTCGGCTTCGGGAAGATTAGTGAATAACGTTGTCGTCGCTGGCGGAACGGCGATTCAGGGCTTCACCGGCGCTGACCTGAGCATGGCGAAGCTCTCTGATAGCGGCAAGGCAGGCTTTGCGGTGCTCTTCATCCGTTTGTCGGGCCGCCAGCGCGCGCAGTTCATTAATAAGCGAGGCAAGATTAAGCGGGCGCTGCTGCTCAAGAAGCGCCAGCGTGGCTTCTCCCAGCATCAGATCCCGTAATTTTTCAGAATGGCGATGGTCCATGGAAACTTCTCTGGCTTGTCTGCCGCGTGGATCGCTTTCCGCGTGGCAGGACGGAACGCCTGAACCCACGCGGAAAGAAAAAGCAGGTCGAACGAGCGGTGGGCTACGCGGGCGTTTAGCTTTCGCGACCGAACAGCATAGCAATCAGTTCGTGATGATGTTTTTCGAGGTCGGGCTCACTGACATCGGCCAGGCGGCTCAGCAGCTTTGCACAGATTGACTGGCGATTAACCGTCATGCCGGATTTTAAAATCTCCATCACTACCTCACCCAGCGTTTCCTGATGAGAAGGTACAGCAGCGTCATGGGCGCCGAAGTAGAGGCTCATGTCCGCGGTTTGTGTGTTGAAATTATCCTGACGCATAATGGATCCTCTTAAGCAGGTGAAAGAATGCCCGAAGGGGGTAACGTTTCTACCCTGTACAGCTTTTCAATTAATGTACAGTATCTTAAAAGTCTGGGGCGGATTTTTTTTGCAAAAAATGCTTTTTTGAGACATAAAAGGCGTTATTTGGTCACATTTTAGTTAATAACTAACAACCTTTTCTCAAAATATTTAGCCGGTTATAACAAAAACAGGAAATGACAGGCTTAAGCGCAAACTTGTACAACCAAGAGTAAAAACGGGGGAGAACGGCTGTCTCCCCGCGATGACGCCTTATTTTTTCGGTACGTTTACTGCAGATTTGCCTACGGTTTCGTTTTCGATTGGCCCTGATGCGCCAAGATCGGTGCCGGTGACCGGGTTCACCGTGGTATCGGAAGCGGTACGCAACGCCAGATTATCCAGCTCGGTTTTCTGATCGGACGGCAGCGTGATGCTGGCATAACCGTCGCCGCCATCTACCGCCGGTGCCGGATCGGCTACGTAAGTGAAGTTTTCGTCCGAGTTCCAGCTTCCACGCACCTCGCCGCCTTCTGACATATTGTAATAAACGTTCGAGTACTGCTCGATAGGCGGCAGCTTGCCGACCGGAAAGTTATTACGAATGGAATAAAGCGCCTTTTCAAAAGAGATCTGATGCGCAACTTCGCGGGTCATCAGAAAGCCTAACGCATCCTTAACGCCCGGATCGTCCGTTACGTTAATCAGGCGCTCATAGAGGATTTTAGCGCGCGCTTCGGCGGCGATATTAGAGCGCAGATCGGCTGTAGGTTCGCCGATGGTATCGATATAGGCTGCCGTCCACGGCACGCCGCCGGAGTTGGTCAGCGCCGGGCCGCCGCCGTAAAGAATCGACGTCAGGTGGCTGTCATTACCGTTGCCGGTGATGGAGCGGTACAGCTCGCCCTCTTCTTCCGTGCCTTCGGCCAGCTTGCCTTTGGCGCCTTTGTTCAGCATCCCGACCAGCGAACCGATAATTTCCAGGTGGCTCAGCTCTTCGGTGGCAATATCCATCAGCATATCGCGACGGCCTTCGTCTTCGTCCGACAGGCCCTGGGTAAAGTAGCGGCAGGCCGCGGCCAGCTCGCCCTGTGGCCCGCCGAACTGTTCCAGCAGCAGGTTAGCCAGTCCGGGATTTGGCTCGGCAACGCGAACGGTATACTGCAATTTTTTTACGTGTCTGAACATAGCTCACTCCAGTCAGAAAAGGCTTCCGGCAATCTGCTCTGCGGCAGATCTCTCCGCTCTTTATTGCTGGTTTTCATACCTGAGTTATGGCGGCAGAAATAGATTACATGGGGTATTTCTGCTTGAGGATATTCAACGTCACTATTCAGGTTTAAAAACCTCGTTTAAAGCATAGTTTACTTTTTTCCCCTGCAAGGTATCTGAGCGGAAAGTAAAACGAATAAGATTAGTCCTGGGGTGTTAATTACGGCCAGGGAAAAACAGAATTGCGTCCTGCCAGGCTAAATAGCTGTTTTAACCCGCCGTCTTAGCGAAATAATTATCATTAAGATTGCCATGCGAATTACGCAGCGATGATTGCTGCCGTATGGGATTTCTTATTTCGTGTTGGCCGGAATAAAACACCTGAATAATCTGCATTTGTACCCGCGCGGCCTGGTCTCGTTTTTTGTGGTCTATGCTTGCCCTCGGGTTTTCATAGTGAGGAGAAAGCAATGAAGTACAGAAAACTGGGCCATTCCGGCCTGATGGTTTCTGAGCTGACGCTCGGGACGTTAACCTTTAACGGCCAGGCCGGCTTTGAAAAAACCGGCAACGTCAATGTTCGCCAGGCCCGCCGTTTTATTGAGATAGCGCTGGAACGAGGCGTCAATACCGTGGACACGGCCGACCTTTATTCCAAAGGCGGGGCGGAAGAAACGCTGGGCGAGGCGCTGGGTGGCAATCGTCAGCGCGTTATCCTGGCCACGAAAGCCCGCAGCCCGATGAGCGAAGATCCTAACGACAGCGGCGCCACACGCTTTCATCTGATTAAGTCCTGCGAGAACAGCTTAAAGCGTCTGAAAACGGATCATATCGATCTCTATCAGATCCATAACTGGGACGGCGTGACGCCGGTGGAAGAGACGCTGCGCGCGCTGGAAGATCTGGTGAAAAGCGGCAAAATCCGCTATTTCGGCACCTCGAACTATACCGGCTGGCAGATGATGAAAACGCTGGGCTGCGCCGAGGTGAATCATCTGCTGAAGCCGGTAAGCCAGCAGATTTACTACACGCCGGAGTCGCGCGAGGCGGAGTTCGAGCTGCTGCCGATGGCGCTGGATCAGAATATCGGCACGCTAATTTGGGGGCCGATGGGCGAAGGTCTGCTGACCGGCACCGTACAGCGCAACGTGAAAACGCCAGCGACCTCCCGTCAGGGCAACGGCTGGCCGGAACCCTACGTGCACGATATGGAGCACGCTTACCGGGTTATCGACGTGCTGACCGAAGTGGGCAAAGAGCATAATGTATCGACCGCGCGGGTCTGCCTGGCCTGGCTGCTGACGCGTCCGGGCATCACGTCGCTAATTGTTGGCAACCGCACCGAACAGCATTTACAGGACAACCTGGCCGCAGCGGAGCTGACGCTGAGCGAAGCGCAGATCAAACGTATTGAGCAGGCGACGCGTCCTGCGCCGCGCTATCCGTACTGGCACCGTTTCACCAGCGGTATGGACAGACTGGATCCTGCGGAAAAAGTTTTTCTGGATGAGTATCAGCAAACGCTGGAAGAACGGAAAGATCTCGACCGTAAATAATCTTTTTGCGGCTAACGAACCCGGCTGACGGGTTCGTTTTCGCGTTTATCGTTGGCCCTTTTATATCTTGTTCACCTGCCTTTATATTCCGCCTTAATCCGTAGCCTCGCCCGTAATAAAAAACAGGCCGCCGCACTTTTGTTATCGCTGTCCGCACAACGCAACGGCGCAATTGGTCTGCGGCTATACTGATAAAAAAACAAAAGGAGAAGGATATGAAACTTGCCGTATTTGATATTGGCGGTACCTCGTTAAAAATGGGCGTTGTAACGGATAAAGGCGACATTCTGGCCAGTGATAAAGCGGATAACGAAGGATCGCGCGAGGCTATTCTGGGCGCTATCCTGGACTGGCTGGAAAAAAACCCCGGCTGCGAAGGCATTGCCGTTAGCGTGCCGGGCTATGTCGATCCGCACAACGGGTTTGTGTCGATGGGCGGCACGGTCAGGGCATTTGATGATTTCCACCTGAGTAAATGGCTGACGGAAAAAACCTCCCTGCCCGCCACCGTGGAAAACGACGCGCACTGCGCCCTGCTGGCCGAACGCTGGCTGGGTAAAGCACGCAATATGTCCGATTTTTTGATGATCACCATCGGCACCGGGCTGGGCGGCGCGGCCTTCTGCAACGACGCGCTGGTACGAGGCAAGCAGGATCGCGCCGGCGAGTTCGGCTGCCTGCTGGTGGCGCGTCCCGCTGGCGGCAGCGTCAGCCACTATACGATGGGCGACAACTGTACGATGACCGCGCTGCGCAAAAGCTATGCGCTGCACAGCGGGCGTGATGTGGACGAGGTCAGCGGCAAAGACGTTTTTTCCGGCTGGGATAATAAAGAGCCGGTCGCCACCAGGCTGGTCACCACCTTTTATCAGGATCTGTGCGCCGGCATTTATAACCTGGCGAACGTATTCGATCCCGAATGCATTTTTCTGGGCGGCGGCATCACCGAGCGCGAGGATTTTCTGGAGGAGGTGAAGTTTCATCTGGCCTGGTTCGGTAAAACCATCCCTGTGGATACGGCCACCTTCGGCAACGATTCCGGGATGTTAGGCGCGGCCTGGCACTTCCTGCAAAGTAACCAGCGCGATACCCACGGCTGACAGGCGTATCAACGCGCACGGGCGCCATTGGCAAGGCTAAGCCCAGCAACATCGCTGGCGCGCTTGTCAGGCAATCCACAGGCGCCAACGGCAAGGCTCGCCAACGCTCGTCAGGCAGCTCACGGGCGCCGTCGGCAAGGCTAAGCCCAGCAACATCGCTGGCGCCATTGGCAAGGCTATACCAATAACCCTGTCAGCGCTCGTTGGGCAGCCTGCCGTTATGCTGGCTACGCCAGCCTCGCTAGCGCGCCCGTTGGGTAGTCAGCGCCAGCGACCAGAGATTGCGCTGGCAGCGGGGGCAACTCAGCTGCTGCTGCGCCTGTAGCCGCTGCGTTTCTCCGCAATGGTTGCAGGCGTAGAGTCCATCTGCAGGCACGCAGGTATAATCCTGCCGATGTTGAGGCGGCAGCACGGAAAGGCCCGGCCGCACCTCATGCCGATCGTAGTAGTAAGCGCTGATATCGCCGTCCAGCTCGATCAGCGCCAGCCGGATCTGACCCAGATGCTCCACGCCCTCCTGCCGCAGCTCCATAAAGAATTCGTCTTCAGAAATGTTCAGCCCGTCCAGGCTGTCCAGCACATACAGACCGTCCTGAATCAGTGTGATCACTTCGCCCTCCACCCATCGGGCGACCCGTGAGCTGCGTGCGGTCAGAAAAGTCGTAAAACGATAAAGTACCAGCAGCACCAGGAAAACCATCGCGACCGGCAGCACAGGCACATCATCATAAAAAGTGACGTCTCCTGAGGCCGATCCCAACGTCAGGATAATCACCAGCTCAAACAGCGACAGCTGGCGAATGCCGCGCCTGCCGGAAACTTTCAGAAAGAGAAAAACAACGATGTAGGCGAAGAGTACCCGAACCGCGACCTCGCCTAAAAAAGTAATGGAAAGATCGTTCAAGAAAAAGCGGTGCCAGTCGAAAGAAAACATAAGCGTGCGTGATTATCCCAAAGAAAAAAATGATAAGGCGTCAGTGGAAAAGTTGATATTTTATGACATTTTCCTGCGCAGAAAGCCATTATTAAGATGCATAAAACGAGGCTGGTGGCCCTGCGTCCACGCTGTATTTTACTTAGCGCAAAAAAGAAATAAGCGGCTCTTATCCTTCTGCTCCGGCGCAACTATTATTCCCGCTGCAGTATAAGCTGCTTTATTAACCGGGGACGCACCTTTAAGAAAAAGCGAATAAATTCCTGTTATTACAATCTGTTGCCGGAAAGTTCCGATCAATGCCTTGCCTGCCGCCCGCATTCAGCGATACTGTATATAAACACAGTTAAACCGGAATAAGCATTATGCAGCCGATTTCCCCTGCTGAAATTATGGAAGATCTTTTTTTACCGCTGTTTATTGAGCGCGTACCCTGCGGCTTTCCCAGTCCGGCCCAGGATTATATTGAGGACCGTCTGGATTTGAATAAGCTGGTGCTGCGTCATCCCAGCGCCACCTATTTTATCAAAGTAAGCGGCGACTCGATGATTGAGGCCGGGATCGGCCATGACGATCTGCTGGTGGTGGATCGTTCGCTGACCGCAGAGCATGGCGATATCGTGGTAGCGGCCGTGGCCGGTGAATTTACCGTTAAAGAGCTACGCCTCCGCCCTTTTTTACAGCTGATGCCGCGCAATCGTCACTATTCTCCGATTACGTTTCACGATGCGGAAGAGCTGGAAATTTTTGGCGTGGTCACTTTTATTCTGAAATCCACCAAAAATGTTCGCGCTGGTTGACGTCAACAGCTTTTATACCTCCTGCGAAACGGTGTTCCGTCCCGATTTGCGCGGCAGGCCGGTGGTGGTCGTTTCCAACAACGACGGCTGTATTATTTCCCGATCGGCCGAGGCAAAAGCGCTGGGCATTAAAATGGGCGAACCTTATTTTAAAATTAAACAGGATCTCCAGCGTCAGCAGGTGCAGGTTTTCAGCTCAAACTATGCGCTGTATGCCGATCTCAGCCATCGGGTGATGACCCTGCTTGGCGAGCTGGCGCCTGCGAGCGAAATTTATTCTATTGACGAGGCTTTTCTGGATCTGACCGGCGTCAGCAACTGTCTCTCGCTGGAGGATTTTGGCCGCGACATCCGGCAGCAGGTGCTGAAAGCTACCGGCCTGACGGTCGGCGTCGGCATCGCGCCAACCAAAACGCTGGCCAAGCTTGCTAACTATGCGGCGAAGAAGTGGAGCAAAACCGGCGGCGTGGTCGATCTCTCCGATCAGGCGCGCCAGCGCAGGCTGCTGCCGCTGGTGCCGGTTGAAGAAGTCTGGGGCATTGGCCGTCGCGTCGGCAAGCGTTTGCAGCTGATGGGCATTAAAAACGCGCTGGATCTGGCCGACAGTCCCGTCCCCACCCTCCGCAAGCACTTCAGCGTGGTGATGGAGAGAACGGTGCGCGAGCTGCGCGGCGAATCCTGCCTGGCGTTAGAGGAAATGGCACCCGCTAAACAGCAGATCGTCTGTAGCCGCTCTTTCGGGCATCGCGTCACCGACTATCAGGATATGCATCAGGCGATCTGCGCCTGGGCCGAACGCGCGGCGGAAAAGCTGCGCGGCGAGAAACAATATTGCCGCTTTATCAGCGTTTTTATCCGCACCAGCCCGCACGACGACAACGGCACCGGCTACAACAACCAGGCCTCCGGCAGGCTGCTGCTGCCCTCGAACGATACGCGCGATATTATTCGGGTGTCGACCGAGGCGCTGGACCGTATCTGGCGCGAAGGCGAACGCTATATCAAAGCGGGCGTGATGCTGAGCGATTTTTACAGCGAAGGCGTGGCGCAGCTGGATCTGTTTGCCGAAACGCAGCCGAAGGCCAACAGCGCGGCGTTAATGACCGCCATTGATACGCTGAACCGCTCCGGCAAGGGGAAAGTCTGGTTTGCCGGACAGGGCATTGAGAAAAGCTGGTCGATGAAGCGGGAGATGCTCTCTCCCGCCTGGACCACGCGCTACAGCGATTTGCCGACGGCGAAGTAAAACCAGCGACGGGCCAGCCCGGCAAACAGCGCCGACAGCACCAGCAGCGCCAGGCCGAAGGCGAACGGACTCCACCAGCCGGCCGCGTCAAACAGCAGGCCGCCCAGCCCCGCGCCAAGCGTGATCGCCATCTGGATCACCGCCACCATCAGGCCGCCGCCCGCTTCGGCATCGTCGGGCAGCGCGCGGCTTAGCCACAGCCCCCACGCCACCGGCGCAGGCGTCGCTACCAGCCCCCAAAGCGCCAGCAGCACGCCGGTCAGCAGCAGAGAATGCCCCAGCGCGATCAGCAAGGCGGCCAGCAGCGCCATGCCGAGCGGAATGGCGATCAGATAAGCGTAGAGGCGGCGCTCAAGCAGCGTACCGATAAGCCAGGTGCCGATGAGTCCCGCCCCGCCCAGCAACAGCAGCAGCAAAGAGAGCTGGTTGACGTTGGCGCCGGTAACGGTTTCCATAAACGGGCGCAGATAGGTAAAAATGCCAAACTGCCCCATAAACAGAAACATAATGCCCGCCATGCCCAGCGCCACGGGCGGCCGAACAAGCAGGCGCAGCGGGTTGGCGGCTTTGTTGCGGCCGTTGCCGGGCAATGATGGAATGCTGCGCCATTGCCAGATAAAGGCGATAACGGCCAGCGGCACCACCATAAAGAACGCCCCGCGCCAGCCAATATACTGCCCAAGAAAACTGCCCAACGGCGCGGCGACGGTAGCGGCCAGCGCGTTACCGCCGTTGATCAGCGCCAGGCCCTTCGCTACCGCGTGAGCAGGCACAAGGCGCATCACCGTCGCCGTCGACATCGACCAGAAGCCGCCAATGGCGATCCCCAACAGCGCCCTGCCGACCATAAACATCAGGCCATTGGTCGAAAAGGTTACCGTCAGCCCGGAAAGCGTCAGCAGCAGCGTAAAGGCGATCAGCACTTTTTTACGATCGAAACGCCCGGTCAGCGGCGTGTTAAGCAGGCTGGTGAGCACGGCAAAAAAACCGCTGACGGAAATTGCCTGTCCGGCATGGCCCTGACTGATCCCTAACCCCTGCGCGATGGGCGTCAGCAGGCTGACCGGCATAAATTCTGAGGCGATCAGCACCACTACGCCAAGCGCCATCGAAAAGACGGCGCCCCAGGCAGGGTGATGACGAGATTGTTCCGCTACAGCACTATTCATGAACGATTCCGATATTATTAACACTTGCGCTATTTTGCACGCTGGCCGGGTTAATGATTAGACGGGCGTAATCGCATGTAATTGTGAATTTTTTGCATCAATCAACGAACGCAAAGCCTCAAAGACCCGTGAGCACGCATAAAGAGCGGCACTGCAGGGCTTTGGAGTTTTGTGCGCCGCAGGCAGGCGAAGCGGTAAAAGAGATAGAGTAATGCGATCGGATGGGGTAATTTTTACGCGCTTGTGAAATTTAATCAGCAATTCTGCGTGGATACTATGAACGATATCGTGGCCTTTCTGGCCGTTGCCCGGGCGCAAAGCTTTACCAAAGCCGCCGCCGGTCTTGGCGTCAGCCCTTCGGCGCTGAGCCATACCATTCGCAATCTGGAAGAACGGCTGGGCGTGCGCCTGCTGGCGCGCACCACGCGCAACGTTGCGCCTACCGAAGCCGGCGAGCGTCTGTTGCAGTCGGTTGGGCCGCTTTTCGATCAGATTAACAGCGAAATTGACAGCATTGGCGAGCTGCGCCATACGCCTGCCGGTAATATTCGCATCACCTGCTCAGACGACGCGGCGGAAAATTTGCTGCGGCCGATACTGCCCGCGTTTTTCAACACCTATCCTGATATCAGCGTAGAGATCTGCATTGATTACGGCTTTACCAATATTGTCAGCGAGCGTTTTGATGCCGGTATTCGTTTAGGCGAATCGATCAGCCGGGATATGATCGCCGTGCGCCTCGGGCCGGACTGGCGTCTGTCCGTGGTCGGCGCGCCGGACTATTTCCGCCGCAATCCACACCCTGTCGTTCCGCAGGATCTGACCGCCCATCGCTGTATTAATATCCGGCATTCGGTCGGCGGCAGTATTTACGCCTGGGAATTTGAAAAAGACGGGAAAAAACTGAATATCAAGGCCAACGGCCCGCTGTTGTGCAACAGCAATATTCATATCCTGAACGGCGCGCTGGACGGTATCGGCCTGGCCTGCATCCCGGATTTTATGGCGAAACCCCATATTGAGGCGGGTCGGCTGGTAGAGGTACTGGCGGACTGGTGCCCGACGTTTGAAGGATTTCATCTTTATTATCCCAACCGTCGCAACACTTCTTCGGCGTTTTCCGCCTTTGTGGAAGCGGTCAGGTATCGCGGACCGCGCTGAGATGCGGTTATCCGGGCAGAACAGGCAAAACCCGTCCTGCCCGGTGATTAACCCTGGTGGCTAAAATGAAGCGCTACGGTTACAGCAGGTTTTTCTCGGCCAGATCCAGCGCAAAGTAGCTGAAGATCAGATCGGCGCCCGCACGCTTGATGGCGCCCAGGCTTTCCAGCACCACTTCGCGCTCGTTGATCGCCCCCGCCTGCGCGGCGAACTTCAGCATTGCGTACTCGCCGCTGACCTGGTAGGCCGCCAGCGGCAGCTCGGTACGTTCGCGCACGTCACGGATGATATCCAGATAGGCACCCGCTGGTTTTACCATCAGCGCGTCCGCGCCTTCAGCCTGGTCGATTAACGACTCGCGGATCGCTTCGCGGCGGTTCATCGGGTTCATCTGATAGGTTTTGCGATCGCCCTTCAGCGAGGTGCCTGCCGCTTCACGGAACGGGCCATAGAAGGAAGAGGCGAACTTGGTGGAGTAGGACATGATAGCCGTATCGGTAAAGCCCGCTTCATCCAGCGCGTGGCGGATAGCCGCGACCTGACCATCCATCGCGGCGGAAGGCGCGATAAAGTCGGCACCCGCGCGCGCGGCGGCAACCGCCTGCTTGCCCAGGTTAATCAGCGTGGCGTCGTTGTCCACGCCATGATCGTGCAGCACGCCGCAGTGCCCGTGCGAGGTGTATTCGCAAAAACAGGTATCGGACATAACGATCATTTCCGGGACGGTCTCTTTACAGATACGGGACATGCGCGAAACCAGCCCGTTTTCCTGCCAGGTATCGCTGCCGTCGGCGTCGGTATGATGAGAGATGCCGAAGGTCATTACCGAACGGATGCCCGCTTTCGCGATGCGCTCGATCTCATAGGCCAGACGTTTTTCCGGAATACGCATCACGCCAGGCATGGCCTGAATCGCTTTATAGTCGTCCAGACCCTCTTCAACAAAGATCGGCAGCGCCAGATCGTTAATGCTGAGCGATGTTTCCTGAAACAGCGAGCGGAAGGAAGGCGTTTGACGCAGGCGTCGTGGACGAAGAATTGGGGATAGAGTCGACAAAACAACCTCGGTTTAGCAGATAGTCAGCGGCAGAGAGGCGCCGCAGGGATAAAAAGAAAGTCCGTTAACAGTATACCCACAGGCGCTTTCTGACAATGTCTGTCGCTTTTCTTCACTGGCGAACGGCACAGAATGCCTGGGTTGTTATCCGCGACGCCGCCTCTGTTGGCCGCGCTGAAATAAGTAACAGACAGGCGGTAATCCTGGTGAGAATTTTCATGATCGGACGCCATGACATCCTGAAATTATGCCCGGGCTTGTAAAGCCTCTGGCCACTAACGCTAATCGTTTTTCGGGTGTGGTTCAGCACTCAGTCATTTTGTGGGCTTATCAGTTCAGGCACGGCAAATGAAGGCGGACAAAAAGCAGTCCCATCCCTGAGCCGTAACGCTCATTCCGTAAATTGCAGTTCCAGACGGACGTTGCGCAGAACTGGCGCTAAAGACGTTTCGCCACGGACGGGTTTCGGCCTGACGGCCCATTTGCGCAAGCGTCCCTTTTTTTAGGTCTATACTCAGTGAGCCAGGTATATGATTTAAGTAGACAATTTGCTGTCACCGGGAAAAGGGAAACCTTAAATTTATAATATATAAGCTTGTTTTTGTTGTATTTTTTTCTGTGGCGCTTTGCATGATAAGTCAGCGTCCATATCACCCCTGACGACTATGGAGGCGTATCGATGGATTTTCTTGGCTGGACAGCCGCAACGGGCGGGCTTTTATTACTGATGTCGCTGGCATCAGGCTGGATCAATCGCGGCCCGATCACCACGTTTTCTCTCTACCTGATCGCCGGTGTAATTTGTGGCCCCTGGGTGCTGGATCTGCTGCATATCGATATTGCCGCTCATGCCGAACTGACCGCTCACCTTACCGAGATCGCAATGGCGGCCTCGCTGTTTATCACCGGCCTGAAACTCAGGCTGCCGTTCCGGCATCAGGGCTGGCGGCTGGGGATGCGGCTGGCTTTCCCCGGCATGCTGCTGACCGTGCTGGGTATGTCGCTGGCGGCACACTATCTGGTCGGGCTTTCGTGGCCGTTTGCCATCGCCTTTAGCGCCATCGTCGCGCCGACCGATCCCGTACTGGCCAGCCTGATTTCCGTCAACGACGCCCGCGATGACGACAACCTGCGCGTGTCGCTCTCCAGCGAGGCCGGGATGAACGACGGCACCGCCCTGCCGCTGCTGATGCTGGCGGTGACGCTGCTGACCACGCAGCAGGAAATGACGCTGGATCTTTTCCGCCACTGGGCGTTAAAAGACGTGCTCTGGGGGATCACCGGCGGGCTGGGCATCGGCTTTGTGTTTGGTCGCTTTGTCGGCCAGTACGTCACGCATCTGCGCTACGCGCATAAAGATGTCGCCCCGAATGATTTCCTGGCGCTGGCGCTGATTGCGCTGAGCTATGCGGCGGCTCAGGCGCTGGACGCCTCCGGCTTCCTGGCCGCTTTTGCCGCTGGCGTGGGTCTGCGTCGGGCGGAAGTCAACGTTATCCGCCGCCAGCCTGCCGATGCGTTTGACGACAGCGACCATCGCCCACCGGCGGAGGTGCTGGTCAATCCGCATATCCGTCATGAATCTCTTGATCCGGATCCGGCGCGCTCGGTAGGCCTGGTCGTCGGCGATGCGCTGTCGTTCGGTGATACCGTGGAACGCCTGTTTGCGGCCGGCATTATTATCGTGCTGGGCGTGACGCTGGCGCATCACTGGGATCCGGACGGGCTGCTGATGGCGCTGGTGCTGTTTGTATTTATCCGCCCTGCGGCAGTATGGCTCGGCACGACAGGCATTAAAGTGCCGTGGCAGCAGAAGATGATTATCGGCTGGCTGGGGATCAGGGGGATTGGCAGTATCAACTATATTGCCTGGGCCTATACGCACGGCGTGGCGGGCGAAGAGATGACGCGCATGGCGAATATCGCCTTTACGTTAATCGTTGCCAGCGTCATCGTGCATGGGATTTCGGTCACGCCGCTGCTCAACTGGCGGCAGGCCAAAATAGCCGCCGCCAAAGAGCAGGACGAATAAGCGTTATAACGCGCTGGAGAGTTTTTTCTTACAGTAGACCAGGCTGCTGTAAAGCGGGTTCAGATACCAGATAACCATCAGTTTGATATTGTTTCGCGTCAGTTGGCGTACCAGCGCGTTTACCCTGGGCTGGTACTCCTTCGGCACGGTCATATCATGCTCGCGCAACATTTTCAGGCAGCCGCTCATCACCGGAAAATAGTAATCATCCACCAGCGAACGTTCCACCGGCACGTTGGCGGCGCGGATAGCCTCTTCGGTACCTTCACGAGCGATAAAGTAGTTCTTCACCCAGGAAAAATCGCGCGTACGGACGGAAAGCGACGTCGTGGTATAGCGCTTAAAGTAGTAGGCTTCTGGCGTCACGAAAACCTGTTTTGCCTGCAAATAGAGGGTAAACATAAAAGGCGCGTCTTCGTGATTCTGGATCGGCAGAAAGCGGCTTTTGGTCCGGACAATCAGCTCGCGAGAGATAATGCTGGACCAGAGCACGCGATGCGCGGAGCCGCTGCCGTTCAGCTGCTCAATAAAGGCCATGCCGCCGCTGTACACCCCTTTCAGGTTACGGGCGTGCGTGATCTCAGGCTTGCGCTCTGCCACCGGCACGTCCATAAACATTTTGGCGGCGAAGCAGAACATCTCCAGCTCCGGACAGGCGCGCTTTTCACGCAGGAAGTCGGCAAACAGCGTCGGGCCGGTGAGATCGTCGGCATCCATAAAGTAGATGAAGTCGCCGGTGGCCAGCTCCAGCCCTTTATTCCTGGCGGCGCTGACGCCGCCGTGCGCGTTACGCACCAGCTGAATGCGCGGATCGCGCTGGCAATACTCTTCAATCAGCCGATCGGTACCGTCGGTCGAGCCATCGTCGATAATAATAATCTGCTGCGGTACTACCGTTTGTTGCAGCAGCGAATCAACAGCCTCGCTCAGATCGGCCCGGCCATTATAGACGGGCATAATCACGGACAGCGTAGGCTGCGCCAGATCGTCCTGGTTACTCATCTTTCACCTCGCAGGTTCAGCCGACGGAAAGTTACGTTTTTAAGGTAGTCGCCTACTTTACTGTGCAGCAGGCAGCAGATAACCAGGTTCACAAAACCAATCAGCCCCAGGTAGAGCAGGTTCAGCCAGCGGTTATCGTTCCACTCGAAAGGGATCGACAGCGTAAGGAAGGTCACGCAGGCGGAAACGGCCCAGATCAGCAGCACGTCGCGGGTCAGCCACTGCATATGGATCGTCGGCGCAAACTTCCTGTGCACAATCCATGACCAGACCAGCAGGTAGAAAATGTTTTGCGCAACCCACACGATGCCGGTACCCAGCGCGCCATAGTGGATGGCCGCAAAAATATTCAGCGGGATCAGGATAATGGCAAACAGCGTAAAGCCTTTCATATGCAGCGACAGGATGCCGTTCACATACTGCAAATTATAAAGCAGGCCGACAATCGCCTGCACGCCGCTGCCCAGCGCATACAGCGTCATTACCAGCGACATCTGCTCGCCAATCTGCGCGTTCTGCGTCCAGGCCCAAATCAGCTGGGTTGGATAGAAAGCGATGGTCAGGCTGAGCGGCGCCATAAAGATGCTTACCGCCTGGGTTGTCCAGCGATACAGCTTCAGCGTTTCCTGCTCGCCGTTCTCGCTCTTGGTACGCATCCCCGTCATGCGCGGCACAATCGCCTGCATAATCGGGCTGCTGAGCATCACGATGCCGGTTGCCGCCGTCGCCACCACGGTAAAGGAACCGTAGGTCGCCAGCGGCAGCGTTTTGGACAGCACCAGACGGTCAATCTGCGAAATAAACGTCCAGATGGCGCTGGAAAAAGCCGCGCCGACGGCAAAGCGCAGGAAAGGCTTCAGCACGCCTTTCAGGTTATCCACCCTGGTGTTGCGATCGCTTTTAGGCACCAGCTGGTAGGATTTGCGAATGCAGAAGAAGGCCTCGCCCAGTGAAATCAACAGCTGCCAGCAGAAGAAGAAGATGACCGGGTTCGACGCGAAACGAATAACGAACACCGCGCCAAAGGTGCGCAGCGTAATCACCACCAGGTTCAGCGCGTTCAGCCAGACCTGATGTTCATAGCCGACAATTACGCTGCGATAAGGCCCGATACGCCAGCGGATAGCGGCGGTCAGCACCATGATGCCGACGGCAATCACCAAATCCTGATGCGGGATAGTTTTCGCATGCAGCCAGTGCGAGGCGACATAAGGCGAGGCGAACCAGCCCATCACCACCAGCACGGCGGAAGAGATCAGAAAGAACTTACCCAGCGTAGCGAACAGCGAGGGAAACCACGGGTTTTGCTCCCGATCGGCGCGATAGCGGGCCGCCTCACGCAACAGCGTGGTGGAAATCCCCACGTCCAGCAGCTGTAGCCAGGTCAACAGGATCGAGAAAAAGCCGATAAGGCCGTAAATCTCCATGCCCAGTTGATGAATATATAAGGGTACGACCAGTATCCC
>Ga0157358_1000252_pt1 | contig 21479 bp, 15 predicted proteins | sample AttcapACBM2_FD_111484 | JGI IMG/M metagenome (GOLD analysis project Ga0157358, IMG submission 111484) | Fungus gardens microbial communities from leaf cutter ant in Botucatu, State of São Paulo, Brazil - Atta capiguara ACBM2 | ecosystem: Host-associated > Fungi > Mycelium > Unclassified ... | reverse complement strand
TTTCTCTGGCGCATCCGCTTCGCGCTGCATCTGACGCTGACGCGCTACGACAACCGGCTGCTGTTCGACCGTCAGCTCAACGTCGCACAGCGCCTTAACTACCAGGGCGAAGGCAACGAGCCGGTAGAACGCATGATGAAGGATTTCTTCCGCGTTACGCGCCGCATCGGCGAGCTAAACCAGATGCTGCTGCAGCTGTTCGACGAAGCGATCCTGGCGCTCTCCACCACCGAAAAGCCGCGTCCGCTGGACGACACCTTTCAGCTGCGCGGCAACCTGATCGACCTGCGCGACGAAACGCTGTTCGAGCGCGAGCCGCAGGCGATCCTGCGCATGTTCTACGTGATGGTGCGCAACGAAAACATTCGCGGCATCTACTCCACCACGCTGCGCCAGCTGCGCTACGCGCGTCGTCATCTCAAACAGCCGCTGTGTCAGATCCCGGAAGCGCGTCAGCTCTTTATGGCGATTCTGCGCCATCCGGGCGCGGTCAAGCGCGCGCTGCTGCCGATGCACCGCCACAGCGTGCTCTGGGCCTACACGCCGCTGTGGGGACATATCGTCGGACAGATGCAGTTCGACCTGTTCCACGCCTACACCGTCGATGAGCACACCATCCGCGTGCTGCAAAAGCTGGAGAGCTTCGCCAGCGAGACGACGCGCCCGATGCATCCGCTTTGCGTCGAGCTCTGGCCGCGTCTGCCGCAGCAGGAGCTGCTGCTGATGGCGGCGCTGCTGCACGACATCGCCAAAGGCCGCAACGGCGATCACTCGATTCTCGGCGCGCAGGACGCGCTGGAGTTCGCCGAGCTGCACGGCCTCAACTCGCGCGAGACGCAGCTGGTCGCGTGGCTGGTGCGCCATCATCTGCTGATGTCGGTGACGGCGCAGCGCCGCGATATTCAGGATCCCACCGTGATCCAGCAGTTCGCCGAGGTGATGCAGAACGAGAACCGGCTGCGCTATCTGGTCTGCCTGACCGTGGCCGATATCTGCGCCACCAACGAAACGCTGTGGAACAGCTGGAAGCAGAGTCTGTTGCGCGAGCTCTTCTTCGCCACCGAGAAGCAGCTGCGGCGCGGCATGGAGAACAGCCCGGATCTGCGCGAGCGCGTGCGGCATCACCGGCTGCAGGCGCTGGCGCTGCTGCGCATGGACAATATCGACGAAGAGCGGCTGCATAATATCTGGAACCGCTGCCGCGCCGACTATTTCCTGCGCCACACGCCAAACCAGCTCGCGTGGCATGCGCGTCATCTGATGGAGCACGATCTGCGCCAGCCGCTGGTGCTGGTCAGCCCGCAGGCGACGCGCGGCGGCACCGAAATTTTTATCTGGAGCCCGGACCGCCCTTATCTCTTCGCGACCGTGGCGGGCGAGCTGGACCGACGCAATCTCAGCGTGCACGACGCGCAGATTTTCACCAGCCGCGACGGCATGGCGATGGATACCTTTATCGTGCTGGAGCCGGACGGCAGCCCGCTGGTGCCCGATCGCCACCTGATGATCCGCCAGGCACTGGAGCAGGCGATCGCCCAGACCAGCTGGAATCCACCGCGCACGCGCCGTGCGTCGGCGAAGCTGCGTCACTTCAGCGTCGATACCGAAGTCAACTTTTTGCCGACCCATACCGATCGCCGCAGCTATCTGGAGCTGGTGGCGCTCGATCAACCCGGCCTGCTGGCGCGCGTGGGCGAAGTCTTCGCCGACATGGGCGTCTCGCTGCACGGCGCGCGCATCAGCACCATCGGCGAGCGCGTCGAGGATTTGTTTATTCTCGCCAACAGCGAACGACGCGCGCTTGACGCGGAAATGCGCAAAGCGTTGCAACAACGGTTGACAGAAGCCCTTAATCCAAACGATAAAGTGTGACCGCAATCGATTTACTTATTTACTCTTTGTGCCGGGACGTGGTCCGGCATGCACCAGACAGATCAGGAAAAAATTATGCAACAGTTACAGAGCGTTATTGAAACGGCCTTCGAGCGTCGCGCCGAGATTACTCCGACAAGCGTCGATCCGGTGACCCGTGAAGCTATCAACCAGGTGATCGCTCAGCTGGACAGCGGCGCGCTGCGCGTAGCAGAAAAGATCGACGGCCAGTGGGTAACGCATCAGTGGCTGAAGATGGCGGTGCTGCTGTCGTTCCGCATTAACGAAAACCAGGTGATGGAAGGCGCAGAAACCCGCTTTTACGACAAAGTGCCGATGAAGTTCGCCGGCTGGGACGACGCGCGCTTTAAAGCCGCGGGCTTCCGCGTCGTGCCGCCGGCGGCGGTTCGCCAGGGCGCCTATATCGCACGCAATACCGTGCTGATGCCGTCCTACGTCAACATCGGCGCTTACGTCGACGAAGGCAGCATGGTCGATACCTGGGCGACCGTAGGCTCCTGTGCGCAGATTGGCAAAAACGTTCACCTCTCCGGCGGCGTCGGTATTGGCGGCGTGCTGGAGCCGCTGCAGGCGAATCCGACCATCATCGAAGATAACTGCTTTATCGGCGCGCGCTCCGAGATCGTCGAAGGCGTGATCGTGGAAGAAGGCGCGGTGATTTCGATGGGCGTTTACATCGGCCAGAGCACCAAAATTTACGATCGCGAAACCGGCGAAGTGCACTACGGCCGCGTACCGGCAGGTTCCGTAGTGGTTTCCGGCAACCTGCCCTCTAAAGATGGCAGCTACAGCCTCTACTGCGCGGTTATCGTGAAGAAAGTCGACGCGAAAACGCGCGGTAAAGTAGGCATCAACGAACTGCTGCGCACCATCGACTAAGCCTCTTCGACGGGTCCCTGCGGCCCGTCATTTTTTCTTTACACTTCTCTCTCTTACTACCTGATTCGCGAAACGAATTAACAGGTGCGTTTACTTTTTACCCAGGTCATAATCCGCGCCAGTTATCTCCCGTCGCGCAGTGTTCAATCCGTTTTTTGTCTACAGTTATTTTTGTGCCATGAACACAGATGCGCGCTTCTCTCTTTTTGGTGGAAAAATCGCTATGTATGACAACCTTAAAAGCTTAGGCATTAATAACCCGGACGATATCGATCGCTACAGCCTGCGTCAGGAAGCCAACAACGACATCCTTAAAATTTACTTTCGCAAAGACAAAGGCGAATTCTTCGCCAAGAGCGTGAAGTTTAAATATCCGCGCCAGCGCAAAACCGTGGTCGCAGACAATATCAATCAGGGTTACAAAGAGGTTCAGGAGATCAGCCCGAACCTGCGCTATGTGATCGACGAACTGGATCAGATTTGCCAGCGCGATCAGGTGGAAGTGGATCTGAAGCGTAAGATCCTGGCAGATCTGCGCCATCTGGAGAGCGTGGTGACCAACAAAATTGCCGAGATTGAAGGCGATCTGGACAAGCTGACGCGCAATAATCGGTAACGGCGCCTGCTGTTGCTTGCTACAGAAGGCCAGCCAACGCTGGCCTTTTTATCGTCTCAGCTCTGCTCGTCCAGCTGCAACGCCACATAGAGCAGCAGACGATCGTCAAACTGACTGAGGTTCAGTCCGGTCAGCACGGAAATGCGGTTCAGCCGATACTCCAGCGTGTTGCGGTGAATAAAAAGCGCGCGTGCCGTAGCGCTGGGCTGCACGTTATGGGTAAACCAGGCCACCAGGGTGCGCCGCAGCAGACCGTTATTATCCATGCTTTTCAGCCGCGCCAGCGGACGCGCCAGTTCGTTCGCCTGCCAGCCGCCGCGCAGGCTGTCGAGCAGCACCGGCAAGACTAAATCCTGATAGAAATAGCTGCGCAGCTCCGGCATACGCTGCTTGGCGACCATCATGGTGGTGCGCGCGGTGCGATACGAGCGCGCAATGCTGCCCGGCCCGGTAAAATAGTTGCCGAGCGCGATGCGCATCCGCACCTGGCCGCTCTCTTTCATACGCTGCAGCAGCTGTTCGACGCGCTTGCGGTGATCGTCCTGATCGTAGCGCCCGTGCGCATTCAGCGCCGGCTTCAGCACTACCATCTCCGTCAGGGAAACAATGGCGATCAGGTTATCGCGCTCCGGGGTAGTCAGCAGCGTCTGCAGCTGCTGAAGCTCCGACATCGCGCTGTCGACGCCGAGCTGACCGCTGTCGACCTCGACCACCGCCACCACGCGCGGCTGATTGAGATCGATGCCGAGACGCTGCGCCCACTCAGTGAGCTGCGGCGTCAGGCTTTCGCTGCGGATAAGGTTCAGCACCAGCTCCTCGCGCAGACGGCTGTCCTGCGCCAGCATATGCAGCAGTCGGGTCTGCTCCAGCATCATCTCCGCCGTCATGCAAACCAGCTCGCCGTAGTGGCGCAGCGCGACCGGATCGCCGGTCAGGCCGATGACGCCGACGATTTCGCCGTCGATGCGCAGCGGCAGATTGATGCCTGGCCGCACGCCGTGCAGATGTTTCGCCACCGCCTCGTCGATGTCCACCACGCGCCCCTGGGAGAGCACCAGCAGCGCGCCTTCGTGCAATTCGCCAATACGCTCGCGATCGCCGCTGCCAATGATGCGGCCGCGCGCATCCATCACGTTGACATTGCTGTCAATAATCTTCATGGTGCGCGCCACGATATCCTGCGCAAGGCGCGCATCGAGATGATAGGTTGCCATCTGTAAATCCTGACAGAGAGTGGATGCTACAGCATACGCATGGCGGCGAGAGCAGGCATTGTGCAAATGCACAGAGCCAGACGGGGATGTACAGGTTTTGCGGCTCCGGTCACACTCTGAACCGCGCCCATAAAAAAGGCGGACCGAAGTCCGCCTGAGGAGATAAATAACGTTACTGCATCAGCAGATAGATGCTGCTGTCGCCGCGCTTAACGTTAAGCGCCAGCACCGACGGCTTGGTGTCGAGGATTTTACGCAGTTCACCCAGGTTGGCGACGCGCTGCTGGTTGACGCCAAGGATGATGTCGCCTTTTTTCAGGCCGATACGCGCTGCGGCGCTGTTGGGCTTCACGTTATCCACGCGCACCCCTTTATCGCTGCCGCTGTCGTTGCTCAGATCAGCGCCCTCGATACCGGTGTAGATGGTGGCAGACTGCACCTTATCCTGCGTGCTCTGCTGCAGCTCGACGGTTACGCTCACCGGTTTGCCGTCGCGCAGCAGGCCAAGCTGCAGTTTGGTGCCGATCGGCAGCGAACCGACTTCGGCGCGCAGGGCGGCAAAACTGCTCAGCGGCTTGCCGTTCATCGACACCACCACGTCGCCCGCCTTCACGCCCGCTTTCGCCGCGGCGGAGTTCGGCAGCACCTGGCTAACGAAGGCGCCGCGCTGCGCGTCGACCTTCATCGCTTTCGCCAGCTCGGAGTTCAGCTCAGCACCCAGAATACCCAGCTCGCCGCGTTTCACCTGACCGAACTCCACCATCTGTCCGGTGAGGTTTTTCACCATATTACTCGGGATAGCGAAGCCGATGCCGATATTGCCGCCGTCCGGCGCGAGGATCGCGGTGTTAATGCCGATCAGCTCGCCGTTAAGATTCACCAGCGCGCCGCCGGAGTTGCCGCGGTTAATCGCCGCATCGGTCTGAATAAAGTTTTCATAGTTTTCGACGTTAAGCCCGCTGCGTCCCAGCGCCGAAACGATGCCTGAAGTGACGGTTTCGCCCAGGCCGTACGGGTTGCCGATGGCGACGGTGTAGTCGCCGACACGCAGGTTGTCGGAGTCAGCGATTTTAATCGCCGTCAGGTTTTTCGCGTCGATCAGCTGCACCAGCGCAATATCGGAACGCGGATCTTTGCCAATCACTTTACCGTCATAGCGGCGGCCATCGCTGAGCTGCACCTGAATTTTGGTGGCGTTGTCGACAACGTGGTTGTTGGTCACCACATAGCCTTTTTCGGCGTTGATCACGACGCCGGAGCCAAGCGCGCGGAATTTTTCCTGTTGGGTGTTGGGGCCAGCGCCGCCCGCGCCGCCCTGACACATCGGCGAGCTCTGGAAAGGCGAGCCCTCCTGGCAGAACGGCGAATTATCGCCAAAGAACTGCTGAAACTGCGGCGGCAGGCGCGGCGTTTTTACCGTGGTGCTGCCTTCGACGCTGATGCTGACCACTGACGGCATCACTTTTTCCAGCATCGGCGCCAGGTTCGGCAGCTGCTGACTGGTAGAAGAAGCCGATTCAGCGGCGAAAACGGCGGCAGGGCTTAACGCCAGGCCAAGACTGAGCGCCAGCGCGCTCAACGTTAGGGTGTTTTTTTTCATTCGTATTAGTCTCATCCAGTAATAAACGCCAGACCCTTGCTGTGGTCAGTTATGAGATTAATCTTTTAACGCGAAGTTCCAGCAAAAGTTTGCGGCAAAGGTAAAAATTTATGCACGCTCTTTACAAAAGTCCAGTTATTCTACCGCCATCAGTCGGCGATACTCATCCCACGCATAAAGATCGGTCATACCGCTAATATAATCCTGAATCAGACGAAAGCGATAATATCGTTCCCATAGCAGTCGCTGATATTTATGCTCGACTACCAGCGTGCGCATTTTTTGCTGATAGGCTTTACGATGTTTTCCGGAAAGTTTATGAAACAGGCGCGTCTCAATCGGGTGCTGTCGCAGAAAGTCCTCGTTAATCAGCGTAGTAAAGGCTTCGTACGTTAGCGTCATTAAAGGTTGATATATTTCTAACAATCCCTTAATGACACGATAACCTTGTAATTCCAGCTGTTCAACTTCGGCATGGTTAAATACGTGGCGGCGCGCCACCGTTTTAAACATCTGCAATAACCTGCCCTCTTCGCCGTCATCCTCTAATAGCGCATGATTAAAGTCGCCGTTGAAAATAGCGGGCAGATTATCGACGAAACGCTTTACCGCATGACTGACCAGGACGTTCTGTACGTTAACGCGCAATGACATAAAGAACTGATCGCTTCGGCTGCGACGCTTTTTGTTACAGGCTTCGCGCCAGGCATCGCCGACCGTTCGACTGAAGGCGTCATTATTTTTAATCGGCCCCCAGTTCTTACATAAATAGTCATAAAGCGCATCAATGTTAAATATATCTTTTTCGACGGCGTCATCCAGATCGGCGATGCAGTAAGAGATATCATCCGCCGCTTCCATAATATAGGTCAGCGGAAAACGATGATGCTCGTCCATATGGGTCGCGGCGCGCAGATCGGCGATATAGTCGCGTTCGGAGAGGTAAAAGCCCGGCTTTTTCATCAGCGCGCTGAACTGCTCGGGCTTCTCGCCCTGCCACCAGGCGGGCGCGGTATATTTCAGGATGCAGGCGACCTGCGAATAGCTAAGATTCAGCTGTAGAAGGGTATGCACCATGCGGATCGCCTGCGCGTTCCCTTCAAAGTGGCACAGATCCTGGCGGATCATCGCGTTGAGCTGGCTGAAATCGGCGCGCTGCTGCTCGCCTTCGACGCCGGCCACCAGCGGGTCCACCAGCTCCAGCGGAAGGTGCTCTTCAAACCAGTCGTTAATGGCCGCCTCGCCGAAGTGGCCGAACGGCGGATTGCCGACGTCGTGCAGCAGGCAGGCCATCTCTACCAGACTTTCGAACGCGCCTTCCATCTCATCCAGCCCGTACTGCGCCAGACCGCCCTGATTTTTCAGAGTTTGCAGGATCTCTTTGGCGATATAGCGTCCCGTCTGCTGTACTTCCAGCGAATGGGTGAGGCGTGAGCGCACTGCGGCGTTGCGCTCCAGCGGAAAAACCTGGGTTTTTTGCTGCAGCCGGCGGATCGCCGCCGAGTTGATAATACGGCCGCGATCGCTCTCAAAGTGGCGGGTAATATAGTATTCCCCTTCCGGCTCTTTGCGCGTGTTATAAGGGCGAGTAAAACTGATCTTCTTCCTGAAATTAACCGTCGCCATCGTTTCCCCTTATACCTTCGTGAATCAATCCCCTGCCAGCCATGCTAGACTATGCCTCACTTTTTACGACCACTTCCACCACATTAGCGAGACTCTTCTATGAAAGCAGGCATTATTGGCGCGATGGAGCAGGAAGTGACCCTGCTGCGTGACAAAATCGAGAACCGCCAGACCCTGACGCTGGCCGGCTGCGAAATTTACACCGGCACGCTGAACGGCGTTGAGGTCGCTTTGCTGAAATCGGGTATCGGTAAAACCTCGGCGGCGCTGGGTACTACCCTGCTGCTTGAATTGTGCAAGCCGGACCTGGTGATCAACACCGGCTCGGCCGGCGGTCTGGCGCCGACGCTCTCGGTGGGCGATATCGTGGTCTCGGACGAAGTGCGCTATCACGACGCCGACGTTACCGCCTTCGGCTACGAGCCAGGCCAGATGGCGGGCTGTCCGGCGGCCTTTACCGCCGATGCGCAGCTGATTGCCGCCGCGGAAGCCTGCATCAGCGAGCTGAACCTGAACGCGGTGCGCGGCCTGGTGGTGAGTGGCGACGCCTTTATCAACGGCGCCGAACCGCTGGCGCGCATTCGCGCCACCTTCCCGCAGGCGATCGCCGTGGAGATGGAAGCCACCGCCATCGGCCATGTCTGCCATCAGTTCAAGGTGCCTTTCGTGGTGGTGCGCGCCATTTCCGACGTGGCCGACAAAGCGTCGCATCTGAGCTTTGAAGAGTTTCTCAGCGTCGCGGCGCAGCAGTCGTCGCTGATGGTGGAGAAGCTGCTGGCGCGCCTGGCGCGTGGCTAAATCGCTCTGGCCGATCGGGCTGCTGCTGTTTTGTGGCAGCCTGTTCGCCGCCGCTCCGCGCGTTATCTCGCTCGCCCCTCATCTCACCGAAATGGCGTTCACCGCCGGCATAAAGCCGGTCGCGGTCAGCGCCTGGTCCGACTATCCGCCCGCCGCGAAAGCGCTGGAGCAGGTCGCCAACTGGCAAGGCGTTAAGGTCGAGCGCATTCTGGCGCTGAAGCCGGATGTGGTGCTCGCCTGGCGCGGCGGCAATCCGCAGCGCCAGATCGATCAGCTGCAGCGGCTCGGCGTTAAGATCGAGTGGCTCGATCCCGGCTCGCTGGACGAGATGGCGGACGCCGTCGCGTCGCTGCAGCGCTGGAGCCCGCATCCGCAGCAGGCGCTGAAGACCGCGCAACAGCTGAAGCAGCAGGAAAAGTCCCTGCGCGCGCGCTACGCCGCCCTGCCCGCCGTGCCGCTTTTTCTGCAGTTCGGTCAGCAACCCCTGTTTACCGCCGCGCGCGATACCCTGCAAAACGACATCATCACGCTGTGCGCCGGAAAGAATATCTTCGCCGACAGCCGCGTCAGCTGGCCGCAGGTCAGCCGCGAGCAGGTCCTGATGCGTCATCCGCAGGCGATTGTGGTGGCCGGCGACGCCGCGCAGGCGCAGAGCGTGGCGCGCTTCTGGCAGCCTCAGCTCGCCGTGCCGGTCATCGCCATCGAGGATGACTGGATCAGCCGTCCCGGCCCGCGTATGCTGCTGGCGGCAAAACAGCTCTGCGCCGCCCTGCACCCGGAACAATAAATCAGCAGAAAGCGATTAAAGATCCCGCTAATTTTGCCGTTAATCAATAAACGAGACGCCGACGCCACGTAAGCTCAGCGTCCTTTTATGCGCACCGCGCATTTTGCACACCAGGAATCAATCATGACCAGAGCCTTGCTGCTGGCCTTCGCGCTCGCACTCGTCGCGCCCTTTGCGACGGCGTCGACCACGGGAACGATAGGCGTTCAGCTGATTATCTATTCGCGCTGTGAAGTTAACAGCCAGCCGCAACGGGCAATGCCGCAGATCGATTGCGGTCGCCGCATCAACGCGCAGCCGCGCGTCACGGAAAGCGAGCTAAAGAAGGATAGTATGCGTAAGGAAACGGCGAAGCTGATAACCGTTGAATGGTAAGAAAAAGGCCGTCGCAAGACGGCCTTTTTGCATCAGATACTGAAAGAGGAGCCGCAGCCGCAGGTGGTTTTGGCGTTCGGGTTAGTAACGATAAAACGCGATCCTTCCAGACCCTCAGTGTAGTCAACCGAGCCGCCGACCAGGTATTGCAGGCTCATCGGATCCACTACCAGCGCCACGCCCTGTTTCTCAATGGTCATGTCGCCGTCGTTCATTTTGTCGTCAAAGGTGAAGCCATACTGAAAGCCGCTGCAACCGCCGCCGGTAATATAGACGCGCAGTTTCAGATCGGGGTTCTCTTCGTCGGCAATCAGGTTCTTTACCTTGCTGGCCGCCGCATCGGTAAACTGTAACGGCAGTGCTGCAACATCATCACTCATCTTATACTCCGGTAAAGGTCCAGGCCATAAAACGACCTCAATTGCCGTATTATCCGCCAGCGCGATAGCGCAATCAAGTTTTGCCCTTCGCACTCTGTGCCGCCGGCCTTCAGCTAAGGTAAGTATAGCGCGCCCTTTCCGGCCTTTCGTCCTGCCGTGGTCTTCCCGTAGAATGGCGCGAGATTTTTTTATGAACCGCTGGAGCCGAATAAATGAGTAAGTCCGAAAACCTGTTTGCCGAAGCGCAACGCCTGATCCCCGGCGGCGTTAACTCGCCGGTGCGCGCGTTTAACGGCGTAGGCGGCACGCCGCTGTTCATCGAGCGCGCCGACGGCGCCTGGCTATATGACGCCGACGGCAAAGCCTATATCGATTATGTCGGTTCCTGGGGGCCGATGGTGCTGGGCCACAACAACGTTGAGATTCGCAACGCGGTGATCGAAGCCGCCGCGCGCGGCCTGAGCTTCGGCGCGCCCACCGAGATGGAAGTGAAGATGGCGCAGCTGGTGTGCGAGCTGGTGCCGAGCATGGATATGGTGCGCATGGTGAACTCCGGCACCGAAGCGACCATGAGCGCTATTCGTCTGGCGCGCGGGTTTACCGGTCGCGACAAGATTGTGAAGTTCGAAGGCTGCTATCACGGCCATGCCGACTGCCTGCTGGTGAAAGCGGGTTCCGGCGCGCTGACGCTGGGCCAGCCGAACTCCCCCGGCGTGCCAGCCGATTTCGCCCGCCACACCCTGACCTGCACCTATAACGATCTCGACTCGGTGCGCGCCGCGTTCGAGCAGTATCCGGAAGAGATCGCCTGTATTATCGTCGAGCCGGTGGCGGGCAATATGAACTGTATTCCGCCGCAGCCGGACTTCCTGCCAGGCCTGCACGCGCTGTGCGACGAATTCGGCGCGCTGCTGATTATCGACGAGGTGATGACCGGCTTCCGCGTGGCGCTGGGCGGCGCGCAGGCGCATTACAACGTGCGGCCGGATCTCACCTGCCTCGGCAAGATTATCGGCGGCGGCATGCCGGTGGGCGCCTTCGGTGGACGCCGCGAAGTGATGGACGCGCTGGCGCCGACCGGGCCGGTTTATCAGGCGGGCACCCTTTCCGGCAACCCGATTGCGATGGCGGCCGGTTACGCCTGCCTGACGCAGATCGCCCAGCCGGGCACGCATAAGACGCTGACGGAGCGCACCACGCAGCTGGCGCAGGGTCTGCTGGCGGCGGCGGCGGCGGAAAATATCCCGCTGGTGGTGAATCACGTCGGCGGCATGTTCGGCATTTTCTTCACCGACGCCGACAGCGTGACCTGCTACGCCGACGTGACGAAGTGCGACGTTGAGCGCTTTAAGCACTTCTTCCACCTGATGCTGGAAGAAGGCGTTTACCTTGCGCCTTCCGCCTTCGAAGCGGGCTTTATGTCGCTGGCGCACAGCGCCGAGGACATTGACCGCACCGTCGACGCCGCGCGTCGCTGTTTTGCAAAGCTGTAAAAAACGAGACGTTAAAAGACCGGCAGAGGCCGGTCTTTTTTTTTTGCTTGCAGGAAAGTGCTGGCGCGGTAGGCATGGCCCGATCGCAAAGTCCATTGCATCCATGCTCGCTCGGCCCGCACGTATACGCACCTCATCCCTGAGGTGCGCCCGTTGCCGGGCCAACGCGCTGCGTTGTTCAAAAATGCTCCGGGCATTTTTGTCCCTGGCGCGGGACGCTTTGCTCTTCGGCCCATACCCACCGCGCTTTAACACAGTTAGCCGTCTGCAGAAAAGCCTTTTACCGCGAGCGTCTCAATAGCCAGATAAAATAAGGCGCGCCGATAAAGGTCGCCATCAGTCCCGCCGGCAGCTGATCCGGAAACGCCAGCATGCGTCCGCACCAGTCGGCCAGCAGCATCAGCCCTGCGCCGAACAGACCCGCCATCGCCATCTGCGGCAGCGCGCGGCGGAAGCCGAGCATGCGCGCGATATGCGGCGCCATCAAACCGACAAAACTCAGCGGCCCGATGGTCAGCGTCGCCGCGGCGGTCAGCGCGGCCGCCAGCAGCATCAGCGCCAGACGCGAGGCGTTGAGCGCCATGCCCGCCGAGCGCGCCGTAGCGGAGCCCAGCGGCAGCAGCATCAGCCAGCGGCTGGCGAGCGGCGCCAGCGCGGTCAAAACCAGCGCCAGCATCGCGCTCTGCATCGCCGCCTTTGCGCTGATATTGTAGGTGGACCCGGAAATCCAGCTCAGCAAGCCGCCCATACGCGGATTGCCGCTCGCCAGCAGCAGCATCAGCAGCGTGACGAACGCGCTGTTCAGCGCCATGCCCGCCAACAACATACGCTCCGGCGAAAAGCCGCCGCGGCTCGCCACCAGCATAATAATTATCAGCGTTCCCGCCGCGCCCAGCGCGCCCGCCGGCAGCAGAAACGCCAGCGCGTCGCCCGGTACGAAAAACAGCATCACTACCACGCCGAACGCTGCGCCGGAGCTGATGCCCAGCACTTCCGGGCTGGCCATCGGATTGCCGGTCAGACACTGAATCAAACAACCCGCGACGCCGAGCATTAGCCCGACCGCCAGCGCCGCCAGCAGACGCGGGGCGCGCCACGGCAGCAGCTGATGGAACAGTTCGCCGCCTGACCATACCCAGCCGTGCGCGTCGCGGCCGAAGGCGAGCGCGATCCACGCCAGTAACCCGAGCAGCGCCAGACCGACCAGCGACCAGCACCGCACCGCATGCCGTTCCGCTGGTACCTTATCGCCCATATCAAGCGGGGGCGGCGCCGAGCCGGTGCGCAGGCGCGGCAGCAGCCAGAGCAGCAGCGGTACGCCCGTCAGCGCGGTCAGGTTGCCGGTAGAGACTTCACGCCAGTGGGCAGTGAGCCACAGCACGCAGGCATCCGCCAGCCACAGCAGCAGCGCGCCGATCAGCGGCGCCAGCAGCATGCGGCTCAGCAGCCGACGTGCGCCCAGCAGCTTCGCCAGTAGCGGCGCGAACAGGCCGATAAAACCGATAATGCCCGCCACGCTCACCAGCTGCGCGCTGAGCAGGATCGCCAGCGCCAGCGTGCCGACGCGCGCCAGCGCCAGCGCCAGGCCGAGATTTTTCGCCACGCCGTCATCCAGCCCCATCAGCGTGAGCGGACGCAGCAGCGCCAGCGCCAGCGCGAAGGCGAGCAGCAGACGCGGCCACAGCAGGCTGACGTTTTCCCAGCCCATCTGGTTGAGCGTGCCGGTGCTCCACAGAAACATTGTCTGCAGCTGATCGTGATTGAAAATGGCGAAAATCTGATTCACCGCCCCGCTGTAGAGGCTCAGCACCAGCCCCGAGAGGATCAGCGTGACCGGCGACAGCCGTTTGCCCCAGGCGACGCCAAACACCACCGCCCCAACCGCCAGCGCGCCGATCAACGCCGCCAGCTGCGTCGTGGCCGCGCCGCCCGGCAGCTGCCACAGCGTGGCGACGGTAATGCCGAGCTGCGCGCCGGAAGAGACGCCCAGCGTGGTCGGCTCCGCCAGCGGATTGCGCAGCGCCTGCTGGAACAGCAGGCCCGCCAGCCCGAGTCCGGCACCGACCAGCAGCGCCAGCCCGAGCCGCGGCAGCAGGCTGTAGTGAAACAGCATCTGATCGATGTTGTTGAAATCTGGCGACAGCAGCGCCTGCGCCCACTGCGCCGACGGCAGCGCCGCGCGCAGGTTTATAACGCTCAGCAGCAGCGCCAGCAGGAAGAGCAGGCTCAGCAGCGCGGCGGGGAAATAACGATGGCGCATCAGCGCGTCTCCAGCGCGCGTTCCAGCACGCGAACAAAGTGCAGCGCCGACAGGGTCGCGCCGTAGTACCACACCGCCGGAACCCGCTGAAAGCGCCCGGCACGAACAAACGGCAGCGCCTGCCACAGCGGACTGCGGCTGAGCTGCGCTATATCGGCGTCGTTAGCGTGATCGAAGCAGATCGCCTCGACGTCGCGCAGATGCGCCAGCCGCTCGATGCCAATCACCGCGCTGCCCCAGAAGTTGGTTTCGCCCTGCCACGCGTTGGTCAGCCCCAGCTGCTCCATCACCTCCAGAAACAGGCTGTTTTTGCCGAACGCCAGCGCATGCCGGCTATCCATCAGCGACATCAGCAGCACCGGACGCGCGGCATAGGGTGCCAGACGCTGGCGCGCGGCGGCCAGTTCACGATCCAGCAGCTGCAGATGCGCCTCTGCTTCGGCTTCGCGGCCGATACGCGTCGCCAGCGCGCGCAGCGAATCGCGCGCCGCGGAGAGCGGTTTGCCGTCGCCGCGGTTGAGGTCGAAGCCCATGATCGGCGCAATGCGCTTGAGTTTTTCCGGCGGCGGGCCGTAGCCGTTCGAGCAGAGGATCAGCGAAGGGTGCAGCTGGGTCATCAGCTCCAGATTGGGTTCGGTGCGCAGCCCGACGTCCAGGGTCTGCGGCGGCAGCGGCGGCTCGCCGACCCAGATGTTGTAGTTGCGCGTATCGGCGACCGCCAGCGGCGCGACGCCGAGCGCCAGCAGCAGTTCGGTCGGCAGCCATTCCAGCGCGATAATACGCTGCTGCTCAGGCAGGGCGGCCCGCAGCGGCAGCGCGCTTAGCCACGGCGTCAGCGCCAGCGCCGCCAGCAGGCGACGACGAGAGATCTCCATGCTCAGGCCCTCAGTAGACAAAGCTGACCGGCACGCCGCCCTGCGGATGCGGCAGGATGCCCATAGGAATGCCGTAAATCGCGCCCAGCACCTCGGCCTGCATAATGATGTCCGGCGCGCCTTCGGCAATCATCTTGCCATTGCGCAGCGCCACCAGATGGTCGCAGTAGCGCGCCGCCATATTGATATCGTGCAGCACGGCGATCACCGTCAGGCCGCGCTCGCGGCTGAGCCGCTGGATCAGCGCCAGCACCTCAACCTGATGCGCGATATCCAGCGCCGAGGTCGGTTCGTCCAGCAGCAGGCAGCGGCTGTTTTGCGCCACCAGCATCGCCAGCCAGGCGCGCTGACGCTCGCCGCCGGAGAGGCTGTCCACCAGGCGCGCGGCCAGCGGCTTCAGCCCGACCTGCGCAATCGCCTCTTCGACCCGAACGCGATCCTCGTGGCTGAAGCGGCCCAGCGCGCCGTGCCACGGATAGCGGCCTATCGCCACCAGCTCGCGCACCGTCATGCCTTCGGCGGCGGGCAGCTGCTGCGGCAGATAGGCGACTTCGCGCGCGAAGGCTTTGCCGTTCCACGCCTCGACCGGCGTCGCGTTAAGCAGCACGCGCCCCTCGCTGGGGCGCTGGTGCCGTCCCAGCATTTTAAGCAAGGTGGATTTGCCGGAGCCGTTATGGCCGATAAGCGCGGTCACTTTGCCCGGCGGAAAGGTGAGCGAGAGCGGATGCAGCAGCGTGCGGCCGGGCACGTGAAAGCTGACATTATCCAGCGTAAAAGTGGCTGCGTCGTGCGGAGGCTGCATGATCATCCCAGGTTAAACGGGCGCCGTGGCGCCCGGTTGCATCAGAAACGGAAAGTGGCGGTGCCGACGATTTGACGCTCTGCGCCCCAGTAGCAGGCGTAGTCGCGATAACAGCTGGCGACATAGTCGCGGTCGAACAGGTTTTTCACGTTGACGCCCACTGATGAGCCCGGCAGACCGAAGCGGCCAAGGTCATATTTCAGCATCGCATCCACCGTGGTGTATCCGGCGACGTCGAAGTTCTGATTGTTTTGCGTGCCGGTGCTGTAAAGCCCTTTGCTTTCGCCGACGTAACGCACGCCTGCGCCGACGGTGACGCCGGAGAGCGCGGTCTCATGGAAGGTGTAGTCCGCCCAGAGCGACGCCATATGCTTAGGCACCTCTACCGGCGTACGCCCTTTCAGCAGCGTGTCGTGGGTATATTCCGCGTCGGTGTAGGTGTAGGCGGCCGTCAGGTCGATATTGGCATTGACCGCCGCTTTGGCTTCCAGCTCAACGCCGCGCGAACGGATTTCGCCGCCCTGCACGCTGAATGACGGATTTATCGGATCTGCCGTCAGGTTTTTGGTCTTGGTCAGCTGATAGAGCGCGGCGGTTAATGTAATCGGGCGATCCTTCGGCACATACTTCACGCCCGCCTCATACTGTTTTGCGCGCGACGGATCGAAAGGCTCTCCGCTTAACGTGGTGCCCGTGGTCGGGATAAAGGATTCGCTGTAGCTGAAGTAAGGCGCGATCCCGTTATCGAATACGTAGTTCAGGCCGCCGCGCCAGGTAAATGCCTGATCGTGGTTTTTCACTTCCGTATCGCCGTTACGGTTCAGCGCAGAGGTCATCGCATAGTCATAACGTCCGCCCAGTGTCAGCACCCAGCGATCCCATTCCATCTGATCCTGTGCGTAAAGGCCGGTTTGTTCCTGCCGGTTGAGATACTGATAAGGGAAAGGCGTTCCGACGTTGGCGTCGTTGCCATACTGCGGGCTAATCGCGTTCAGAGGCGCGGCGCTGCCGAAGGCGGCGTTAATATCGTTGCGCGTGCGCTGATAATCCACGCCTAGCAGCAGGGTATGATCCAGCGCGCCGGTGGCGAATTTCGCCTGCGCCTGGGTATCGACGGCGAACTGATTCAGCTTCTCCTGCGATACCGCAGAGCCGCGCGTAATCGACTGCGTGGCGGCGTCGAAGCCGTTGCCGTAAATGCTGCGGTAGTCGGTGCGCAGATCGGCGTAGCGCAGGTTCTGGCGCACCGTCCAGGTGTCGTTGAAGCTATGCTCGACGTTGTAGCCCACCATTTTGGTGTTGCGCGAAATTTTATTGCTCTGCTCGCCTTCGTCGAAATTGGTCGGCAGTTTGTACTCGCTGCCGTCCGCGCGCGTAATCGGCACCACCGTGCCCTGACGCGGCAGCCAGCCGTAATAGCCAGTCTCCGGCTCGTTCTGGAAATAGGTCAGCAGGTCGAAACGGGTATTCGCGTCCGGGCGCCAGCTAAACGAGGGCGCAAGGGTATAGCGCTTCTCTTTGTTCCTGTCCTGCTGCGCATCGGCGCTGCGCGCGAGACCGGTCAGACGGTAGCTGTAGACGCCGTCATCATCCAGCGCGCCGCCGAAATCGAATCCGGTCGAGAAGAGGTTGTCGCTGCCCATCTGAAACTGCACTTCGCGCAGCGTTTCCTGAGTCGGGCGCTTGCTCACCAGCGCCACCACGCCGCCGGGATTGCTCTTGCCGTAGAGCACCGAAACCGGGCCGCGCAGCAGCTCGGCGCGCTCAAGGAAGTAAGGATCGATGGCGAACTCGGAATAGTTGTCGCCCTGCAGCTTCAGGCCGTCAAGATACTGGTTGGTATTGGTCTCGCTGAAGCCGCGAATCGACAGCGCGTCGATCACCTGCGAGCTGCCGCGGTTGCCGGTCAGTACGCCCGGCGTGTAGTTGAATGCCTCTTTTACCGTGGTTATCTGCCGCTTTTCCATCTCTTCGCGCGTGACCACCGAAACCGACTGCGGGTTTTTCTCGATCGGGGTGTCGGTTTTGGTGCCGGTGGCGCTCTGTTTGGCGGCGATGGTCGGCGCCGGGCCCCATGCGCTTTCCTGCGCCGAACCGGAGGAGGCGCCCGCCGAGACCACCAGCGTCTCCTCAGCCAGCGCGGAGGCGCTCGCTGAACCCAAAATCACGGCAATGCTCAAAGCCAGCGGGCGGCGGAAAAAAACGCCGCGCAGATAACAAGGAAAAGTCGTTCGCGCATTCATAGTAGTGTCTCTTGAATAAAGGTGTGGGCAGGCGAATGAAAACGAGAATGATTATTATGCCGAATGGATTCTAGGCGAAACGCTTTGCTTTCTGCAAGGGATAATCCCGCGCGCAGCGCCGTCTGGCGGCCATTCGCGCAGTATTGATCGGGCACAAAAAAAGGGCGCCGTAGCGCCCTTTTTAATCGACGAGTTAGTTGCCGCCGAACATATCTTTGATCCAGCCCGCGACGCCATCGCCTTCTTTCTTCTCCGGCTGCTGCTGCGGTTGCTGCTGCATCTGCTGCTGATTTTGCTGCTGGTTCTGCTGCTCCTGCAACTGCTGCTGTTGCTGCTGGAACAGCTGCTGCTGCTGCTGGCAGAGCGCGTCGGGATCGAGCGACCATACCGGCAGCGAGCGCCAGGTGCTGCTGCCGTTGCCGCAGACGAAATTGCCTGCGGAATCGACGTTCATCATCGAGACATCTTCCGGCGGCGTCAGCACCAGCGGCATCGGCGCCTGGGTGTCCAGGTAGCGGCGGTAGATCTGCATCGCGCCGCTGGCACCGTACAGTTTGCTCGGCTGGTTATTGTCGCGGCCCACCCAGGTAATGGCGACCTCTTTGCCGTCGACCCCGGCGAACCAGCTGTCGATCAGGTCGTTGGTGGTGCCGGTTTTGCCCGCCAGATGCGCCTTCGGATAACGCGCGCCCAGCGCGCGCGCCGTACCGTGATCCGCAACCTGCTGCATGGTGTAGAGCGTCAGATAGGCGGCCTGCGCCGGCTCGACGCGCTGCGCCTGCGGGAAGCTCTGATAGAGCACGGTGCCGTCTTCCGCGATCACCGAGCGTATCGCCGAGAGCGGCGCACGGTTGCCGCCGCTGGCGATCGACTGGAACGCCTGCGCCACTTCGATCGGCGTCAGGTTAAGCGCGCCGAGCAGCATCGACGGCACCGGGTTGAGCTGATCTTTCGGCACGCCCAGTTTGGTCCAGGTATCCACTACCGCGTCCAGCCCCAGCGTCATGCCGAGATTGACCGTCGGCACGTTCATGGAGTTGGTCAGCGCGTCTACCAGCATCACCTTGCCGCTAAAGCGACGATCGTCGTTCATCGGTTTCCAGACGGTGCCGTTCGGCTGCTTCAGCGCGATCGGTTCATCAGCGATCCAGCTGTTGAGACGATAGGTGTTCGGCTGGCTGAGCGCGGTCAGATAGGTCGCCGGTTTCGCCAGCGAGCCGATAGAGCGACGCGCCTGCAGCGCACGGTTATAGCCGGCGAACTGCGGATCGGCGCCGCCGACCATGGCGCGCACTTCGCCGCTGAAGCGGTCGACCACCACCATCGCGGTTTCCAGATCTTTCAGGCCGCGCTGTTTTTTCAGCGCCGGGATGCCGTCGAGCACCGCTTTTTCCGCCGCGTCCTGCGAGACCGGATCGAGCGTGGTGAAGATCTTCACGCCGGAGAGATCTTTTACCTTGTCGCCCAGCTTCGCCTGCAGCTCGTTACGCACCATCTGCATAAAGGCGGGCTGCGGCGTGATGACGCCGCCTTTCGGCTGTACGCCGAGCGGGCGCGCCGAGAGCATGTCGTAGAGCTCCTGGTCGATCACCTTCTGCTGCTGCAGCAGGCGCAGCACCAGATTGCGTCGCTCCAGCGCCAGCTTCGGATTACGCCACGGGTTATAGAGCGAGGCGCCTTTCACCATGCCCACCAGCATCGCCTGCTGATCGAGGCTCAGCTCGTCGACCGGACGGCCGAAGTAGTAGAGGCTCGCCAGCGGAAAGCCGCGGATCTGGTCGTTGCCCGCCTGGCCGAGATAGACCTCGTTCAGGTAGAGCTCCAGAATGCGATCCTTGCTATAGCGCGCGTCCATAATCACCGCCATATAGGCTTCGCGCGCTTTACGCCACAGTGAACGCTCGTTGGTCAGGAACAGGTTTTTCACCAGCTGCTGCGTCAGGGTACTGCCGCCCTGCACCGCTTTCCCGGCCGTGATATTGGCGAGGAAGGCGCGGCCGATCGAATAAGGGCTGATGCCGTCATGCTCGTAGAAATGACGGTCTTCGGTCGCGATCAGCGTATCGACCAGCAGATCCGGGAAGCCGGCGCGCGGCACGAACAGGCGCTGCTCGCCGTTCGGCGACTGCAGCATGGTGATCAGGCGCGGATCGAGACGGAAGAAGCCGAAGTCGCGGCCGGAGTCGAGGTTTTTAATCTCGCCCAGCTCATCGCCGTCGAACACCATCTGCGCGTGCACCTGGCCCTCTTTGCTGTCCGGGAAGTCGAACGGGCGGCGCAGCAGATCGATAGTGTTGCCTTTAACCGAGAACTCGCCGGGACGCGTGATGCGCGACACCTCGCGATACTGCGTGCCTTCCAGCAGCGCGATCATCTCTTTCTTGTTGTAGGCCATGCCCGGTTCCAGGCTGACCATGCGGCCGTAGACGGTCGCGGGCAGCTGCCACACTTTGCCGTCGATGCGGGCGCGTATCTCCGAGTCGAGGTAGACGCCCCAGGCGGCCATAATCACCACAAACACGAGGAACAGCTTGATCAACCAGCCTAACCAGCGGCGCTTCCCGCGCGGCGGACGCTTTCCTTTACTTTTACGCGGCACAGGCGCTTTCTCCTCAACTTCATCGGCAAAATCATCATTTTCAAAATCGTCTTCATCCCTGCGGCGACCCCGGCGCGTAGCGTTACGCGGCGGTTTGGGTTGTTTTCCTTTGCGCCCAATGGGTTCGCGATCGTTCCCAGACATTGGTTTCATTCTCCAGGCATTACGTTGGCTGCGCCGATACTCTAGCGGCTTTTACCTTTTCCGCATGGCGGAACCCTCTGAAATCGATCCAGCCGGCTCAACCTTGCGGGGAATATTTTTTGGTGCGCTTTGTGGGCAGCGCGCTGGCCGGATCGTCGGGCCAGGGATGGCGGGGATAGCGCCCTTTCATCTCTTTCTGCACCTCCGGATATGCGCCGCGCCAGAAGGCGGCCAGGTCGCGGGTAATCTGCAACGGCCGCTGCGCGGGCGACAGCAGCTCCAGCACCAGCGGCACGCGCCCTTCCGCCACGGCGGGATTGCTCGCCTCGCCGAACATCTCCTGAATGCGCACCGCCAGCGCGGGCGGCTTATCGGCATGGTAGCGAATGGGCAGCCGGCTGCCGGTCGGCACAGTGTAATGAGTTGGCAGCGCACTATCCAGCCGCTGGCGTTGCGACCATGTGAGCAAATGTAATTGCGCGCTGACAAGGTTGACCGCCTGCAGCGATTTCAGATCGCGCACCGCGCCCATCTCCGGCAGCAGCCAGCGGTCGAGCGTTGCCAGCAGCGACTCGTCGTCCACGGCGGGCCATTTCTCTTCAGGCAGCCACTGCGCGGCGCACTGCAGCCGCACGCGCAGCTGCTGCGCCGCCTCGCTCCAGCCCAGCACGCCCAGGCCTTTTTGCGCCACCCAGCGTAATATTGCGGCGTGCAGCACCTCGGGTTCCGGACGCGCCATCGGCTGCGCCTTCAGCACCAGCGCGCCGATCTGCTCGCGGCGCAGCGCGCGCAGCGTGCCCTTCTCTTCGTCCCACTCGACTTCGGCGCGCACCTCTACCAGCTCCGGCCGCGCCTGACGCAGCGCGTCGATATCGATCGGCAGCGCCAGCAGCAT
>Ga0157358_1000250_pt1 | contig 21509 bp, 8 predicted proteins | sample AttcapACBM2_FD_111484 | JGI IMG/M metagenome (GOLD analysis project Ga0157358, IMG submission 111484) | Fungus gardens microbial communities from leaf cutter ant in Botucatu, State of São Paulo, Brazil - Atta capiguara ACBM2 | ecosystem: Host-associated > Fungi > Mycelium > Unclassified ... | reverse complement strand
TGTTTTGCAGTGATAAAGTCACTTCAAAGTGTTATGTAGTTGTCTCAGTAAAAGATGTTGAGATTAACAATAATTGTTGTACAAGATAAAGAAGAAATTAAGATTGTTGCTCTAACAGAGACTGCAAGTTTTTTATAGATAAAAATAAGTTTGTGTTAAGCACAGTTCACACTTGAAGATGAAAGTCTGCAGAGTTGGCTTGGATATGTACAGAGTGTAGAAACTTCATGCAATAAGCTTGGTGATGTGGACTTGTTGGAACGACCTTGGCCTCAACTTATGTGTTATGCCTCCTACAAGCTGCATGGTTGCAATTTCAGAGAATAGTCTTGTAAGGAGTTGTAAGAAAAGAAGTAAAGTGTGTCACCATTGACACTGGAGATTTAGCATCAACTTTAGTCAATTATCAGGCTAACTATTACAAAGACTTAAATACATAAAATAACAAAAGGAGTAACTAAAACAGATCTCCAAGCAAGTATTTTATTAGTGAAATACTACATAGGAGTTCAGATTTGGAGAGGGGAAAACTCTGTGTAAAGTCCAAGTAAATTTGCAGAGTTTGAAGGAGATAATTAGGCAATGGATACAGATGAATATGACTATGGATTTTGACTCAAATAAAGCAAAATAACTGCAGACTTTTGGTAGAATTAAGTCCATTATAAAGTACCAAACTACCAATAGAGTTCTGGACACAAATAAGACCAAATAATCATATGCAATATCTACTTGTTCCCAAGACCATTCTCCATAACAGTGATATCTTATTTAATTCTCAACAAAAGCTTATTTTTTACAATAGCCTTATTTTCATAACATGTTCTTCATAGCAGTGTTGTAATCAATACTGAACCCCTCAAATACTCAGTCATTTATAACAGAGATACTTTTACTAAACTTAGCCTTCCATAATAGAGTTCTTCTATCAATCCCTTTTAGTATCTCACTACTAAAACCTCTACTGAGAACTATACTCTAAAACTCCTGAATATCTCCTATAATTTATACTTATATATAAGATTAGTAGTTACACTGTAATTTGCTAGTCTAATAATCAATTATTCAAGTTGAACTCAATTCTTAGTGTTCAATAGCAATACACTAACATTAGTACTCACTTTCTTTAAACTTTGCTTTATTTCCTAAAGTTGAAACCATGTAGCAGACAGATAGTACAGTATATAAGCTGAAGCCAAGGTTGTTTTGGGAAGCTTGTATTACCATATACTTTGTATAGAGTTTCCACATCTTGTATATCTCTGAGCTGAATTCATAAGCTTTTGCTTTCTGGTATGGACTGTATCTGACAAGTTGTGAGAGTTAATCATAGCATAGCTAGTATTTTCCTCTTTATAAGAGACATTGTATCATCTAGTAAGAACATCCAGTTTGGTATCTAAATGACCTGAGTAGAACTGGATGACAAGGTTAAATTGCAAGAGGTACTTAGACTACTATTTATATCTATAGGTCAGTATCTTGGTAGTGAAAAAGTACTCAAGATTTTTATGATCTGTAATGATATTAATAGAGAAGGCTAGACTTTTGAGATAGTGGTATCAAATTTTGAAAGCTTCAAAAATAGCTAGAAGTTTCTTGTCATGAGTGTTATAGTTCAACTCTACAAATGAAATTTTTGGAGTAAAAGACTACTAAGTAAACTTCATTGTTTTTATTTATGATAGAGAAATTTACAGTGAGAGAGAGCATAATTAGATGTATCTATTTTCACAATGAGTTGAGCATTGGAGATTTAGTAGGTAAGAATAGATGCAAAGATGAATGTCTTTTTCAGTGAGTTGAAAGTATCACAGCAGAAATTGTTGAACTTCCAAGATGTATCCTTCTGAGTAAGATAGCTCAGTAGGATGATAATATCTGAATAATTGAAGATAGATTAGTAATCAAAGTTTATAAAACCTTAGAAGAACTAAATATTCTTAACTTTCTTTGGTTCTGGCCAATTCTGAATAGTCCTGACTTTGTTATCTAACATAGTAAGTCTGGAAGGAAAAAGGATATATCTTAGATACTCTACCAACTTAGAATGGAGCTTATATTTTCCTGCTTTAGTATAGAATCTAGCTTTGGAGTCATTTGAACACTTTCTTGACATGCTAGCTATGCATAGATATATCATTAGAATAGATAAATATATTATCAAAGTAGATCACAATACAAACATTCAAAGATTGGAGAAAATGTCATTTATGAATCACTAAAAGGCCATGGAAGCATTAGTAAGACCAAATAGCATTACAGACTATTCAAAAGATCCACAACAAGTTCTAAAAGTAGTCTTCCATTTGTTTCTATTGGATATATAGACCAGGTGGTATATATGGCAAAGATCTATCTTAGTATATACCTAGACTTTGTAAGATAAGTTGAGTAGGTCTAAGATGAGCAAAAGTGAATAGTGATTCTTTTTCATGATGTAGTTAAGGCTGTGAAAATCAATGCAGAGATGTAGTGATCTATTTTTCTTCTTAACAAAGAAAACCAGAGCACTATGAGAAGATGAATTCTATATTTAAATTTTTTAAAATGAATTTCTTTAGAGCTTCTTGCTTAAATGTTGAAAGAGAGTAAATAATGCCAACTGGCAGTTAAACATTTTTTTCCAGATTGATTTTGAGGTCATAGAGATAGTAAGAAGCAAGAACTTTAACTTTGGATTTATTAAAAACATTGGAAAATTTGTACTATTTGGGAGGGACCATAAAAAGATCAGAAGCAAACTCTACAAAGTATGCATAATTTGCCTAAATACCAGAAAAGCAAAGATAAATTTGAAAGTTACTGGAGTCTAGAAGCTTTGATGTATGAAGAAAAGCTATAACACTAATGATAGCAATATTAGGTTACTTAGAGATAGATATAGAAGTCTCAGAGATTGGTATGGAAACTGCAGGATTTGGTGAATGCAGAGAGATATCAAGAGTTGATAGAGTTGCCAATAATGTATTAGTGTCATAGACCAACTTCTGAGACTTCTAAGATATTCACTTTCTAACTCTGGATAGAACTCTAATCATCCCTAGATATACTTTTATATTTGTATAGATCAATCTTTCAAGTTTCACCTCATAGTAACTTATCACCTAGACTTCCAGTTGTTTTATCTCCCAAATACTGTTTCTACAATATCTTTCTAATTATCTTCTATACTACTATTTTCCTAGCTATAGTTCTGACTATAGACTTAGTATATATAAGACCAACTAGATATACTGTAGTTTCTTCAGTCTAGAAATCAATTAAGACTACCTATTCATCTTACTTTTCTTTCTAAGCTCAAGTTTGTTGGGACTAAGATTATCATCTGAGATTTAGTCATAAGTTTACAGATAAGCTTCTTAGCTTAATTCACAACTTTGGTATTTCACCTACTCATATGGATAACCACATCTATTTCTGGATAAGTTTCCATACTTAAACTAACCTCTTTTCATGTTTGACAGTTGGCTACAATACATAGTAGATCTTGATTTTCCTATAAAGATGGGTGTAAAGTTATCAACCTATTTATTAAGTAGAATAATATAAAAGTTTAGATTCATACATTCACTGGAAGGAAATACTACAGACAAAGCAACTACTTCAGAAATAGTGCTATTTAATAGCTCATCAAACAAGCACAGTTCAACTAGTGGGATTGAAAAAATTTTCAGATTGTGAATACTCATGAACTTCAAGTCTACAAAGTAGTAAGTTAACCTAGAGTTGACTAGAGCATGAAATGAAATTTTAAAGTAGTCCTTACCAAGAATAAAAAAGTGAGAAAAGAAACAAAAATAGAGAATAGAGATCAGAAAGAGTAAATGCATTGAGTCTAACTAAACTCATTGCTGTATAGGAAAGTTTAATATAGCTCTCAGTCTTTGTGGAGTCTTAGATATTGCTCCCTATCTTTCTAAGAGCTTCTCAGAAGTAGTAGCAGCTACTTGAGCACTATAGTCTTTAGAAGTGACCAAGGCTTTCTTTTTGAAATAGGAGTCTAATTTGTAGTCTCTACCCCTGTAATAAAGACAGAGGTTGTTATTGACCCTCTTTTTACTCATTATCAGTCAACTTATCATTATTGGCCAGGTTTGATAAGGAATCCTCCACAGAGAACTCAACTGCTTCTTAGAAGCAGAAAATAATGAGTTTGAAGGTTTGAAGGATAACAACTGAGTAAACAAAGCTACTAGAGAATGTTGAAAATGTTTCTGAAAGGCTATGGAGTTTGTAACAGAGAAAGTCTTACTCTACTTTTTTGAATATGACTTAAAGGTCTCTTTTTCTATCTATTGTACTTGGTTGTGCTTGTAGTCATACTATCAGGTGTAGTTTACACTGGGGGTGAAAGTCTACAAGGTAGACTCAGAGATATGCAAACTTGTAGAATAACCTTGGCTTCAGCTTATGTGCTATGCCATCTGTCTGCCACATGGTTGTAGCTTTATATAGAAGAAAGAAGTCCAAGATGGGAGTGAGTACTAATGAGTGTGTTGCTGTTGAACACTGGAGATTGAGTTTAATAAGAATTATCTTTGTTGATTATCAGACTAGAGAATTACAGTGTAACTACTAGTCTTATATACAAGGATATAGTGTAGGAGATGCTCAGGGTTTTAGTGGTATAGCCCCTATCACTCTGAGTGGAGGTTTTAGTGTTGAGACACTGACAGGAGTATGACTCTGCCATAGAAGACCAAGTTAAATAGGAATATTCCTGTTATGAAAAACAGAATCTCCAGATCATTACATTACTGCCATAAGGGCATATTATGAGAAAGGTAGGCTTGTAGATTAGATGTTGATTAAGCAGTATTACCATGGTGATATATACTCTAGTTAGATAGACTTGGCATATGACAATATTCTTCTCTTAGGACTGAGCCTTCAAAGTCCTATTGAATTTATCCAAAAAATCCTATGATAGTGCCTAAGTTAACAATATATAAACAGAAAAGAAAAGTTTTTGTCTTTTTCTTTATATTACCATGTCTTCCCCTATTCCCTCTGACATCTCTCAAAATGACACTAAGATACTTGAAGAGCAGTACTATAAAATGCAGCAAAGACATAAGGAGAAGTAATGGCTCCTGGCTCATTTGGAAGAAGCAGTAGAGGCCTATTATGTTGAGTATATATATCACAAATTTCATTCAGCTTGTATCTCCACTGGTTGTGGACCGATTTTCACAATCTAAGTTGTGTTATAAAGCCCCAAATGAGGGCTATTTGAATATATGTGGGATGTACAAAAGCAACAACAAACAACTGAGATATCAGGTTATTAGTAACTATAAAATCTTTGTTTGCTAATATCTTATGAACAACTAGTCAGATTTATACAATCAAAATTGCATTGAGAAGTGCTCATCAATCTGTTTCTGATGATATATGGTATATTACATAGCAATAAGTATTCATAGAGATACAAGCATATCAATATAGTGACATAATTAGTTACCTTCTAAAATTAGCCTAACAGCTGCTATGACAGATGACAGCTTCCATCAGGTATGAGTTTTGATCATGTGATGGCAATAGCTTGTACATGGACCATCACTCTTTTGTATATATACTTCTGTGTCTGAGAATTAGATTTCAGACTTAACAATATCAATTATTTCTGTTGATACTGCTCATTATCTATTATCATTATTTTCTTATACTGAACCTCTGAAACACTATTAAGTTCAAGTATCACAACTAGTGAGTAGCTCATTTGTGACTATGTGGCTCAGAAGACAAGGAAAGAGATGAAGGCTAAGGCAAGGGAGGAAACTGAGAAGAGAAGGCTTACAGAAGAAAAGAAAAAAAAAATGGATGGAGTACCTCCAGCAACTCTAGGATAAGGTACTGGCAGAAGATACTGCTCTTCTGGGGGACACTAAAAGATCCTAGATCATAGGATCTAAGCATAAAGAGGTAACTCTAGGAGATGAGAAGAAGTGACAGCCCTCTAAGAAAGCTAAAGGAAAACAACTAGGAAAGTACTGCAGAAACATCTGGGTCAAGATAGAGGGTACTAACCCCTGTGAGTGATGTATGTGTACTAGGCAGAATTGTCTGGTGCACAATTCAAGATGAGTAAACAAATTTTTCCTTTATTTTCTTCTCTACTAATAGTGATCCTTTCATAGTCATTCCCTTACCTATGCTGGATATATTGCTATCAAGCAGTGGTATGTTTCCCACACCAATATCAACTTCCTGGCCATGATTCCTATCTATGGCAGGGTCTTAAGTGCTATCAAAAAAGAACTTGTGGAAGAGTACTGAGATGTCAGAAAGTCTCTCTGGGACTTGGTGAAGGGTCAGGAGAGAAATATGGCCCAATTAGCAAGAATTGGGGCCACAGTGAAGTAAAGATAGGGTTTGAGAGAAGATCTACAGGAAAACAAAAAGGAGAATAAGGAAAAAAGTAGAGATGACAAGGAGGGGTCTGAGGATGGCTCTAGAAAGAGTCAGGAGGAAGTAGAGAAGGAAACTCCATCACCCATCTCTTACTAATATAGTTACTTTGTTTTGTTTAGTTTTCAATTTCATTTTCTTGACTTTTTTTATGTCTAACTGTGTGAGTAAGAAAATTTAGAAGATAGAAACTAAAATAAAGTCTGAAAATTTGAAAAGAAAACTCTGTAAAAATGTACAGAAGCTGGGGTTAAATGAAAACAAGCAAATAGAATATACTAAAAATTAATAAAAGAAATTTCTGTTAGAAGTGCATAGAGGCAGGGAACAAGTACAACAGTGTGATTAGGACAAAGAAAGTGGACCAGGCTTAGTGGGATATGTGATATAGAAATTGGATACCAAGTTAGCAGTATAAGTAAGTTCAGATGTAAGGATCTACTCAAATTTGTCTTTAGTGTCTTCATACTCTAGCCAGATCATCTTATACAAGAGCTTGCATACTTGTCAGTGATCAATTTTGGAGTCCACTATCTGAGAAATTTTATATTTGGATTCTCTGTTAATTATAACTGGAGTAATGGCCAGTTGTATTTTCTTGGGAAAAGTATTGGATGTAGCAGGTTTGAGCATCAATACATGGAAAACTGGATGGACAGAGTATATAGACTCTAGAAGATGGAGAATGAACAATAGTATACTAGACTAGAAAATAATTTTGTAGGATCTAAGATGTTTTTCAGAGAGCTTTTTTGAAGGCCAAGTAGTTCTAAAAACTGAGCCTTAACAAAGACTTTGTCACCTACTTTGAAATCAGGAGTGGGGGAATGTCACACATTAGCAGACTTCTGATAACACTGTCAGGCCATGGAGATTTCAGCTTTAAGAGTACTATCACAAAATAAACTACTCACTTATTTGTGATATCTAAACCTTGGGTGCACTCTCAGAGGTTTAGGAGTGATTCAGAAGTTCAATAATGATGACAATGATGATTAAGATCAATACAGATAATAAAAAATAAAGATTGATGAAAATTGATGTAAAATGATGTTGTTAAGTCTGAGGTCTAATCCTTAGACACAAAGTATATATACAAAAAAATAGTGATAGTCTGTGTGCAAGCTATTTCTATCATATAATCAAAACTCACATCTAGTAGGACTGTTATTTGTTATAGTAGATATCAGGCTAATTTTAAAAGTATTGATATACTTGATTCTCTATAAATACTAATCTCTATATAATGTATAATATATCATTAGAAACAGTTTGATAAGCACTTTCTAACACAAGTTTCTATTCAGTTATTCCTGAACTTGTAGCTACTAATAGTCTAATATCTTTAGAAATCTGTTATCACTTTTGTACATCACATATATATGTAAATAACCCTCATTTAGGGCTTTCTAGTGCAACTTGGTTTGTAAGAATTGGTTCACTAGTTATGGAGATACAAGTTGAATCAAGTTTGGGACATTATTCTTTTTTTTTAGTTTGAGCTCTATTGAGAAAAGTTATATACTTTTTAAAGTTTTTAAATCTCTTCTATCAAATAAGATCTCTTTTACTACTTTCTATTCTTCTTGACCTTGAATTTGGACTGGTGATGTTGAAGTAGCTTTTGCTTATAGATAGTAGGTTCAGAGTATATTGTTAGCTTGTCTGCATGAAATACTAGATACATGACTTAGTAACAAGATCATACTTGAGATTGTAATGCTTGTTTCATAGTCTTAGTAATTTTTTAGACTAAGTAGTACTTTATCTCCAACTTTGAATGGAATATCTTGAACTTGTTGGTCATTGTACAATTTCATTCTATTGCAAAGTATTCTACTTACTAATTATATGGTTTGTAATCAGTAGTATTAATTAGGTAGTTAATGTAAAATTTTCATATAAGTTGAACTACTATTAATATTACTTGTTGTCAGACATGAGTAAAAGTCCATGGAGTTAGCTCAGAGATACATGAACTTGTGGAATAACCTTGGCTTCAGCTTATGTACTGTGCCATCTGACTGCTGCATGATTACAACTTTAGATGAAAGAAAGAAGTCTGAGATGGAAGTGAGTACTAATTGGTGTATCACTGTTAAATACCAGAGATCGAGTTCAATAGAAGTTATCTTCATTAATTATCAGACTAGCAAATTACAGTGTAACTACTAGTCTTATATACAGATACATACTATAGGAGATGCTTAGGGTTCCAGTGATATAGCCTCTATTGTCCCAAGTAGAGGTTTCAGTGTTGAGACACTGATAGGAGTATGACTCTACTATGGAAGACTGAGTTGAATAGGAGTATCTCCATCATGGAGGACTGAATCTCCAGATTGTTGTATTACTACTGTACAGGTATGTTGCAAGGAAGGTGGCTGCTATAAAAGGCAGGCTTTTAGATTAGATGTTGACAAGGAGTATCACTACAGGGATGTGTTTTCTGAACAGGTTGACTTGGCATATGACAGCTTCTCAGATTGCTGAACCTGATTCTCCTTATATGAGACTCTATGGAAATAATTGTAATATCCCTTTTTTTTTACAAATTGATGATTTACTAAATTTCTTAACTTAGTTTATCTAATCTATGCAAACTGTTCTTCAATGTAACAATGCAATCTTCTATATCAATATAATAGTTGTAATAGAGAACTTTGTAGTCTCAAAGAAAATTAATTATACATGTATGGCTTTGAGTCAAAACAAATTTGTTTTATCTAACTCATCTATTACTGTATGTCAGGGTTGTAGATAATAGACTTAACATTTTTTATTTTCCTTCTGATTTTTCTTTTATTTTTTATTTTTATTTTATTTTTCAGACTTAGAGTTAGAGGTTAGCATAAGATCACATGGAATGACTCAGTGTGATATATCAGTCACATATCACACAATCATATGTCACATAGAAGAATATAAAAGATTCTGGAACAATAATTCCATATATCAATAGTATATAATACATATAACCTTTAGGGTAAGCTAAGTTTAGTGTAAACCCTATACAAGGTTCCTCTTTTACCTAACTCTTTGGCTTAAGTTATAATATCTGGATAATTATGGTTAAGTTGAGACTACAAACTTAAAAGCACTACTATATATAGTTGCTTCTGGTACTATTCTGATTAAACATAAAATATTTGATTTAAAAAAAAACTGATAAAGTTGCTATGTCAAAACTGCAACTGGTATATTATGTTTCTAGCATGCAAATATGCTTTCTCTTTACTAAACAAATACTTTAGTCTGAATTGAGAGTAAAAGATAAAAGTGGTTTTACTTTTTGTGATAAATCTGGTGATGCTATTCTATTAGCTACTCCTAATCTTTGGAACAATATTCAGATTGCAAAGACTTACATTTTCAAGTATAATATCTATAATCCTGTAAGTCTTGCAACAAGATACCCAAACTTTGAGACTTTGCATTGTTATTTTGGACACATCTCTGATGAAGTCATATATCATATTCTTGACAACATTAAAGATGTAAAGAAGATCCATTTTCTAATATAGAAATATGTCTGCTATAGTTGCACTCTTAGAAAAATATACCAACACAGTTTCCCTAAGAACTATATTTGCTCTAGTAAGCCTTTAGGATTGATTTACTCAGATTTCCTTGAGCTCTCTACCTTGTTTTATTCAAAGTACAAGTAGATGATTACATTCTTTGATGACTATTCCTCCTATTGCAACATTGTTTTTCTGTACAAAAATTCTGAAGCTATAGAAGCAATTAAGTCAATTTTCTGAATATGATAAAATACTACTTCCCATCCTATAAAGAGATTGCATACTAATAATGGAAAAGAATATGTAATATTAGAATTACAATTCTTTCTAAAAAAGCAAGAAATTATCTATGAGACTAGTATTCCATATGCACACCAACAGAATAGTTATACTAAACAATTGAACTACATCTTGCTTGAAAAAGAACAGCTAATACAGCTTGAAGTATATTTACTAGATTTCTGATAGAAATTTGCAATCATAGCTATAGCTCATGTATACAATCACATATCTATTAGGCATCTCAAATGAAAAACACTTTAGGAAATCTTCTTAGGTAATAAACTCAAAACATCACATTTTCATATCTTTGGCTGTGAAACCTATATATTTCTTCCTAGTGAAGTTTATATCTATTATATGCAGTTCACACCTCATTATCTGAGATTTGGAAAGAGCATCTCAAATATCTAAAACTAAGTAATTTGTGTTATCCAAGAATACAGAAGTCAGAGCAGAATGACCTTCAGCTTCAGCTTATGTGCTATGCCTCTACAAGTTACTCTAGTCACATATTTCAGATTGGGAACTGATAACTTAGGAGGTGGAAACCTACTGAAATATGGTGAGATATGTCATCACTAACACTAGAAGAAAGATGCTAGTTTTAGTTGATTTTTAAAATAAGTACTACAGTGTAAGCTACCAGATTTATATATTAGTCAGTATTACTTAGAGTAGTTATCTGGAATGTAACTGCTAAGTGAGTTACTCTGATCTCTAGTGATCCTCAGATGTCAAGGAAGGGATATCTATGGAGTTGTCTTGTACTAGTGAGGACATCTAAAGTAATATGACTGGTTTTGATCTATACTAGAAAGAGTCTGGACACAAATGAAGACTGGTAATTATCTATGGGTGAGAACAGATAAAGTTGGAACACAAGATATGACAGTACCAATAAACTTGTACCATATTCTGAAATTGATGATATTTATTAGATATGAGAACAATAGTTGTTGTTTTATGTGCTATACATAAGAAAATATCATTTTCTGCTCTATACATGTCATCTTTGACACAAAATTTTTTCTTAAATACACTGACTTTCATATGAAAGAGCATAAATTGTACAATAAGTTATTGGACAAAATAAGTCTAGAAATAGAGTTGTTAGTCCCTAGCCCTTTTGAAAAAGATAAACCTGTTCCAGTATCTATTCTACCCATATCTATTCCTTCCATTCAAAGTAATTATCCTATTTATTCTCCTTTATCCTCTCTTTCTTATAAGTCTTTATCTTTCTTACCTACCCTAGAGTCTAAAAAGCCCATAGTAAAAATTGAAGAGAATGACAATGTCAATTCTGACATTGAGATACAAGTACTTAGCCCTCAATGACCTTTACAACCTCATAAAAGAAAATGAGAAAAGAAAAGAAAAATAAAATGAAGTCAAGTCCATTATTTACAATTTTGACAGTTTTGCTCTGTTTTATTCAACAACTTTGAAAAATAAGCTACTAATCTCCACTTTCTGTCTACACATTCCATACATTCATCTCTATCCTTATTCTTTTATCCAAATCTAGAGCTACTAAGATTGGTTTCATAATGAACTTCTTCTTTTATACCTCAAATGACTTTTTCTACCTTAATTTCCACTCCTACTTCTGTTTTTTTTGTCAACTCATATAATGGCCTTACTATTTTCACAAAATCCTTCACAAATTTTCTATAATAGTTAGCCAGCCTTAAGAACTTCTGTACTTCTTTAACTAATTTAGATACTGGCTAATTTAACACCACTTTCATCTTTTCTTCTTCCATCTTTATTCTCTCTGGTCTTATTACCACTCCTAAAAAGTCCACTTCTTTAAACAAATCATTTTATTCCATTCTTCTTAATATTTTTTCTACTAGCTCATCATATTCCTCCTCACTCTCTGTTTCCACCATCACATTATTAATAAAAATTCTTACCTTCCCTATATTTATCAAATCTCTTAGTAACTCATTTATCATAGCCTGGAATATGGCTGGTGAATTTGTCAATCCAAAATATTGGTTCAAACAACCCTTCTGGTATTGTAAAAACCACTTTCCACTTATTTCCTTTCTTTATCCTCACAAAATTGAATTCCTATCTTAAATCCAATTTTATGAACATCTTCTTAGTTCCAATGTTTTTAATAATGTCTGAAATAAGTGGTAACAGGTAGTTATTTTTCACTATCTACTCATTAAGATACTGATAGTCTTATACCATTCTCTTCTTTCCATCCTTCTTTCCATTAAAAACACTGGTGCAGTCTGTGGTAACTTTGATGGTCAAATATATTTCTTCCTTATCTGCTTCTGAATAAATTCCCTCACTTCTTCTTGCTCTTCTCTGAATAAAGAATAAATTTCCTTAGTACAAACCTCTCTTTTAAGTCAATTGCATAGTCCCATATCTTTCTTGTCAGCATTCTCTCACTTGCTTTTTTCTCAAAAACCTTGATCTACTTATGGGATTGTTCTGGAACTAACTTTTTTGCTTTCTCCTCTGATCTTGTTACTTTTTCTTCTTTATCCCAAATCTCCCACTCCTCTGCTACTTTTTTTACTTCCAATGCCTTTTCTTTTTTGTTTTCTTCTTCTTGTTTTCTTCTTGTTTCTCTTCTTCCTCTTTCTTCTTCTCTTCTTCTTTTTGCTTCTACCATCCTGGTTTCTCTTGCTTTGGCCTCCACTGCTTCCCACACTCTTCTGGACATTTTGTCATCTTTACTTTTCCCATCTTCTAGTCAATTTCAGGATTGTAGTATGCTAACTATGACATTCTCAAAATTACTTTTCACTTCTTCTCTCCTATTATGTCTATCTCCATTCTTTCTCTATGCCTCTAGTAATAAATATTCATCTTTATTGTATACTCAATAGGTTTCTCCTTGTTGAAGAAACCATCCACATTCCATACATAAATAGGTCTTTCAATTTTCTTTAACTTAAACCCCTGTTTTCTTGCAAACTCTGAACTTGTCACCAATCCTGTTGCTCTACTATCCAACAATGCCTTTACAGCAATTCCCTTCTATATATCTATTCTTTCCAAACCAATTCTTACTGTCACTTCCCTTAATAACTCTCCTTCATTTATTTTTCTTACTTTTACTCCTTTTTCTTTTCTTTTCTTCTTTTTCTTCTCTTTCTTCATCTTTTCTTCTCTTAAAATCATCTTCCTGTCTTTGCTTATGGATTTCTCTGGATTTGAAATACCAGCTTATATTACCTGGATAGCTAGTATATTGAATCTATTATGAGAGTCTAGTTAAAAACTACCAGACTCTCCTTCTCTTTTAAACTGTTCCCAGTATTCATATTGTTTCCATCCTCCATCCTCTTCTCTTAGCCTACTATACTCCAATTTCTACAATTTCTTGTAAGATGGCCAAATCCTCCACAGCTATAGCAATTTCTTCTATCTACATTCATTATATAAAGGTCTCTTCTCATTCCTCCTTCTCTCCCTTCTTATCCTTACAAGAGATTTCTAACTACCACTGCATTTGTTCTTTTTATCCCTTTTATTAGAGTAGGCTCTGCTGGTATCCACTGAATTTCCTGCCTCCTAGGCCAAACCTGGGGTAGAGATAGCTATAGTCTAAACCCTTTTTGATTGTTTCCCATTCCTCTCTATCTCTACTCCTAATTTCCACTTTTCTTCTTTCTCTTTAATCTTTCTTCCTCTCTTTGACTCTTCCTCCAATATCTGTCTAGATTAGTAGCATATTTGTATCATTGTTTAATACTGGTGGAAGGTCTTTCTACCTCCATCAGCTTCCTTCTTATTACTTTATTCATCCCTCTTTTAAATTTCTCCACTAATGTTCTTTCTTCATATTCACTTTCTCTTGCTGCCATTTTAAATTCTTGAACAAATTCCACCATAGTCCTTACCTCTTGTTCTATCTTTTTGAGCTTAGCTACTTTGACTGACTTCTCATCTCCTCTACTGAATTCTTTTTTTAATTCCATCAAAAATTGTCCTACTAACTTAAATTCTACTTCTTCTGATTCTAAATCTTCCAATAAATTCTTCTTCCATACATCAGCTGATCTTCTCTGAATAGACAATGATACCCATTGAATCTGTTCTTCTACCAATGCTTCCCTCATTCTCATTCTCAAATATAACCTGTATGCTGTAATGAACCCTGCAACTTTACTTGCTTCTCTATTAAACATTGGTAGCTTGGCCACCTCTATATTGGACCCTATGTTATATTCTTCTACTACTGCTACTGCTTTCTCTGCTATTATTGCTTACAATATTGCTATCTATTCCTACTGTAACCTTATTTGCTTTAAGAGCTGATTAAAGTTATATTAACTTATACTTATGTTGTTGTTATTGTTGTTATATATAGAGAGAGAATTGATTGGTGGTAGTAGTGTTGGTAGAGAAGAAGTGTAAAGTGGTAGTGGAGAGGAACTGGTACTAGCTTCACTCTTAGGCTTATATTCTGAACTTGAAATAATCTCTGTAAGTATTAGTAGGCCTTTTTTTTGTTCCACATCATACTTTCTACTAACTATCTCAACTACTAACTACTGTCTTAAGGAAAAATATACAATTTTGGTCTAAGAAGACTATTCTACTTTAGACAAGATTTTAAAAATACTTGTCATTCTTCTGAGTGTACTGGTTACAAAAGAACCAACAATACAGAGCTGATAATGGAAAAAGTAAAGAACACATCACTATAAGATGATATGTTCCCAAAGTATTAGTAGGCTTTAATACAATAAGAATGGCTAAGCTTTCCCTATCTAGCTAGTATACTCCTTATACCTAAGGTCTAGCTATTCTTCTTGACTAAAAACAGTATTACCTTTGGTCAAGAATAATAAAGAGTAAGAGATAAAGAGAGCTTTATATTGAGCAGTCTTAGAAAAAATTACTGAGTTCTAAGTATAAGTTAGTCTATCTTATATACTTTAAACTATGGTTTGTATGCATACTACAACTAACCTACTCTAAAGTCTATGCATTTTTAATATCACCAACATACTATTGCCATACTGTATAATATTACCTATTTCAGAACCTTCTATATTCTTCTTTATATCATATGATTTATCACAAAATGAACTACTCACTTGTTTGTGATGTTTGAACCTTGGATACACTCTTAAAGGTTTAGGAGTAATTTAGAAGTTTAATAATGATGACAATGATAATAAGATATGATAATTGATGAAAATTGATGAAAATTTATATTATTAAGTCTAAGGTCTAATTCTCAGATACAGAAATATTTATACAAAATAGTAATGGTCTATGCACAAGCTGTTTTCATTATATGATTAAAACTCATACCTAGTAAGACTGTCATCTGTCATAGCAGATATCATACTAATTTTAGAAGGTAACTAATTATATCACTACATTGATATGCTTGTATTTCTATAAATACTGATCTCCATATGATGTATGATATATTATTAAAAACTGTTTGATGAGTGCTTTCCAATACAACTTTGATCATAGGAATCTGTTGAGTTGTTTCTAAAATAATCGCCAATGAAACTTGTAGTTACTGATGGTCTGATATCTCAGTATCTGTTGTCACTTTTGTACATCCTGCATATATGCAGATAGCTATCATTTGGGGCTTTCTAGTACAACTTAGTTTGTAAAAATTAGTCTACTTATTATGGAGATATAGATATAAGCTGAATGAAGTTTGTAATAGGATTATATAGTCTGTGACTGTGATATGTGTGACCACTCTGTAACAGGTATCACAGATATGTCACATTTTGTAACATATATAACATCACACTTCTTTACTTTAGTCCAAAATAAAGAAAAAGAAACTCAAAAATAAAATAAAGAAAAATGAGAAAAGAAAAGAAAAATAAAATAAACCAAAGTCAAATCCATCATTCTCAACTCTAATAGCCAAGGTAAAGGCTTTCCAACACTAATATAATACATGATATACATGAAAATACTTGTTAGAAATCATAAAGAATTTATTAGAATATATGACATTTTTCTGACAATCTACTGTCTAGAATAGTAAGAATAAATAGAGTTGATTATCCATATAACTCATTCAATAATATTATTGAGATAAATGAGATTCCATATAATATTCAGTAAGAAAGCAAACATATAATCATTGTCAATAATAATAGGATAGAATAGATATCATATTTTTTACAGATAAATAAATCAGCTGAGCCAACTATCACTAGCTACTTAGTACACTTTGCAAGAGAAAGAGAAGTAGAGCAAATTCACTTTCTCTTAGTACAATATGTAGTAGAGTCTTGTCCAATTTCCAAAAACCTTGGAAATGTCACTAAATTACTAGCCAATATTCAAAAAAAGTAGCTTGAGTCCTATCTTGAGGAGCTGAAATTGCTTAAAGACAAAAATATTTATAAAGCTATGAATCTTCCTAAGAGATAGAAAGCAATTAAAAATTGTTATATATTTAACATTAAGTTTGATAGTCATTATAAATCTTGACTCATTGCAAAAAGATTTTCTTAGGTTGAAATTAACTTTGATAAATTATTCTCTCCAGTTGTCTGCTATGAAACAACATATCCATTTCTGACTGTTGCTGCCCTTGAAAATTAGAATATCCATAGCATTAATGTAAAAACTATCTATCTATATGGTGATCTGGATGAGAAAATCTATATAAAGCAACCTAAAGATTTTAGACTATCTAATAAAGAAAAGAAAGTCTAGTAACTTCACAAAGTATTGTATGATCTTTAGTAAGCTGGCTTATCTTAGTAACAGACTATGACTAAGTCAATATTAGTTTTAGAATTTAAGTAATATAAATCCAATGCTGATATGTATTACTTTATTGATAAAGAGACTAGAGAGCTTGTTATAGTAAAAATTCATGATGAAATAGAAATGTTGTAACCTTGGAGAAACCAAAGAGTTTCTTGAGATATATAAGTTATAATGACAAGGATTGAAAAATCTTTATAGACTAATCTGAGTACTTAAATCTAATGATAAGTAGTGTGATCCCAGTTTTTGTCAAAAGTACCAGCAACTAGTTGAATCTCTAACATATCTAATAATTAGCTCACATTCTAATATAGGATTTGCTATAGTCAAACTTGCTCAACAAATAGCAAATCTTTTAAATGAGTATTATCAAGCCAGATTACATCTGTATAGATATTTGCTTAATATTTGCAAGTATCAGATAGTTTATAATGAACTTAGCAATAAGTCTGTTGTAGCATACTTTGATTCAGACTGGGCACAAGATTCAGAATCATATAAATCTACAACTGGTTACTTTACTCTTATGGCTTACAGAGTAATATCCCAGATGAGCTACTAACAAAAAAATAGTAGCTGTTATAATCACTACAATTTATATTTCATGTTGTACAGGTGTTCATCTTATAATAAATATATGCTGGAGTCTGGTTTACTTCTAACTTATATCTGACTATACCTTGTATTATCCTCATATATTATCAGTCAGCATCTCATATAATAGTGGAGGCTTCCTTATTTCTTTTTCTATTCTCTCAAGGATACCTTACTTATTGTCAGGTACAGTTCACACTGGGGGTAAAAGTTTGCAAGATAGGTTCAAAGATATGTAGACTTGTAGAACGACCTTGGCTTTAGCTTATGTGCTATGCCATCTGTTTGTCACATAATCACAACTTCAGATAAGAGGAAGAAGTCTGAGATGGGAGTGAGTGCTGATTGGTATGTCACTGTTGAACACCAGAGATTGAGTTCAATAAGAGTTATCTTTGTTGATTATTAGACTAGCAAATTACAGTATAACTACTAGTCTTATATACAAGTACATACTATAGAAGATACTCAGGATTTCAGTTGTATAGCCCCTATTGCTCCAAGCAGAGGTTTCAGTGTTGAGACACTGACAGAAGTATAACCCTACCATGAAAGACTGAGTCAGATAAAAATATCTCTATCATGGAAGACACAATCTCTAGATTGTTGCATTACTACTACATGGGTATGTTGCAAGGAAGATGAGCTTGTAAGTTAGATGTTAAGAAGTAATATTACTATGGGAATGTATTTTCCAGACAGGTGGACTTGGCATATGACACTTATTCCTCATGGTTAGTAGATATATAGTAGTAGATATAGTCTTGTATCCTTATACTTTACCAATTAATCATTCCTCTACTTTTACTCAAGCCTTTGCCTAAGTTGTAATCTGAGCCAAGCTTAAGGTCATAACAGTAGTCCTGTCTTTAACTAAGATTGAATACATAGCCTTTTCTAATTATGGCTATCAGTTTGTCTAAACAAGAAATCTTCTTAATAAGGTCAGTTTTAATGTTTCAATTCTCATATCCATAATAATACTATATAAGAAATCTAATTAAGAACAAATAAGTTAAACTATATCACATTAATAAGAAAAAGAATCCTACTGACATTTATCTATATTTATTATATCCAGATTTTCTTTTCTCTTCTACTTTTTTTCTACACTACCATTTGAACCACAGATATTACACTTTAGGTCTTATAAGGCTTTGTCAACAACTTGACATGGTTTTTCTTGTATTCTTATAATAAGTGTATTTCACAACTTATTTGGAACAACTTCTTTTAGTTTGTTGATATGTACTTTGTTTATATAGTTTACAAAGTTCTTTTTGTTAGAGCTTTTTTCCCCTAGTGTTGTTAATTCCTTTTAATGCTCCCTCCTTAATATCTCTTTGTGTTAGATATAGTTCAAACTAGGAGGCAAAAGCCTACAAAGTTAGTACAAAGATATACAGAGTATAAAAACTCTATACAAGAAGCTTAGTGATGTAAACTTGTCAGAACAACCTTAGTTTCAGCTTATATGCTGTGCTGTTTATCTGTTACATAGTCACAACTTCAGATAATTGATTGATGTCTTTATCTTTATCAATTATCAGACTAGTGAATTACAGTGTAACTACTAGTCTTATATACAAATAAGATAATTAGGAGATGCTCAGAGATTCTAGTATATAGACCTAAGTAGAGGTTCTAGCATTGAAATGCTGAAAGGGGCCAGATAGGAGAATTTCTTTGTAGAAAACCAAGTTTGATAAGAGTATTTCCATCATGGAAGACTAAATACTTGAAGTTTTAGGAAATAGTTGTATTACCACTATAAGGACATATTGCAGAAAAGATAGCTATTATGGAAGACAGGCTTTTGTTAGATATGCTGGGAAGACATCACTGGTGTGGTAAACAGTCCTCTAAAATAGGACTTAACATATGATATTTTGTCTATAAATATTTTGTTGTTCCTAAGCAAAATTGCTTTAAGAACCCAACTTTACTTTGTTTGTAAAGTTTTACAAGTCAATATTTTACTTAATTAGTATGAACTCTTGAGTATGTTTTCAAGGGAATAAAAGGATAAAAACACTAATTTTAGTCTCTTAATACTATTTTTATATACTAATACTATCCTAATAGTATGTTTAAGGAATAGAAATTCTAAACTTTTGGTAAAGTTTACAGATTTTTAGTACTCTAGCTTCTAAATCACTCTTACTAAATTACTATGTTTCATATCTAAGTGGATACCTAAGACTAAGGCTTAATAAGAAAAACACTTAGAAGAACAAATGAAAAAGTGAAAAAATAACATTGGTGTTTAAATGGTAGACATGGCTTGAATGGCAAGTGTGAATACAATATCTCTATTTCAGCAGATAAAGTGTGTGGATAAAAGAACAAAAGGTATTCTTTTATATAATATGAATCTTGATAGGAAAGAGTTGACATCATATTCAGTTTCTCTCACTAGCTTATAAAAAAGGAGTATCAGATCTCAATATAGTTTTAGCTACACTGCAAGGATCATTAGGAATGTGTTACATAGATCTTAGGTCACTTAGGTTAGCTTACCATCAAAAATATCTAAAAGACATCTCATAGCTGAGTAAGACATAAAGTCTTCTCACTAAACCTGTTTCTAGCTCAATGGGAGCAGACCTCTCTTAAGGATAGGCAAATAAGAGATTAGATTAAGACTATTCTAAAACTGTCCCCCAGACCTAAAACCAAATGTCTTTTCCACAAGAACTTAGCTCTTGCTTTTTGGACAAGTTTCCATACTTAGTCTAAACTCTATATAAGCTCACAGACTTTTGCTCACAAGCATAAACCACATCTAATATTCTAGCCACATGTGAATTGGTCCATAGACAACTAGATATAGAGGGAGTAAATACTGAGAAAGACTTAACATATTTGATAGTTACTGCCAAATTCTATAGAGGAAATATGTTAGGTCTTGAAGCTGATGAAGGAGAGGATATAAGTGATATTAAAGAAGGCCCAGAGCTTCATCAATGTTGATAGAATTTATGAGGTAATCACTTAGAGCAGATATCATTCAAGAAATAAGAAAAGAGAAAGAAGGTTGAAATATAAAATTGGGTAATCTGAGACTGCTAAACTAATAATATTTTGAGATTCTGGAAAAATCTAAGAGAACAAAATAAGGTTTCTTAAAGATAGCTATTGTATTAAGTACCCTACTGTTTATTGTAATCTAGTGAAATAATGTTAAGCTAATATCAGAATGATAACATGTAAATAGTGTCATAGACTAACTTCCAAGACTTCCAAGACTTCTACTTTCTAATTCAAGATAAGACTTTAACATATTGTTGCTTTTACACCTACACCCTCTCATGTGTGGATCAGTCTCTTATATTTCATTTTATAGTAACTTGTCACCTAGACTCCTAGTCATCTCATCTCTTAGAAATTATCTCTATAATATCTCTTTAGTCATCCTCTACACTACTATTCCTCTAACCATAGTTCTAACTACAAAACTTGGTATTTAAGACCAAGTAAATACTTTGTAGTTCTCCAGTCTGTTATGGGACACTTGAACACTAACTATTTTTCTTTTTCTTTTGAACAATAAAAAGGTACATGACATTGCAGTCACATGACATGTCACATGATGTGATGTCATAGGCCTAGAACATGGTGGAAGGATCTAGAAGATGACATCAGGGCACATATATACAACATGGTGGCCTTAAGACAAACATAAGGATGAAGCATGGACATGAGGGCAGGTCTAATTATTAGTAGCACAGACCAAGTATGTTTTGTATATATAGGACTCTAATTTAGCAGAGACTCCTTGTTGAGTCCTCTTGTGATTTTCCCTACTTGATTGTCTACTGAGAGCTTTACTCGCTTGTGTAGCTATTGGACTTTGTGTCTAGTGGTTGCCACAACACAGTCTGGAAATCAACTAAGCCAACTAAGCAACTCACCTCTTTTTCTGAGATCTCTTGATACTTCTATTCCTTT
>Ga0157358_1000249_pt1 | contig 21545 bp, 22 predicted proteins | sample AttcapACBM2_FD_111484 | JGI IMG/M metagenome (GOLD analysis project Ga0157358, IMG submission 111484) | Fungus gardens microbial communities from leaf cutter ant in Botucatu, State of São Paulo, Brazil - Atta capiguara ACBM2 | ecosystem: Host-associated > Fungi > Mycelium > Unclassified ... | reverse complement strand
TGCTGATGGTCGGCCTGAACTGGGCCATCACGCCGGTATTCTGGGCGGTGACCACCGAAACGGTCTCTGGCGTGGCGGGCGCCGCGTCGGTAGCGCTGATCAATGCGGTGGCGAATATCGCCGGGCTGGCTTTTCCGCCGGTCATGGGGCGCATCAAAGATGCCACCAACAGCTATAACGACGGCCTGCTGATTGTGGCAGGCGCGCTCATCCTCGGCGGCGTGCTTGGGCTGTTGGTTGGGCGTAAACGGGCGATCGAGGGCGTTGCCGCACCGCAGCCGAAATCGAAGCTGCATCTTTAACGCTTTTGGCGTAGCGTGTGGGGCAACATTTTTAGTCAGGTTGCCCTATGCGCGAAAAACAGATCACCTTTAACCCGCGACATCACCAGCTGACCAACAGCAACGTCTGGACCGCCGACAGTCTGTGGCTGGCCTTTGACGTGCGTCCATCGGGCGCCTCTTTTACCAGCGACACCATTGAGCGCGTCAATGTGCAGACCGGCGAGGTCGAGGTGCTCTATCGCGCGACCGACGGCGCGCACGTGGGGGTCGTCACCGTCAGTCCGGATCTGCCGCCGCGCTATCTCTGCATTCACGGCCCGGAACAGCCTGACGAGAGCTGGCACTACGATTTTCATCACCGGCGCGGCGTCATCGTGCAAAACGGCCGCGCGGAAAACCTCGACGCCTGTGACATCACGCCGCCCTTTACGCCCGGCGCGCTGCGCGGCGGCTCGCATGTGCATCTCTACAGCCCGGACGGCACGCGCGTCAGCTTCACCTATAACGATCATGTGATGCACGAGAGAGACCCGAAAGAGGATCTGCGTAACGTCGGCATCGCGCTGCCGCTGCGCGCGGTCGCGCCGATCAAACAGCATCCGCGCGAATACAGCGGCAGCCACTTCTGCGTACTGGTCAGCCGTACCACTGCGGCGCCGCGTCCGGACAGCGACGAGATTAACCGCGCCTATGAAGAGGGCTGGATCGGCGCGCGCGGCTACCAGAGGCCAGACGGCAGCTGGCAGCGCTGGGCTGTCGCCTTTATCGGCGATACGATCTCCGCCGCTGGCGAAAAACAGCCGGAAGTTTTTATTGTCGATCTGCCGGAGGCGCTGGAGGCGTACGCCATGCCGGGCGACGAACCGCTGGAGGGAACGGAGAGCCGCCTGCCTGCGCCGCCTGCTGGCGTGCGACAGCGCCGGCTGACCTTTACGACGCGCGGGCTTGCCCAGCAGCCGCGCCACTGGCTGCGCAGCGCGCCAGACGGCAGCGCCATCGCCTTTTTAATGGCGGACGAGCAGGATGTGGTGCAGCTCTGGACGGTGTCGCCCAACGGCGGCGCACCGCGTCAGGTGACGCGGCTGGCACATTCGGTGCAGTCGGCGTTTAGCTGGCACCCGCAGGGCGCGGCCGTCGCCTTTATCAGTGACAATCAGGTGATGCGCTGCGATATCGAAAACGGCGTCTGTCAGCCGCTCACCGAACGCAGCGAACAGCCGCCGAGCGGCGACGCGGTCGTCTGGTCTCCGGACGGGCGGCTGATCGCCTTTATGCGTGAGGTCGACGGCTGGCGACAGCTCTTTACTGTGTCGGCGTAGCCGCAGGAAAAGGCGCGGCCTGCGCCAGATTCTCCTGCGTGTGGTTCAGCTTTTCGCTCTGAAGAATGCGCTCACGCGGAGAGTCGATCGATTTGTCGTCGTCGCTGCGCGCGTAGTCCCACGGCAGCAGCAGCGTATCCAGCACGGCGGAAAAGGGCAGATCGATCAGCGCCAGCGGCTTAAGCGCCCAGCTGCTGTTATCGTCGACCAGGATATCGGCGCTGGCGCGCGTGCCCGGATAGTAGCCCTGATTCGGGCCGGTATGCGACATAACGCTGGAACATCCTGCAAGCGTAAAGGTGCAGCAGGCCAGTGCGCCTGCCAGAGGAAATGCCTTCAATAATTTCATCTTCATCATCCCTTCAACTGTGGCGACCGCCCCGGCTGAGTTAGCTTGTCCGCTTACGTCCTCACTCTACGGCGAGGTGCGCTATGTCAGACGAAAGGTCCCCTGAGTGTATGCCACTTCAGCTGATTGGCGAAAAAAATTGCATTTCGCCTCTTGAAACCGGTCTGGGCATACCCATTTTTAAGCTACGGACGCGCTCGCTGTCGCCGACAGGGACATCGGGGCGCCGCACAACCTGTCCATGGTGGAAGGTTGCCAAAACTTGCTGAATATCAGGAGTCATTCCATGCGTAATTTTGATCTTGCTCCACTTTATCGCTCTGCTATCGGTTTCGATCGCCTGTTTAACCTGCTGGAGTCCAACCAGAACCAGAGCAACGGCGGCTATCCTCCGTACAACGTCGAACTGGTCAGCGAAAACCACTATCGCATCACCATCGCGGTGGCGGGCTTTGCCCAGAACGAGCTGGATATTACCGCTCAGGATAACGTCCTGATCGTGCGTGGCGCGCATCCTGAAGAGCAGACCGAACGCAAATATCTCTACCAGGGTATTGCCGAACGCAACTTCGAGCGCAAATTCCAGCTGGCCGACCACATTGTGGTACGCGACGCCCGACTGGAAAATGGCCTGTTGAGCATCGATCTGGAACGCATCGTCCCTGAAGAGGCGAAACCGCGCCGGATTGAAATTCTGAACTAATCAGAATCAACGAGAAAAAAACGCCGCCTTCGCGGCGTTTTTTATGTCTGAGCCGTACGCCGCACCTTTAAGGATGCGTGCGCATCGCCAGGCGCTGGCTCACCAGGCCGCCGAAGACATTCACCAGCAGGCCGAAGATTATCACCGCCGCGCCCAGCATCTGCTGCGCCGAGAGGCGCTCCCCAAGCACTACCGCGGCGCTGATAATGCCGATCACCGGCACCAGCAGCGACAGCGGCGCGATGCGCCAGGTTTCATAGCGGCTAAGCAGGTTGCCCCAGATGGCGTAGCCGACGATGGTGGCGATAAAGGCGAGATAGATCAGCGCCAGCACCGTTTGCAGCGAGATGTGCGTCAGGCTGAAAACAATCGCCTCTTCTCCTTCGAACAGCCAGGAGCAGGCGAAGAAGGGCAGCACTGGCACCAGCGCGCTCCAGACCACCAGCGACATCACCGGCACCTTGCGATTGCGCAGGATGATCTTATTGGTGATATTGCCCAGTCCCCATGACAGCGCCGCCGCCAGCGTCAGCATCATGGTCGTCAGCGTAATGCCTGCGGCCGACTGGCCCTCCATGCCCGCCGTCGCCAGCATAAACATCCCCAGCGTCGCGATCAGCACGCCGGCGATATGGTTCCAGCGCAGCTTTTCCGCCAGCAGCAGCGCGCCCAGCAGCAGCGTGAAAAACGCCTGCGCCTGCAGCACCAGCGAGGCGAGCCCGGCGGGCATGCCGAGCTTGATGGCGAGAAACAGAAAGGCGAACTGGCCAAAGCTGATGGTCATGCCGTAGACCACCAGCCAGCGCAGCGGAATAGCCGGGCGAGAGACAAAAAAGATTGCCGGAAACGCCACCAGGGAAAAGCGCAGGCCCGCCAGCAAGAAGGGCGGCATGCCCTGCAAGCCGAGTTTGATCACCACGAAATTAACGCCCCACGCCACCACGACGCAGAGCGCCAGCAACATATCTTTAGCTGACATAACCTTTCCTCTGCCGTCAGGCGCTTACCGCCACGGGTGTGGCGATATCGGCATAACAGGCTTCGCCTACGATACGGCGATAGTCCTCTGCATTAAGGGCGATCGATTTTTCCAGCGCGCCGGCGTTGAACCACAGCGTGCCGACGTCGCGCAGGCGCGCATCGACGCGCAGCGCCAGCCGGTCATCAAAACTAAAGGGCGGCACCGCGCCCATCACGCACTCGGTCAGCGACTGCGCCATCTCGGGCGCGGCGAAGCTCGACTTTTTGCCGCCGATGGCGCGCGCGGCGCTTTTAAAATTGATTTTGCAGTCGCCCGGCACGATCGCCAGCAGAAAGCGTGATTCGGCGCCGTCCGGCATCGCCACCTCCAGCACCATCGCCTTCGCCGCCTGGTTAAGCGCATTGCCGCGCAGCGCGCTGATGGCGTCGGTCTGGCCGATGGCCTCGTGCTCTACCACGCGATAATCCGCGTCGTGCCGATCCAGCAGTTCGGTAATCTTTGCAAATGTCGTCATCTCTTCTCCTCGTCTTGCAAGGCTGCGCGCAGGGCGTCAGCTCCACGCAATCGCGTGTTTCATTTTTTGTCGGTCAGGCCAAAAAAGAAGCCCATCGTGATGCGGGTATCGCCTTCGACCCGATCGATCTCGTGGTAAAAGGCGGGATTAAACAGGTAGATATCGCCGCTGCGCGGCGCGAACTCGCAGGTTTCGCTCTGCATCACCACGCCGCTCTGATAGCCAAGCTCGCCTGGCGTTTTGAAGCGCTCATCCTCCGGCGACCATTTTTTGTTGAAAATGCGTAGCCCGCCGCCCGCGTTGCACTCCTGCAGGCAGACCACGCAGCTCAGCTGATGCAAAATCTGCGTCACCGCCAGGCCGGTTCCGGCCGCGTCGCGGACGATATTGTCGTTGTGCAGCGGATTGGCGACGCCATCGGCATGAAAACGCACGATCGAACCGGCGTAGTCGCCCAGCCCTGGCTCATGGGCGGTTTGCAGGCTCTCCAGCTTTAGCGCGTGGCGCACCCACTCATAGATCTGCAGCCGCAGCGCCGCGAGCGACGGCGGCAGCGCTGACGCGATATCGCGCCATTCGGTAAAGTAGTTTTCCGGCGCGGCAGTATGTTTCGCCAGGTAGGGCCCGAGCGTGGTGAGCGCGCCGTTGGGATAGTGCGACACGCGGATCTGTTCGCGGCAGCGCTGCAAATCGGTCACCACCTCCTGGCGATCTTCATCGGTGAGGAAGTTGCGCAGCACCAGCAGCGGCACGCGCGCCGTGACGATATCGTCCAGCCAGGTGCGCTCTACATACATGTTGGGATTGATCACGCGTATCTGATTAAAAATGGCCATGATGTTTACTCCCCCAAAGGAATTTCGCGTAGTTCATGGTTAGCCATGCGTCGCCAGCTGGCGGCGTCGCCCAGGGTTGGAACAGGTTCAGACGAAATGTAGGTACAGCGCGCCTGCTGCAAAACGTGCAGCGTGAAGTAGTGCGGATAAGGCGTATCCTGCGGATGCCACTGCCAGGCCCATGCCCGGTCGCGCGTGACGAAAATCGCGTTGCCCGCGCTGCCGCCCGGCTCGACCTGCTCCAGCTTGTCGCGCAGGTAGTCGCGCGTGAAGTCGGCGGGCGTGATGCGAGCCACCAGATATTCCAGGTACTCCGCCGAGTCGAAGCGGGAGGCCGCCATGCCGAGACGGGCATAGACCTTTGACATAAAACCGTTATGCATCATATACCAGCGCGTGCCTGCACTGTCGCGCAGCAGCGGATGGGCGAACTCCAGCCCCTGGTTTTTACTCAGCGTGGCGTGGCGCACATGCACCGCCAGAAAGCGGCCTTTGATGCGTTCGACATCGATATCAGGCAGCGCGTCGGCAAAGGGACCGCTGCCGCGCAGCGTGCGGATCTCGCCCGCCTCCAGCCACAAACATCCCCAGCCGTTCGGATGTTCTTTGAGCGGCCCGTCATGGCAGGCGGTTTCTCCGCAGCTCATGGCGCGCGCCGCCTCCAGCACCTGCGCCGCGTCGAATTCGCCCTGCGCCAGAATCATTCTGCACACAATAAATTTCCTTCTGAAAGGCGAGATGCCGTGCGCACCACGCTGTTAAAAACGGCCAGAATGTCGTCGCGACCGCCAGCTGACAGGCGCAGCGTGCCGAGTATGCCCGCATGGCGCGTCAGATCGGCATAGAGCGACGAGCGCCGCGACACCTGTAAGCCGGCAAAGGTCAGCGGCGGCAGCAGCGCCCCCTGACGATGTTCGGCAATCCAGCTTTCCGCCTGGCGCAGCTGGGCTGGCTGGCGCAGACGCAGCTGGCCGACGGCGCGCGACGGCGCGGCGAAGCGCAGCGCGGGCATCTCACCGCCTGCTTCAAGCCGAAACGCGACGGCTACCCAGTCGATGCCGGTCGTCTCTTCGACCAGGCTGGGCACGCCCATGCCGGAAAGGCGGAAACCCATTTCAAGGAAGTGCGGCACGCCATCCACCACGATAAAATCGATATGAAAGGCGCCGAGTCGGTAGCCGAAGGTTTCACAGCAGAACTTCATCAGGCTGGCGAACGCGGGCGGCAGCGTCTCGGCAGCGACGGCGACGTGGCCGGATTCGTAAAAACTGACGCCGCCCTGGGCGTCGCGATGTTGTTCGATTACCTTCTGGCAGCAGGTAAGGGCGTGCGGATGACCCTCATGCACCACGCCCTGCAGCGAATATTCATCGCCGTCCAGCCAGCTTTCGACGATAAACCCGCTAAAGCTGCGCCCGCCGTAGTTCATGGTCTCTTCCAGCATCTGCACCACGCCCGCCAGCCGTTCGGGCGCTTCCACCAGCCAGATCCCCAGGCCGCCGCCGCTGTCCACCGGCTTGATCACGCAGGGATAGATCAGCGCCTGATGGGCGTCGAGAATGCTGAGCGGCGAGGCGAAAAAACGGAACTCCGGCTGTGGAAAGCGCGGCCAGGCTTTTTTCAGCGCCATCCGCTGGGCATATTTATCCAGCGGGATAAAGGTGCGCGGCGCATCGGGTCCAGCCAGGATTTCCCGCACCCGGCCGGCGCTGGCGTTGTAGGCTTCAAACCCGGCCAGCACCACGCGCGGGTGCTCCAGCAGCCCGGCGTGCAGACAGGCCTGCAGCACTTCCCAGGGGTTTTCCGGCCGATCAAGGCGAACGATCAGGTCAAACGGCAGCGTCAGGCTGAGCGACTGGTAGTCGACGAAATCGCTCATCTCCGCCAGTACGGTAAAGTAGCCGTCGCGCTTCGCCACCTCGCAGTAGGAGTTCTGGCCGTCGCGCGTTGCGCCTATTTGCAGAAAAATTTTTCTCATCGCTTCGCCATACCGGGATCAGCGCCCGGAGATCACTTCGGTCACGGTATCCTGCAGGACGCCATGGTTTACCTGAATCACCGCCTTATGCGGATCGAAGCGCAGCACGCGCGACAGCGGATCGGCGCTTTTGCCCTCCAGCAGCGAACTCACCTGGCGGCTTTGCCAGCAGTGACGTAACTGATTGATATCCAGTCCAGAAAGTTGACCGAGCTGCTGCGCCAGCGCCGCGTCGTCGCGCTCGCCGGCGAGCAGCTGGCGAATCGCCGCTTCGTCCAGCCCGATCCGCTGCTGCGTCAGCCAGCTGTGCAGCTGGCTGCCCTGCGCGATAAAGGGCGAATAGATCATGCAAATCAGCTGGGTTTCGTCGAGGCCGAACGTCTCCTCGGCGAAGCGCGCCGCGCGCTGGCGCTGCTGTTCGATAGCGGCTTCGTCCTGATAGCGCGCCGCCATCTCGGCGATCAGCTGAGGCGGGAAATCTTTCTGCGCCATCAGCCCCAGCGCAAAGCGGACATATTCGCGAATGCCTTCGGCGTAGCTGCGCTGCAGCAGGGTTTCCGCGCGCAGGCCGCGAATGTGCGCCATTAGCGTCGGGTTGCCGCAGTCCGATTCGGAGAAGCTGAACATCAGCGGGTCGAAGCGGAAACGCATAAAGTCGTTGAGCAGCGCCCAGTGCGCGCCGGCTTCGTAGGCGGTGTCCTGATAAATATTGAAGAACAGCGGATCGCGCGTCAGCTGATGCATGATGCGGCGCGCGGGCGTGACCGCCGCCTCGCCGTGGATAGCCGCCGAGTAGCGATGGGCCACGCCGTCGAGCGTCTGCAAAAAGCCGCGAAAGCCCCGATCTTTCTCCGCCGTCGGCGCATCGAACAGGCGCGAAAGATGCCGCGCCCAGGCGACATAGGCGGTCTGCTCCTGCGGCGAATCGCCGGTGATAATCATGTCCACGCCGCCGTTATAGTGCGCCGCCAGGCCGAACGAGTTGACCATGCTGAGATTGCAGGCGTTGCAGAAGGTCGAGCGCGCGTCGGCGCGAAAGCGGTGGCCGTTCATCAGCACATCGCTGCGGTTTTGCTGGCGCACCGACGCGGGCAGGGGAAGATAGCGTTCGAAAGGACGGATCTGCTGGCCGTCGACGATCAGGCTCTCTACGAAGGCGTCATGGTGAATAGCCAGCGCGCGGTAAACGCGGTCGATATTCTCCATCACGCTGTCGCTCATGGCGGCGTGGCGGTTGGTGCTGATGCGCAGCAGAAAGGTGTCGCCGCGCTGCCGCCAGATTAACCCCTGAATGTAACGCACATAGGCCACCATATAGCTGCTGTCTTTGCCGCCGCCATAGGCGAGCAGGACGCGGTTGCGCGACAGCTGCTCGCTATCCGGCAGCGCGGCAAGCAGACGATGAGAGCACCGTTTAGCGGAATCGATGATTGCCGGCGTCAGATAGCTTTCGATTTCTCTCATCATGGCGGACAGATTATTCATTTTTCGCGTTTTCCTTTGGCTGATAAATTCGTTTAAATGCATGGAACCTACTGATTCCATGAAAAACAGGCCATTAAGCGGTGTAGCAATGAATGCCGGAACGCAGGCAGACGACAGGGCGCCGGACGCAGAAAGCGGAGCGGCCGCGCGTCATAAATAATTAAGAGATGCAGCCTAAAGTACTTTGAATGTACTCTCTTGAATACGCACAGATCAGTACGATATGGGGTGGAACAGATGCCCGGTGAAACGGACGAGCAGGAGAGTCAGAGCAGTCGTTACCGCCAGATAGCCGAACAGATTAAGCAGGCTATCCGCAGCGGATCGCTGCTGCCCGACAGCCGGTTGCCCTCGGTGCGCACGCTGGCGACCCAGTACAGCGTCAGCCTGACGACCGCGCTGAAAACGCTGCGCACGCTGGAAGATGAGCGCTTTGCGGTGGCGAAGCCGAAATCAGGCTTTTTCGTCGCGCCGCGTCTGGCGCATAAAGAGGCGACGCCGACCCCGCTGGCGCAGCCGCGGCTGGTCGCGCCACTGGATGAACAGACGGAGATGCATCTGGCGATCCTCGGCTCAGAGTGTCGCGTTCGTCTCGACCTGGCGAATGGCGACAGCTCGCTCTATCCGGTGAAAAAGATCGGGCTGCTGATGCGTCAGATGGGATACAGCAAACCGGCGCTGTTGGGCAACACCGTTAAAGGCACCGGCTATCTGCCGCTGAAGCATGAAATCGCGCGTCGCGCGGTGGAGTATGGCTGCAATATCAGCGCCGACGATATTCTCATCACCAACGGCTGCATTGAGGCGGTGTCGCTGTCGCTGCGCGCCACGCTCAGGCCGGGCGACGTGGTGGCGGTGGAGTCGCCCTGCTACTTCGTGCTGCTGCAGATGCTGCATAATCTCAACCTGCGCGTGATTGAAGTCGACGCCGGGCCGGAAGGCTATGTCGACGTTGAAAAGCTCACCGCGCTGTTCCGCCGCAGGGCGGTACAGGCCTTTCTCACCATCAGCAACGTCAACAATCCCCTCGGCAAATCGATTCCCAACGAGCAGAAGGCCTATATCGCCCGCCAGGCCGATGAGAATGACGTGGTGATCGTCGAAGACGATATTTTCGGCGATACCGCGTTCGGCGAGCGGCGGCCTTTTCCAATGCGCGCCTTTAGCCCCAACGCCATTCTGTGCAGCGGCTTTTCCAAAACCGTTGCGCCCGGTATCCGCATCGGCTGGGTGCACAGCGTCAACTACATGCGCAAGATCGCGTCGCTGAAATACACCTCGACCATGGGCACCTCGACGCTGTCGCAGGCGGCGATCGCCGAGCTGCTGCGCAGCGGCGGCTATGACGCCCATCTGCGTAAGCTGCGGCGCGAGCTGGCCGGACAGATTCAGCAGATGCGTCAGTCGCTGCTGCGCGAGTTTCCGGCGGGCACGCGCGTCTCGGATCCGGAAGGCGGTTATGTGTTGTGGGTCGAGATGCCGCACCAGGCGCTCAACGTGCGCGCGCTGTTTCTCAAAGCGCGCAACGCCGGCATCGGCATCGCGCCGGGCCATATTTTCGCCACCGATGATCGCTACGACCACTGTTTTCGGCTGAATGCCGGCTTTGGCTGGAATGAAGAGGTCGAGCAGGCGATCCGCCAGCTGGCGCAGTGGTGTCGGGAGTCGCTGCTGGAGGCGAAAGAGAGGTGAGCACCGGTCAAACCGGCGCGCCTCTAAAACCGCGTGTTAAAGCTGCTCCGCGAACGCCTTCTCAACCTCTTCCGCCAGAATCTGCACCGCGCGCTCAATATTCTCGGCGTCCGGCACATAGTTCATGCGCATGCACTGGTGCGTGTGCGGCCACGCCTGCTCCAGGCCGGGGAAGAAAAAGTGGCCCGGCACCATCAGAACGCCGCGCGCCTTCAGCCGCTGGTACAGCGCCTCGGTGCTGATCGGCAGATCGCGGAACCATAGCCAGAGGAAAATCGCGCCTTCCGGCTTATGTATCAGGCAGCGCTCCTCCGACAGATAGCGGCGCAGAATAGCGATGGTTTCGGTCACTTTGGCCTGATAGAAAGGTTTAATCACCGTTTCCGACAGTCGCAGCAGATCGCCGCGCTGGATCATCTCGGCGGCGATGGCGGGGCCAATGCTGCCAGGCGCCAGGCTAATAATGCCGTTCATATTGCTGATGGCGCCGATAATCTTTTCGTCGGCGACGATAATGCCGCAGCGCGCGCCGGGCAGGCCGAGCTTCGACAGGCTCATGCAGAGAATAATATTGGGATTCCACAGCGGACGCGCGTCGCTGAAAATAATGCCGGGGAAAGGCACGCCGTAGGCGTTGTCGATCAGCAACGGCACGTCGTGCTGCTGCGCCAGCGCGTCGAGCTGCATGAGTTCGTCGTCGGTCACCACGTTGCCGGTCGGGTTGGTAGGGCGCGACACGCAGATCAGGCCGATATCGTCATGCATCGGCAGATGTTCGAAATCGACGTGATACTTAAACTGGCCTTCCGGCAGCAGCTCGATATTGGGCTTAGCGGAAACGAACAGCCCTTCGTCCAGTCCGGCATCGGCATAGCCCAGGAATTCCGGCGCCAGCGGAAAGAGCACGCGCTTTTTACTGCCGTCGGCGCGGCGACCGGCGAACAGATTAAACAGATAGAAAAAGGCGCTCTGGCTGCCGTTGGTCAGGGCGATATTGTTTGCGGTCACCGGCCAGCCCAGCTCGCTGCTGAGCAGCGTCGCCAGCGCGTTCAGCAGCGTAGCCTTGCCGCGCGGACCGTCATAGTTGCAGAGCGCTTCGCTCAGCTTGCCCTCGTCATGCATCTGCTGCAGCAGCTGCTGAAAATAGTCGTTCATCGCCGGGATCTGCGCCGGATTGCCGCCGCCGAGCATAATGGTGCCGGGCGTTCGCAGTCCTGTGCCCATATCTTCCATCAGACGTGAAATGCCGGTGTGCTGGGTAAATTTGTCGCCGAACTGAGAAAAAGACATATATAGACGTTAAAAACATGTGACGAATGGGGAATCAACGATAACGCCCGCCAGCGGCGGGCGCAATGGGAAGGGCGGATTACTTGAGAATGTCTGGATTAACGCAGTTCTTTTCAACCTTGCCGGTCAGGGCGGCGATCAGGTTCTCCACCGCGTCCTGCGCCATGCCGTAGCGCGTCTCGTGCGTGGCGGAGCCGATATGCGGCAGCGCCACTACGTTAGGCAGCGAGAAAAGCGGCGATGCGGTCAGCGGCTCCTGCTCGAACACATCCAGGCCCGCCGCGTGGATGGTACCCTCTTTCAGCGCGGCGATCAGCGCCTCTTCGTCCACCACCGGACCGCGTCCGGCGTTGATCAGGATGGCGCTCGGCTTCATCAGCTTCAGCTGCGCCGCGCTGATCATATGGTGGGTCTGCTCGGTCAGCGGCAGGCTGATGCAGACAAAGTCGCTCTCTTTCAGCAGCGTTTCCAGATCGCAGCGCTGCGCGCTAAAGCGCGACTGCGCCTCTTCATGTTCGCGACGCGCGTTGTAAAGCACCTTCATGCCGAAGCCGAGATGCGCGCGCTGCGCCAGCGCCATGCCGATGCGGCCCATGCCAAGAATGCCGAGCGTCTTATGGTGCACGTCGATGCCGAATTTGTCCGGTCCGATGCTTTTGTTCCACTGGCCCGCTTTCACCCACGCGTCCAGCTCGGTCACGCGGCGCGCGCTGCTCAGCACCAGCGCCATCATGGTGTCGGCCACCGTTTCGGTCAGCACCGTCGGCGTATGCATCAGCAGCACATGGCGCTGGTTGAGCGCCTCGACGTCGAAGTTGTCGTAACCTACCGATACGGTCGAACAGGCGCGCAGCTTCGGCATTTTCGCCAGCAGTTCGCCGTCGACCTTGCCGCCGGAGCCGATCAGCCCTTCGGCCTGCGCCAGCGCGTCAGCGTGCTGCTGCTGGCTTTCCGGCGACAGATCTTTGATTTCGGTTACGCTGAAATGGGCATCGAGCCGGGCGCGCAGATCGTCCGGCAGGCTTTTATACAGAATCACGGATGGTTTCATCGTTCGCTCCCTGTAAAACGTGTGACGGGCGACACGCAGGTCGCCCGGAGAAGAGGGTCAGCGCTTACGCTTTCAGGCGTGTTTCGCGCCGTGCAGCGGCGGCGTTTTGTTTTCGGCGGGCTTGACGATCAACGTCAGCCACACCGAGACCAGCAGCGCTGCGCCCATAAAGATATAGGAGGCCGCCGGACTGCCCGTCGCTCCATTAAGATAGCCGACAATCCAGGAACCGACGAACGAACCCAGCGCGCCCATGCTGTTGATCAGCGCCATCGCGCCGCCCGCCACGTTGCGCGGCAGCATCTCTGGAATAATGGCGAAGAAGGGACCATAAGGCGCATACATGGCGCCGCCCGCAATCACCAGCAGCGCGTAGGAGAGCCAGAAGTTGTCGGAACCGACCAGATAAGAGCCGAGGAACGCGAATGCGCCGATCAGCAGCAGCGGCCAGACGAAGAGCTTGCGGTTCTGCATTTTGTCCGACGCCCATGAGACGACGATCATCGCAATGGTCGCCGCCAGATAGGGCACCGCCGACAGCCAGCCCGCTTCCACCATGCCCATCTGCGTGCCGTTGCGCAGAATCGACGGCAGCCACAGCACGAAGCCGTAGACGCCGATGCTCCAGGCGAAATATTGCATGCAGAGCAGAATAACGTTGCGGTTGCGGAACGCTTCGCTGTAGTTGCGCACCGCCTTGATATTCTCCTGCTCTTTTTTCAGCTGGGCGGCCAGTGCGGCTTTCTCTTCTTTGCTCATCCAGCGCGACTGCTCGGGCTTATCCTGCACCATAAACCACCAGGCGACGGCCCAGATCACCGCTGGAATCCCTTCGAAGATAAACATTTCGCGCCAGCCGAACGCGTCGATCAGATAGCCGGAGACGACCGACATCCAGAGCACCGTCACCGGGTTGCCGAGGATCAGAAAGGTATTGGCGCGCGAGCGCTCCGACTTGGTGAACCAGTTGCTGATGTAGATCAGCATCGCGGGCATCACCGCCGCTTCCACTACCCCGAGCGCGAAGCGGATCGCCGCCAGCATCGGGATGTTGCTGACCACGCCGGTTAGCGACGCGCAGACGCCCCACAGCACCAGGCACCAGAAAATCAGTTTTTTTACGCTGCGGCGTTCGGCATAGACCGCGCCGGGGATCTGAAAAAAGAAGTAGCCGAGAAAGAAGAGCGCGCCCAGCAGAGAGGACATGCCCTTGGTGATGCCCAGGTCGTCGTTGATGCCGGCGGCAGAGGCGAAGCTAAAGTTTGCGCGATCCAGATAGGCCAGACTGTAGGTGATAAACACGATGGGCATGATATACCACCAGCGTTTCGGCGCGATTGTCTGCGTTTTCATGCGGTTCTCCTCTGCTATTGCGGTTCGGATGCAGGCTAGAAATCGCCTAACTCGCTGCGTGTTGGCAGCCCTTCGCTGTCGCCGATCACCTGAATCGCCAGCGAACCGATTCTGTTGCCGCGCTTAATCGCCTGCGGCAGCGTTTTACCTTCCAGCAGCGCGCTGATCACGCCGACGGCGAAACCATCGCCCGCGCCGACAGTGTCCACCACGTTCTCGACGCGGATCGCCTCGACCTGGCCCTGCTCGCCCTGGGCGGTTTTATACCAGGCGCCGTCGCAGCCGGTTTTAATCACCACCGCTTTCACCCCTTTATCAAGGTAGAAATCGGCGATCGCTTCCGGCTGGCGGTAGCCGGTCAGGATATAGCCCTCTTTTTCGCCCGGCAGCACCCAGTCGGCGTACTCCGCCAGGTGGTTGAGCTGCTGGCGCATCTCCTCTTCGCTGCGCCACAGCACCGGCCGCAAATTAGGATCGAAAGAGATGGTTTTGCCGCGCGCGCGCATCTCTTTCGCGCTGTGCTTCAGCAGCGCCAGCGAACTGGCGGAGAGCACGGCCGCGACGCCGCTCAGATGCAGATGGCGTGCGGCGCCGAAGTAATCGCTGTTGAAATCCTCGACGGAGAGATGGCTGGCGGCGGAGCCTTTACGGAAATATTCCACCAGCGGATCGGAGCCGTCGTCGACTTTGGATTTCATCTGAAAACCGGTGGGGTAGCGCGCATCTTTCGTCACCTGGCGGCGATCGACGCCTTCGCTCTCCAGCACCTGGCAGATAAAGCGGCCGAAGCTGTCGTCGCCGACGCGGCTTACCCAGCCGACCTTCAGACCGAGACGCGCCAGGCCGATGGCGACGTTAAGCTCTGCGCCCGCCGCGCGCTTGATAAAAGTTTCAGCGGCGGCAAGATCGCCGGTTTCACGCGCCACGAACATCGCCATCGCTTCGCCGATGGTGACGACGTCCAGCGCGCCGTTATGCAGAGTAGTCATCTTCTCTCCTTACAGAGTGCGCAGCAGCGACACGTAGCGGCGGGTTACCGCCAGCAGATCTTCGCCTTCCAGCGGGAATTCGATGCCGCGCGGCGCATTGTCCGGCAGCTGGCGCAGCAGGTCGCGCCAGTCCGCTTTCGCCTCGTCCAGCGCCACCGCGCGATAGCTGTCGCCGTACGGTTCAGCCGCCTTGACGTGAATATAACGCACGAAGCGCCCAAGCTGCGTCGCCGCCGCCTGCGCGTTCTCCTGCGTCCAGAGCCAGTTGCCCATATCGAATGTCATCGTCACCGGCAGGTTCGCCTGCTCCGCCGCCTGGAAAAAACGCAGCGAAGGCGCGAGCTTGCCGCTATCGGTTTGATCGTTTTCCACCGCCAGCTCCACCGGATAGCGCTCGGCAAGCGCGCGCAAAGCCGCGCCGTGCAGCTCGCCGTTAAACCCGCCTAGCGCCAGCTTGAGGCGCTGCGCGTTCAGCTGCTGGGCTTCTTTAAGGTAGTTCTCCAGCTGGGGATTTAACGCGCCGTCGTCACAAAACAGCGTGTCGGGTACCGAGTAGCTGGCGCGCAGCTGATGTTGCTGAATGGCCAGGGCCAGCGCGGGCAGACTGGCGAGCGTCGCATTGTCGAAAAGTTCGCGGCGGATTTCGACGCCGTCGGCGCCGGCCTGCTGGATCAACGGCAGCAGCGCCTGCTGACCGCCCAGCGCGGCGACCTGTTGCTGTCCGTAGGCGGCGGTCACCACAATAATTTCAGCGTTCATCGTTACCCCTGGAATGCGCGTTAAGCAAAAGTTACAGGGAAAACGTTAATTGGAACCGGTTCCAAAGCAAAGAGGCAGAGGCTGAAACTATGATCGTGCTCACGAAGCGAGCACGAGAGAGGGAAAACAAGAGGGGAGATCAGTCGAGGGGCTGGCTGGAGCCGCGCACCACCAGCTCGCCGGAGAAAACCTGTTCGGCGGCGGGCCCGGCGCTGCCGTCGATACGGGCGATCAGCCGCTCCAGCGCCGCATAGCCGATTTGCCAGGTGGGCTGCCGCAGCGTGGTGATGCCGACGCCGGCCAGCGCGGCCCACTCCAGCTCGTCGAAGCCGAGCAGGCCAATATTTTCACCCCAGCGCAGGCCGAGGCGCTGCATCGCGCGCGCAACCTGCAGCGTCATGGCGCCGTTCGCCACCATCACCGCCGCGCGTTTTCCGCGCTGACGCTGCGTATAGTCCAGCAGCAGCGCATCCAGCGCCGCAGGCTGATGCAGCGGCACCTCGGCGTTCTCATGCGCAATCTGGGGCCAGGCGGCGAGCCGCTGACGGAACGCCTGCAGGCGTTCGCGGCGCGTGTTGACGCTGCCCAGCGGCTCGCTCAAAAACAGCAGCGCCTCATAGCCGTTATCAAGCAGATGCTGCGTCGCGATCTCCGTAGCTTCGGCGTTGTTCAGGCCGACGACATCGCAGGCAAAATCGGGAATTTTTCGGTCGATCAGCACCATCGGCAGCAGCGACTGCTGCAGGCGGCTCAGCGCCTCTTCGCGCATGCCGACGGCATTTACCACTACCCCTTCCACCTGATAGCTGCTCAGCAGCTGCAGATAGTGCTGCTCCAGGTCCACTTCATTGTTGGTGTTGCACATCAGCAGCGTAAAGCCGCGCGCGCGGCAGGCGGCCTCAATGCCGCACATCACGTCGACGGAATAGGGGTTGGTGATGTCTGCAATAATCAGTCCGATCAGCCGCGTGCGGCCGCGCTTTAGCCCACGCGCCATCTGGCTGGGGCGATAGTCGAGCTCGGCGATTGCCTGTTCGATGCGGGCTTTTAAATCGGCGGAAAGAAGATGCTGCTCGCCGTTGAGATAGCGAGACACGCTGGTTTTACCGGTTCGCGCGCTGCGAGCAACATCGCTAATGGTGGCGCGAGGCGGTCTGTTCTTCATGTCGGTACCTGCAAAAAGAGAAACAGGCAGAGACTAGCACAGGCGCGGTCCGTCGCAAAAAGCGCGATCAGCGCGGCGCGCTATCCAGCCAGGGCTGGCGCAACAGCTGAAGCGCTTCCAGCGGCGCGTCGTCAAGCATCTGCACCACCAGATCGGCAAGCTGATCGCCGGTTTCGCGATCCGAGGCCTGACGGATGGCGATCGCCGGCGCCTCGACGATCGCTTCGCGCGGCAAGCCTTCCCAGGCATAGAGGCGAATCGCTTTGCTGCCGTGCAGCCGGTTCGCCTGCTGCATCGCCAGCGCCGCGCCCTCCGCCAGCGCGCTGCTGTCGGCGATAATCGCCTGCAGCGACGCATCCTGCGCCAGCCAGGCGGCGGTTTGCTGATAGCCGACGCGACGCGACGGCGGCACGGCGACGATATCGAACGGCGCAACGGCGCCCATCGCGTCGAGGAAACCCTGACGGCGGTCGCGTACAAAGGTGGTGCCTTCGTCGCTGCCCAGCCAGGCGATGCGGGTCAGCCCCAGCTGCAGACAGGCTTCTACCGCCAGGCGCGAGCCGTGGTGGTGATCGACGTCGAGCCAGGCGTAGGGCTGCGGCAGATCGCTACGGCCAAGCGTGATAAAGCGAAAGTTTTTTTGCTGCAGGCTCAGCAGGCGTTCATCCTGCGGCAGGGTATGGGTAACGATAAGCGCATCCAGCACCCGGCTACGCAACAGACGTGTCAGGGTGCGCGGTCCGTCATGGGGCTTATCCACCAGCAGCAGCAGATCGATCTCTCGCTGCGCCAGGCGCTGATCGAGCGTCAGCAGCATCTCGCTGAAGCGGCAGTCGCTGATGGGCGAGGTGCTGACAGGGAAAACTAAACCTACCGCATTGGCGCGGCCGGTTTTCAGACGGCGCGCAGCGGCGTTGGGGCGATAGCCGCGACGCTGCGCTTCTGCTTCCACGCGTTTACGGGTCTCCTCCGCCACATCCTCATAGCCGTTTAACGCCCGGCTAACCGTGGTAACGGACAACCCTAATTCACTGGCAATGGCTTTTAGTGACATGCTGGACGACTCGCTGAACACGTTTTTTTCACGCTAACATAAAGTCTGTTTTGGCACTACAGGTTGCATGTCATCCGCTCTGTTTTGTCGAAAAAAGCGCGAAAAAATGCCAAAAAAACCGCATTGTGACGAAAAACGCCCCGTTTAGGGGCGTTTTCGCATCAGCCGATCGGGCTAAGCGTGATTTCCACGCGGCGGTTTTGCGCCTTGCCTGCTTCGGTGCTGTTGGTGGCGACCGGATTGTCCGGGCCCAGGCCTTGAGGGCGCAGACGATCCGCCGCGACGCCCTGGGTAATCAGCGCACCGGCGACGCTCTCGGCGCGCTGCTGCGACAGACGCATATTCAGCGCGCGCGAGCCGGTGCTGTCGGTGTAGCCCACCACGTTTACCGCGGTTTTCGGATACTCTTTCAGCACCATGGCCACGCCGGTCAGGGTATTGGCGCCCGCCGCTTTCAGGCTGCTGCTGCTGGAGTCGAAGGTGACGTTATTCGGCATATTCAGCACGATGTTGTCGCCCTGACGCGTCACGCTGACGCCGGTGCCGCGCATTTTTTCGCGCAGTTTAGCTTCCTGCACATCCATGTAGTAGCCGATGCCGCCGCCAAGCGCCGCGCCGGACGCCGCGCCAATCAGCGCGCCTTTGCCGCGATCTTTCTTCGATGAGGAGAGAACGCCGACCCCGGCGCCCATCAGTGCGCCAAGGCCCGCGCCGATGCCGGATTTGCCGGCCTGGGATTCATTGGTGTATGGATTAACGGTACAACCTGACAGTACCAGACTGCCGCTCAGTAACAGGCAAAGCGAAAACGATTTTTTATACATGCTCATTCCCTAAATCAAACAAAGACATTACGTCTTTAAAGCGGCGAGATTATGCCGCTTAAAAAGAGAGAAGGAGTGAGGGAAACTCTTATTTTGTCTGGTTTGCGCGTAAAAGGTTGTCAGGATGGCAAAAACAGTCAGTCTGATGGTCGCTAATCAGCCCGCAGGCCTGCATAAAGGAGTAGCAAATTGTCGGGCCGACGAATTTAAAACCACGCTGCTTTAAGGCCTTCGACAGCGCGATAGCCTGCTCTGAGGTGGTCGGCGCCTCTTTGTAATGGGTAAAGCGATGCACAACCGGCTGGTTATCGACAAAACTCCACACGAAGCGCGCGAAATCTTCGCCTTTCGCCTCCATTGCCAGATAAGCGCGCGCGTTGCCGATAATGGCGGCGAGTTTGCCGCGATGGCGTATCAGTCCGCTATCCTGCATCAGACGCGCCAGATCCTCTTCATCCATTAAGCCCACCGCCTGAGGGTCGAAGGCGTGAAAGGCGTGGCGATAGCGATCTCGTTTCTTCAGTACGGTGATCCAGGATAACCCCGCCTGTTGACCTTCCAGACAAAGCATCTCAAACAGCGCCTGCTTATCGTTTTGCGCAATGCCCCACTCGCGATCGTGGTAGGCCAGGTAAAGCGGGTCCTGAGTGACCCAGCCGCATCGTTGCATGTTCTTTATCCTGATAAAGAGAAAATTTTGTGACGTCGCTTGATCTTACGTTTAGTCGGTTAATAGTTAAACAGCAGGCGTGATAAAACAGTTTCTCAAATAGCGCCGATCGTTCTCTTCAGCGTCGTCTGGAGTTTTTCATGTTGCAGAAAAGTCAGTGTGCCAGCCAGCGCCTTGCGGCGCTGGGGCTGAGTAGTGCGTTGCTTTTTTGTTCTGCTACGCCCCTGTTTGCCTGGAGCGGCGAGACCCTGTCATCGCCGGACGATCGCCTGCGCGATCGGCCCGATTACGACACTATCCTTGCGGAAAAGATTTCCCGAAATCATCTGATCGTCGGCAGCGACGCGCAGATGAACTTTCTGGACGCGGCGCTCAATTCGTCCCCGTCCCCCTTCACGCTGCGCGCCGAGCCGGTGCCGACCGGCACGCGCTACAGCGCCGGCTGGGAGCTGCCGCTGGGCGCGTCGCTGACGACCGGGCCGGTGGCGCAGTATGCGCCCGCGACCGCGCCGCTCAGCTGTCCGCAGTGCGATTTCAGCCGCGATGGCGTCGCGAGCTTAGGCTGGCGGGTCGATACCCGGCTGGGCGGGATAGCGCCTTACGCGCAGCTTAGCTATAGCTATCAGCCCGGCGATAGCCTGACCGGCGAGTCGCGCGATCGTTCACCGGACGATCCGGCCGCGCGCGAAGCGGGCTGGGTCGACGTCAGCGTCGGCGCGCAAATTCCCCTGAATCACAACGTTGCGGCATTCGCGGCATTTTCGCAAAACGACGCGCTAAACAGCGGCGAGCAGTTTATTTACAGCCTCGGCGTTAGCGCCAGTTTTTAACATGGGGCATAAAATGAGAAAGGGCGGGTGAGTAACGCCATATAATAAGCGCGCTAATCATAATAGTGGTAATAATATGCGCGAACAAATTTCAATCCTCGGCCGTGAATGCGCGGCTTTTTTATTTGCAACACTGTTTCTTGTGCTGATGATGTCGGGCATCTATATCGACGTAAACTGGATGAACGACGCCATGCATGAAACGTCGATTACGGAGACGCTGCAGGAAGTGATGCTCGCCTCCATCACGGCGATGTTCTTCTGGTCGGCGCATCGGCGTCCAGATCAGCGCGGCGCGCTGATCCTGATCGGCGGCTTCTACAGCTGCATGCTGATCCGCGAGCTGGACTTCGTATTCGACGTCGTCGAGCACGGCAGCTGGGTGTGGTTTGCGCTGGCGACCGCTGCGGCCTGTCTGGCGATGGCGCTGCGGTCGCCGCGCAGCACGCTGGACGGGCTGGTCGCCTTCGTGACGGATCGCTGCTGGCTGATGACCGCCAGCGGCATGCTGATCGTGCTGGTGTTCTCCCGCCTGTTCGGCATGCATCAGCTGTGGCAGCACCTGATGCTGGACGGCTACAACCGCGTGGCGAAAAACATCGCCGAAGAGGGCACCGAGCTGCTGGGCTACAGCATCTGCTGGCTCGCCTCGACGCGCTACCTGTGGCAAACCCGCCCGGCGCGCGTCAGGGCAGAAGCCGCCAAACCCGTTCAGACCGCCCTTTCCGCAGAGTCCGCTTCCTGGTCCTCCTGACCGACGCCTTTTTTGGCGATCCAGGACGCTAAAAAAGGTACAATAAAGACTTGTGCGCCGGCGCTCTGCCGGCGCAGCGTGCAGGTCAACGTCAGGTTTCATCATGTCAGTCAAAATTCTTACTTCTACGCTTATTGGTCTGGACGCCTTCCGCCAGGATCCGCGTCAGGCGCTGCAGCAGGCGGAAAACGGCACGCTGGCGGTGCTGGATAATTACGCGCCGGCGTTTTACGCCGTGACGTCCGAGCGGCTGGCGCATCTGCTGGCCCTGGAGGCGGCGGCGGCGCATCCCAGCGACGTAACGCTGGACGACAGCTTATATGACGACCTGCCAGCCTCTCTGCCGACGCCGGCGGGCAAGTTCGCGATGTATGCCGGCTGGCAGCCCGACGCCGATTTTCAGCGCCAGGCCGCTATCTGGGGCGTGGCTCTGAGCGAGCCGGTAACGCCTGCCGAGCTGGCCGCTTTCGTCGCCTACTGGCAGGCGGAAGGCCGGCTGTTCCACCATGTGCAGTGGCAGCAAAAGCTGGCGCGCAGCGTGCAGATGAACCGCGCCGCCAGCGGCGGCCAGCCCAAACGCGATATCACGCAAATCAGCAATACTGATTACAACATTCCCGATGGGTTTCGAGGTGAGTAATGAAAACGCCGACCGATCTGTTCA
>Ga0157358_1000248_pt1 | contig 21602 bp, 18 predicted proteins | sample AttcapACBM2_FD_111484 | JGI IMG/M metagenome (GOLD analysis project Ga0157358, IMG submission 111484) | Fungus gardens microbial communities from leaf cutter ant in Botucatu, State of São Paulo, Brazil - Atta capiguara ACBM2 | ecosystem: Host-associated > Fungi > Mycelium > Unclassified ... | reverse complement strand
TTCTCACTGATTTTGGTCAGCGTGGATTCCCACTGGGCGGTCATATCCGGACGCGCCGCCATTTCCGGCAGCGAGTGGATCAGCGCGCGCCCGGCGGGAGTCGCATTGATGTAACGCCCTTTCTTAATCAGGAAAGCGCGTTTAAACAGCAGTTCGATAATCCCGGCGCGCGTCGCCTCTGTTCCTAAACCATCGGTCGCACGCAGCACTTTCTTTAGATCTTTATCCTGAACAAATCGCGCAATGCCGGTCATGGCCGATAACAGCGTGGCATCGGTAAAGGCACGAGGCGGCTGAGTCTGCTTGCTGACCACCTCTCCGCTTTCGCACAATAGCTCATCGCCTTTCGCCACTACGGGCAGCGGCGTGCCGTCGTTTTCCTCGTCCCGCTCTTTGCTGCCCAGCAGCGCGCGCCAGCCCGCTTCGGCAAGAAAGCGCGCTTTAGCGATAAATTTCCCGCCCGCGATGTCCAGCTCGATCACGCATTTACGGTAAATGGCATCGGGACAGAACTGCATCAGATACTGCGTGGCGATCAGGCGATAAATATTCGCTTCGTTTTCCGTCAGCCTCACCTGCCCGCTGCGCGCCGTAGGAATAATAGCGTGGTGCGCATCCACCTTCTTATCATCCCAGCAGCGGTTGCGGCGATCGCTGTCAAAATCGGCTGGCGGCGTGAGTTCTGGCTGATGCGCATTGATGGCGTTGAGCACAGCATGCCTGCCGGCAAAATGCTCATCGGGCAGATAGCGGCTGTCCGAACGCGGATAGGTGATGAGCTTATGCGTTTCATAAAGTTTCTGACAGGTATCCAGCACCGTTTGCGCGCTCAGGCCAAAGCGCCTGGCCGCTTCTATCTGTAAAGAAGAAAGCGAGAAAGGCAGCGGCGCGGTGTCGTTCTCGCGCTTGTCGTTATAGCTGGTCACGTGCGCTGGCTGGCCGCCGATACGCGCGACTACGTGCTCGGCGAGCTGGCGATTAAGCAACCGTCCTTCTTCATCCTGATGCGGCTCGCAGGCTTCGCTCGGCTGCCAGGTAGCGACAAAGCGCTCATCCTTCGGCGTGACGATATGCGCCTTTACCTCAAAGAAATCTTTCGGCACGAAATTCTCGATCTCTTCATCGCGCCGTACCACCAGCCCAAGCACCGGCGTCTGCACGCGCCCGACCGACAGCACGCCATCGTAACCGGCATTACGGCCCAGCAGCGTATAGGCGCGGGTCATATTGATGCCGTAAAGCCAGTCCGCCCGCGCCCGCGCCAGCGCCGATACGCACAGAGGGATAAATTCGCGGTTCTCCCGCAGACGATCTATCGCCCTTGAAACAGCCTGTGGGTTCAGATCGTTGATCAGGCAGCGCTGTACCCGCTCGCGCTTCTGCGGCGGCAGCGCCAGATAGTCCAGTACTTCGTCCACCAGCAGCTGCCCTTCTTCGTTACTGTTACAAGTGTTTTTTATGAAAATATTTAATTAACTGATTCTGATGAAAAAGTAAAAATTCATACTTTTCTGATTTTCATAAAGATGATAGCATTCCTGATGCTTAATCAAGCAAATTGCGCTCATGCTTAAACTATTTACGAAATTGTCATTAATTTCATATCTTTCACTAAAGTACACATGTGTATTTATAAATTTACAGCTAGATTTGATAGAAACATCCACAGTCATGGGGAAAACACCCTAGGGCGGTAGCGTTGCGGGATTCATCCTTTTTTGAATGTGAAAACCATCCACCTAAAACATCAATGTTTTTATAGCGCAATAATTAATTAGTGACTGAATTACCATTTAAAAACACCAAAATTAAAACCATAATCATTTGAGATATCTCAAATAATAGTTTATTAACGAAGCTGTCAGGAATTTTTCATAAAATATTCTCAGGAGTTAATTATGGCTTTCGATGCATCCCCATCATGGAGTGGATTTAACTATCAAGGAAAGGTTTCTCTATATCATGCTCTAAAATTAATCAATATGAAACCAGCAGGGGATGACCTTTCCAATTTGAGTCTAATGCTTGAAAATACTGAAGACTTTGAGATTATTGAAGATAGAAACGCTAAAACATTTCATCAAGTAAAGGCATATAATTCCTCCAGTTATTCTAAATATGATGACGCACTCCTTGAACTAACATTAGAACTATACAAAAATAGAGATGTGGAAGGATTCATACATACTTGGAAAAAAATAACATTTAAAAGAGGATGTGAAGATCTAAAAAGCTCAATCAAAGATGATATTAATAACTTGATTGAAGAATATGATTCTACTCCAAAGACGGGAGATTCGATAATTGAAAAAGCCGCCTCTCAAAAAGATAAGATTCCTAAAAATGCTAAGATTTTACGTTTAGCACTTCCTGAAAAAAAACCTGATGAAATCAGAGACATTCTTAACTCAATATACAATGAGACCAACAATGCTCTCCTAAGATTAAAAATATATACATACGATGATGGAAACTCTTTTTGTGATCTAGATGAAATAAACGAAAAAAAAAAAAAAGAAATAGAATTTTTGTTAAGAAAATGTGGACTGGAAGTTACAGCACACCAAACTAACAGAACTTTTCATTTTTTCTTAGGCATGATAGATAGTTACATAATAGGCAGACATAAGCAAAAACAGGAAGATGAGAAAATAGCAATATCTTTCAATCAGATACATGCACTTTTGATTGAAGATAAAGAAAAAATCAGCAAGAACTATCTAGCCTTTTGCTTTAAGGAGAAATTCTCGAGAAAAATAGATGAATATATGTCAGATGAAGATGACTACGAACTTCCGATAGAAGGTACGACCTGTAATTTAAGCATTGTTAGAGATTTTATTTTATCGCTTAGCCCACTTGATTTATGGTCTTACTATCGAAATTTTTCACCCGACACTTATTTAGAGCATGCATCTAATTTAGACAATGCCTTTGGCGTGGATGAAAAGGGTATACGACATGTTTTAATTAAAATTTTTCACTCAATAAATCACGCAAAATCATCTATTGACCATAACAATTATAGATTTACCTATAGATTTTCTGCTTTACCAGATGATAATTATTTACCGTCAGTTATAACAACTCATTTGCCGCCTGAAAAAATTGCAAAAAATATAATTAAGAATCGTGGGGTTAACGAGTTGCACTATGAAATAGGAAATATAATTTATCAGGGCTCTTCAGTTTATGAATTCACAACCTTTAACACCACTAGAAATGATGTGCCAAAACAGGATGGTGCAGAATCTAGAACAAAAAGGGATGAACCCTTGAAAATGATCAGACTAATTCCAATAATGAATGCTAAGGATATTCTTTCATGATAATCAACATTCTGGAAAAAATCTTTGAAAGCAATTGCTATGAAAAAGTAAATTTTGATTTTTCTCTCATTGGTGCCAAATATTTCATTTACACTCCAGTAGCTAAAGAAAATAAAGAAGAATACTTCGTGTTACTCGAGCTATTGAATCAATCAAATGAAAATTTAAAACTTACCCTTGAAGATATGTCTGAGTATCTTTTTGAAACCATTATTAAACATGGGAATGTAGAGCGTCATTTTGGTAAGAACAGCACATTAATAATTTGTCATAAAGAAAATCAAATAGAACGTATGACAACCTTGAGTTTGGAAGAAGACCTTTATAACTTCAAAAAGAACGTTATAGCATATAGTGATAAAGAGTTATATGGATTAGTGAATTATATAAAAGAAAAAAAAATAACTAATCTAACAAACGAAAATTTAATAAAAATTATTAATGAAAACAATGGGGTTAATTTTGTTAGATTCAAAAAAAACACTAAAAACAACACTGAATACTACTCCGTTTTAATGAAATTTTTTCTAAAATTACCTTTTTTAACTTACGAAACTCAAGAAAAAGGTTTGAGCAAAATCAATGAGGATATAGATAAAGAATTGACAGTTTCTCAAAGAAATATCAGGGATGACATTCTCAGTATAGAAGATGAATGGACTGACGAAAGCATCCTCACTTTTGCATCAAAAAATTGGGGTGAATAGATGATAACACTTTCAAAATTAACTCTTAAAAATTTTAAGATTTTCGATGGGAATGATTACTCAATCGATTTTAAGAACAACAGCCTTATACTTTTAGATGGCCCTAACGGGTACGGTAAAACATCTGTATTTGATGCAATAGAGTTAGGATTAACAGGAAATATATCAAGATTAATTTCTCTCGAAAGTAGACAAAATCCAGCAGATGTTGTAGTAGCAAATAATGGAGCACTGGATGTTGAAATTACTCTCGAATTTATTAGCAATGAAGGCACCAGATGTTTTCAAAGAAAGCTAAAAAGTGAAATACCTAATATTTATAAAAAGATATCAAAATTTACAGAGCTTTGGGAGTTAAATGAGATAGTTAATGGTAAACCTTTTCCAGTTAACGAAGGAACTCTCAATACTCTCTTTAAGTGCACTGATTTATCTCGTGACTATCTTTTATATCACTATGTTCAACAGGAAGATACCTGCCGATTCCTCAAAAATAACACTGAAGTACAACGAGCTGAGGAATTAGCTAAGCTATTTGGAGACACAAGAGATTCTCAAAACAAGCTAGAAAAACTGATTGATGTTCAGAAGAAATTTTCATTATTATTTAGAAACCTTTCAACAAAAACGTCTAAATTAAAGGAACTGTATGGTATTAATGATAAAACCAGTGTTACGATTGGTAATGCAGAATCACATTTTTTTGTTTTACCATGGCTTGTCTCTAGTAATAAAACTCCTTTCTGGGATGCGGAATCTATACCAGAATTAAATCAAGATAAATTAAATGTTATTTTGCAAGAACTTAATAGCATAAAAAGATTGATCTCTTATAAGGATTATTTCATCCGCAGCAGAATTAATGAAAGCGCGGCACGCCAAACAGAAACAATAACATTATACTTAGCATGCTACAATGCAATAAAAAACTATGATCATATAATTGAAAACCAAAAAAAATACAACCTAATAAATAACTCACTAGAAACGCTTAAAACTTTAGATTATGTAAAAATAAAAGAAAAATTAGATATAAAAGTATTATTAGAAACATTAAACCTAAGTCAACATGAGCTATTCGATACAGAACTTATAAAGTTAAATAAAGAGAATTTGAAGTTTAAAGGTATGAACACAATTTTCACAGAGCTGTTCAAACACCATGAACTGATGCATAAAGATACGCTTACTCTTGATGATACTAGCATTTGTCAGCTTTGCGGTCACGACCATGAATCTCATAAAGACCTGATAGACGCCATCGATAAGCATGGTGTTGAAATTAAGAAACAACTTGGCGAAGAAGAAAAAAAATTAATTGAACTACGAGATTCATTTAATAAAGATCACTTGCAACCTTTAATCCTCAGTTGTAATGATTTTTTAAAGGATTTTATACCTCTTAGTTCAGAAGATTTAGTCAACCTAAATAAGTCTGCATTAGAAAAAGAGCGTTTTGAGAAGCTACGAGATTGGCTCGTATCTCAAAACATTCAACACGATGAATTACTTGTCACCTCATACCCTATCAAAGGAGGACTTAGCTCAATAAAATCTAACGTAGATGTTTTATGTAGATCAATTATGTCTAATAATTCATTAGCACCACAGGATTATCATGTGGAAAATGGGAATAATATTTTTTCACGTTTATACAGAGATTACTTCAATAATAGCAGCGAGCTTCTACATCAGATTAAAGTAAATGATATTGAAAAGAAAGAAAACTATATTAGAAGTTATTACTTCGATTCTATCCGAAGAGTGATTAATGAGCTGAATGATCAAAAAAATAAGATTGGTAATTTAGAGAGAGGAATAAGTGAAACAGGGGCTATTATTGATGTAATGAAAAAACAGATAAAAAAATACCAAAAAAAATTAATCACCGATATCGAAATACCTTTTTATATTTACTCAGGCAAAATACTACAAACTCATCAAGCTGGGTTAGGTAATGGTATCTTCATAAAAGATCCTACTGGTGATGATGAGCTTAAAAATGTGAGGTTTGTTTCTAATTGGAAAAGCGATCATGATGTACTGAATACTATGAGTTCTGGTCAGATTTCAGCTGTAGTTATTTCACTTGTACTTGCTCTAAATAAGGTCTATTGCAAGAACTTCTCAAGTATATTTATTGATGACCCCGTCCAAACAATGGATGATATCAATATGTCATCACTGATTGAGTTATTAAGAAATGATTTCAAAGATAAACAATTAATCATGTCTACTCATGAAGAAAAAGTATCAAGATACTTTACTTACAAGTACCTTAAACATGGTTCAAACGTTAAAATAGTTAATCTCATGGAAAGAAAAGAATATATACCAAGTAATAAATACGTTTATAGTACCTTGTAGTTTTTTAACGCCTAATACCTTGATTTTGAAGATCATCCTTCATCTTTTTTTAAGACATACTGCAATCTTTATACCCTTGATAAATAAGTAGGTTGTTATTTAATTCACAACCTACTTTCAGATTACTCACGAAAATATTGATACCTGCGTCGAGAGTTATGCTTCCAACTCTTAGCAACTTTCATTGAATAAGAGTGTAAGTCATCCCAAACATCAGGTAAACATGAACCTCGTGCTGCTCTCAACTTTAGTGGCAAATCTCCATACTCAATACAATGAAGAGCATAGAAGCTTTTCTCTTGATATGTACTAAAATATTTATGGTAATGGCTACGAAGATTCGGATACCAGCACCAAGATCTTAGCCCATAAGCTTGGATAGTTACTTTTTTATACTGCAATTTAAGTTTTTTCATTTCACTTCCTAGTTAGTTTAATTACCTAGAAGTGTTCCTTTGCATAATAATTCATTTTTATTTTTTCCTCATAACTTGTAATTTTCACGTAATTTGCTAATTAGCCTAAGTTTTGACTGTTCATCCATATGATCAAAAAGACAGACAAGTTCGGCACTAAGCTCATCTTCACAAAAAAAGTAACTTAGCGGGACGCCAAGCTCATGCGCCAGCTTCTTAAGCATGTCTATATCAGGAATATGACGCCCTTTCTCGTAATGGTTCATACGCCCACTTGCCGAACCTTCGTCCATACCGGCTTTGATCCCCAAATCCTTTTGGGACAAACCGGCTTTTTTACGGGCCTGCCTGAGTCGTTCTGGGAAGGGATTATTTTGCAAATTTTTTTCATCATCTGGTGTCTCGGATGCTTAGATTGTCTAAGTTTCTCTTACTCCTGTATACTTAGCAATCCTAAGTTTTCAACCTATGAGTTTTACCGATATGAACCAGGGGATTTTCTTTAGCAGCAGTAAAAAATTTCGTCGGGTTTTAAACCAGTTAACCTGTCATAGAGTATTGCGTAGTGAATTGATTAATATCGCTATTACAGAATTTAAACTCTCTCAAAAACAGGCTTCGGGATTGATTGATCGAGGTGTTTATCAGCTTAAGAAGCAGGGGTTGGTGAGGTCGGATCGGAGGATAAAAAATATTAGCTATCTGTTTTCATGTGGTGTGATAAGCCACCCACAACTTCATGTCGTTAATGATGAGGAGCTTGTGCTCTGTTCTGAAAGAGAAAAATTAGAAAAAGAACTGACGCTGATCCACTACGAACAGAAGGCCTATCAGGAGTTGCTTGATAAAATCCCGCAACAGAAACTGAAAATCATGAAGTTACAGCAGGATACCGCTGAAAAATTCAACCAGTTAAATGGCAAGCTACGGGCAGTTAACCAGCTGTTATCCCTTTAAGTAAAGACGTATGCCAAAAGAACGGCACCCTTCTTGCTCTAAATCACAGATAGGGTGCGAGGATAGCTATCTGAATAATAAAATAATATCAGTCCCTGATTATTGATGCTTAGTCTTTACGCTTCCGCTTACCGACTTTTTTGCACGGGCTTTTTATAGGAGCTCTTACCTAATCCTCTAAGCCCATCAAAACGGATATTGTCAACCTGATGAATAAACACATGCAAACCATCAACCATCGGTTGCATAAACTGACCATACCTGATTTTTTTCTCAGAAATCGCTTCTAACTGAGACTCCCAATGTGCCGTCATATCTGGCTTGGTCATGGCTTCCGGCAGGGACAGAATCAATCGTCGGCCAATATCCGTAGCATGAATTTCTTTGCCTTTTTTGGTCAGATAGTTTCGCTTAAACAACAACTCAATGATGCCTGCTCGGGTCGCTTCTGTTCCCAAGCCATCGGTTTCTCTAAGTACCTTTTTAATCGATCTGTCGGTCACGTATCTGGCAATGCCCGTCATAGCTGATAGCAAAGAAGCATCGGTAAAATGGCGTGGTGGTGAGGTCTGTTTTTCATCAAGTTTGCCATCAACACATAGTACCCCCTCCCCTTTGGTAACATCCGGCAACCTTACGGCTGAAAACTCGGGATCTTCAGATGATGATTTCCGCTCCGGTAATAGTGCCTTCCAGCCTTTGTCCACAACCTCTTTCTGCCTGCTGATAAACAATCCGCCACCGACTTCGGTATCAATCTGTTTTTCCTGATATTGAAAAGGTGGATAGAACTGCATCAGATATTGTCTTGCGACCAGTTCATAAACGTTCTGTTCATCCAATGACAGGCGACTGGTATCTACCCCTCGACTGGTGGGGATAATGGCATGGTGCGCGCTGACCTTATCATCATTCCACGCCTTGGACTTGGCGGAGAGGTCAGCAATACCGACTGCTGCTGCCAGTCTTGGGACTGTTTTAGCGATCGCTTGAGTAACCCTCTGAGTATCACCAAAGTGTCCGGTAGGTAGATAACGACAATCTGAACGAGGGTAGGTAATTAGCTTATGCTTCTCATAGAGCTGCTGACACACATCCAGCGTCTTCTGGGCATTGAGATTAAAGCGTCTGGAAGCATCGATTTGCAATGCGGACAAGTTATAGGGCAATGGCGGGGCTTGCTTCGCCCGCTCCTCCGTTACCGCAACCACACTTCCTGGCTGGCCTGTGACCTTCTTCAATACAGTTTCAGCCAGCTTTTTCAGTACCAGTCGCCCCTCTTCATCCATATAGGGTTCACAAGCGGCACTCGGTTTCCATTTTGCCGTATAAATTTGGTCTTTATCAGTTTTGAGATCAATAAACACGTCGTAGAAAGGTTTGGAGACAAAATTCTCGATCTCTAAGTCACGATTAACTACCAAACCAAGTACCGGAGTCTGTACCCGCCCTACAGAGAGTACGCCATTGTAACCCGATGACTGCCCCCGCAGGGTGCATAAACGGGTCATATTGATGCCATACAGCCAGTCTGCACGCGCCCGCGCTAGGGCTGAGGTAGCTAGAGGAATAAAGTCAATATTTCTGCGCAAATCATTTAACGCCCGCTGGATAGCGTCAGCGTTCATATCGTTGATCAAGCAACGCTTAGCCGCTTCCCGTTTCTCTTTAGGGACACCACAATAATTGATAATCTCATCAACTAGGATTTGACCGACCCTATCGGGGTCGCCCATATTGACCAAAACATCGGCTTCGTTAATTAAATTTTTTATAACGTTAAATTGCTTCTGCGTGGCGGGCTTTACCGAGTGTTTCCACTCCACAGGCACAATGGGTAGGTGTTCCCTACGCCATTTTTTGAATTCAGGGTTATAGGCATCAGGCTCAGCCTGCTCGAGTAAATGACCAATACACCAAGTCACCACATCACCGTTGGCGGTTCTAATAAACCCGTCACCCTTCTGATGCGGTTTAGGCAGAACATCAGCGACCGCCCGGCCCACGCTCGGTTTTTCAGCTATGTACAAAATCACTGACTTCTCCTGCTACTAATATCAACAATCTTGAGTGCTGAGACTTCTCTTTCCAAGGCATCGATCTTATCGAATGCTTCGAACAAAGAGAATTCTAATTGAGCATTTTTAGCAATAATCTTATCACAGAAGGCTTTGATATCGTCTCTTTGCGACTTATAACGCTCTTTTAACTCGCGCTCCTTATCTCTTTGTGCGCGCATTTTATCCACCGAGGCTTTACCTGAAACGACAGTGGTGAGCGCGTGGTCGAGCTTTCTTTCATGAATAGCTCTTTTAGCTTTCTGAACAAATTCATCATAATAGTAGATCCCTCCCGAACTCAGACCTGCTTCCTGATTGATACGGCTCAGATTTACTCTCCCATCGTGGGGAGTCAGTTCCGGAACGCCGTTTAGTAAACGTTCAAGAGCCTGCTCAAGTCTTATTATAGTTAATTTACCTCGCTCAGAGAGTGTTTCTTCATCATTCATAAATAAGCGTCCCTTTTATTGAAAGCAACATACTCAAGATGATGCTCGGATAAAACTTGTTCAATCGATCTGATTTCGTAAAATATTTTCGAGATGACATTCGGCATATCCAGTCCGGCAGTAGTAAGCACATTGTGTTTTATGATTAATTTTTCCCTAATCGGGATAAATGATTTAGCCTTTTCTTTTGTAACAATCTTGTACTGACAAGTCGTCATATCACAAATACGATCACAATTTGGATTTGTGCAATATCCTCCAGGATGCTCCACAAGAGAAAGCTGTCCATCCTGAATTTGCTTACGAATCTCTTCTCGATTTAAGTAAATACGCGTATCCCCCTCAGCTCGAAGGTTTTTAATTCTTTTTCCTTCACTCCCTCCTAAAGTTTCAGCCTCATTATAAATATGATAAAAAACATCTGTCATATAGTTCTGGTTTTCACCCGCAATCTCATCCTGGAGCTCTTCATCAATCATCATATCAGTAAAAGAAGCGATATTGGCTTGATTTGCGTACCAAGATGTCATGGTCATATTCATATGCTTAAACTGATATTTAATATCCAACAAAGATACCAGCTTATTACGCACTAGATAAACAGCAAAAGTTCGACGGAATGCATGAGGATGAACTTTCAGCATCTGTCCTATTTTAAGCTCACCTTTTCTTGAAGGATTTAATAAGTCGAACTCTTCGACATCAGCCTTTGTAGCACGATAGCCAACGGATTTAATGAAGGTGTTGAGCGAGTGAGCCAATGATTGCCTTCCAGCCTCGGGACGATGCCCGTGCATATATGGAAGTGTAATAAATAAACTGTCTATCTTTTCAAGCAAAGCCTTTCTTTCATCAGAATGTAATATTGTGGCCGCTTTTTCTCTCCACTTTTCACGCGCAAAGTTAAATGCACCCCAAAGCAGTAATATGGCTTTTTGAACACTCGGTATCGTAACCCATGAAGTATGACGGGTGACCCCGCCTATATTAGGCTTGGTATCAATACCATGTACGACAGGAACTGTCATTGTTCCATATCTTTTCTCTTGATAAGAATCTATCCTAAAAGACTTTAACTCACCATCTCGACAACCAGTAAATGCCGCAATAACGGTGTAACAGGCACCACGCAGCCAGGATAACCATGAGCCACTATAGTCGAATTGAATATCAATGTTTTCTGGCAACTTTTTAATATTCTTAAGTGCGTATTTTCTTGCAGAAATATTAGACTTATAGCGTTTTGATGATTCAAAATACTCAGTAATATAATCATTATAGCATGAAGATATTTCATCCCTATAAGGATAATAAGCATCAACAATTCGTAGAGCTTCACCATAATATGCAGATGCAATAGATTCTGGAATACATACTGCTTGTGAGACTGACGTACCACTCACAGATAAATATAACGCTAACTCTTCATAATTCCTTATCTCTCTGGTGATGACTTTTTCATTAAACAAATGCGATAAAAAAATAAGATTATTTTTCCATGTCTTAAATTTTAAACGCTTACTTTTGGCCTCAACTAACAATCGTCTAAAACACTCATCATCATCAATAAAATCATATGATACGCCATTACAATTAGTGATACATTTTTCAAAAATAACAGCACCCTCAATAATATTTTTAATGGCGCTTTTTTTTGACTTTAAGCTATCATTTGATATGACCTTATGAACCAAGTATTTTACTGTCGACCTGAATGCACCAGATAACCTAGAGAAAGAAACGTTAAAGCCTAATATCCAGAAATGCCAATTATCAGAACCATAGTAGCTATATGGATAACCTTCCGTGTCAAAAGAAACGATCAGATCATCAAAAGTATTATTACCATCAATAAAATTAAGAACTTCTTTCATCAGTAAACACCCAGCATCAATTCTAGATCATTTGTATCCTGCCAAAGGGGGTGCACTCCATTTAGGTATTTATCATAAGCTTCGCTATACGCCGCAGCATGCTCCCTTTTCATTCGTTCTATAAGGACCTGAATAGTATTACTTACCTTATTCAGTAAATTTGACGGGCGGGAATTAATCGCTGGTCTTGCGAATGATTCCAGAATTACATCGTTAAATGAGAGCAAAAGCCAGATATCATCAATCTCGGCAATAATTGCGTGATGCCTACATCCAAAACACTCAAGAAATTTATGACAAGCCACCACATCATGATTTTCGGCCAGACCATTTTTGACCAGAGCTTCTTTTACTTTTATGGCTTTATCCTTAAAAGCTCCACCGCATCTTAAGCCATTGGTCAGTTTTTTAAATTCTTTGCTTGCCTCGCTCTCTTTAAGCGGGTCGTGGAACAGGAAGGCATGCTCAATGATAACCTTATCCAATGGTTTCCCCAAGGCAGTCTGCTCTCTTATATAGAGTGCGGAAGCCAGTGAGAACTCTGTAGTGACAGGGTTACTATCTGCATAATGTTTTGCTATCGTTTCGACAGAATTATTGAGTCCTTGGGAAACAAAGAATACACTCTCAGTTGCTCTCATAATTAATGAAGCCTTCGTCTTTCTAAAGCGCTGACTACTCAAAGCAGGGAGCCCAAGATCAACAAAGGTTTTATTTAAAATACCCACGTTACTATCAGTCATATATGATTTATTATTAACTGTTGGATTAGGGAATAAAAACCCATTTTCATCGTTGTTTATTTTCTTGCTAATCTGTATCCAACTTTCAAAGAAAAATCTCGCTTCCTTAGTAAATCCAACATCTATTTCATTAACGCGCCCTGATTGCCTTCCTTTTTTTGTCCTTAATTTATATATTTTCCTATTAAGATTTTTAAATATCTCTTCGCTAAAATCTGATAACTTCAATTTTAATAATGATGTTGAATTTGCTCCAGTATAAAAACAAGTGATAAAATATGCCACTCGAACCAAGTCAGTTACCCATACGGTATCGCTATTACGATAGGATACTGTTCTTTGTGAGGATGTTTTATTTTTATATTGATAATTATCTTGTAAGTCTTTTAACTCATAAAGAGGAAAAGATTTTGGGTTAGTATCATTTTCGATATGCATCGAATAACAATTATATATGGATTTCAAGGCTGATAATAAATCTTCAATTTCATTGTCAGTATAAGGAAGTGTTGCCTGTGTATCAGATGGAAAAGAAAAAAACCTATCTTTGCATTGTTTGAAAAGTTCATAATCCATAGCTTTTAATAAAGCTTTAATGGAATTTTGACGACCGGATAAAGTTTTCCCTTTCCTTCCCTTATGATATAAGGTAACAAGGCTTTTTATATAAATTGATATTGTGTCAATGCAGAAAATATTTTTAATGTTTTGTTCGTCTGCCATTTTTAAAAAACGGACGGTTTCATTAAAAACATTCACTTTAGTCCGGTCGGTTGCATCTAGACTATGTATCGCATTACAAATGCGTATCACAAGCAATTGTCTATTTGCATCAATAATTTCTGGTTGATCAATTGAAATAAGAGTCCGCCTCCCTGCAACAGGAAGAACTGGGCAGTTTTTAAAGAGTAAACGTTCAAAATTTGCCGATCCATGACCGTCTGTTATCGATTTATCCTGCAAGCTAATGTTTATTACTGTATCTGTATTGATAAGTGATGGCGGTGCCATTTTACGTTTTTTATCTTTTAAAAAAGCCATAGTTATTTATCGCTCTTAAGGATAATATTGATAGCCAGTTCATGTATTTCATTCGCCGTCATCGTTTCCTCCTCGCAGAGTTTAAGGTAACTCAATAAAGTTGATCGACTTTTATGCCCCATGACAGATTGCAGGTAATCAAGCGCTTTTCCCTCTTTTAGCCCAGCATTTAGTAATTCCTTTAGCCTTTCCACTGCATAGGTTGAACGTAAATTATGAAATTTATGACTAAAATTGGGTAACTCTTTTCTAACCGCATTTCTGATTTCGCCCCACCGGGCATCCAATGTTTTAGCCGCATAAGGTTTTCCATTCTGATTTAAAAATAGTGGCGGGTTATTTTTATTTTCAGGGTAAAGCTCTTGGTATCTCTTTCTACGCTTAATATATCTGGATGAATTAATATAATCATACAGGGTCTGCATTAGTTCAGAATGGATCTCAGCAGTACGTATTGTTCCATTCTTAGTTTTAACACCTTGTTGGGGATCAAGTAGCAAACCATCAGTATTGATAAGATATTTTTTCTTAAGCTGCTCAGCGTTTGGCTTATAAATTTCTTTTGCTCTAAGCGTAATAATTTCAGATCTTCTTAGCCCAGAGTATCGACTTAGTTCAATGGCAAATTTACATTCATCAGACAATGGCACTTCATTAATCCCATCTACACTATTTGAAATACCCCTACCACGAATTTTGTATACTGACTCGACGATCTGCCATTCTTTACTGTTTAAGGGAAGAAGTTTACGTGATAACCCAAAATGACGGGTATCACTAGGCAGTTTCAATCTTAAATCCGTAGTATCAACATGAATAAAATGACTTCTAATATATTCTTGAGATGAATTTCTTTTTAATCTTACCACTTCATAATTAAAGGGAGGATATGCAAAAAAATGATCGCGAGCCAGATAGAATTTATAAAAATTAATCACTGATCCCATATAACTGTTAGCAGTGCTCCGTGCCAACTCACCACGTGTGAACATGTCTCGCAAATGCTTACGAAAAGCGTAGGTAGGACGTAACCTGAGAGATATTGGCATCTCATCCCAGGAGATACAAATATCATGAAGAAAGCTAAAATAATGCAGTAATGCCTGAGCCTGCGTATTTACTTCTTTTTTACGTAAATTAGCTTTTAAATGAATCAGCCAATTATTGGCGACTCTAATACTGCTGCCGTCTTCCGTAAATAATAGCGGAAGCTTTCCTAAATGCTGACCTTCACCTACAAAATTTACTGATAACTCGCCAGTGTCAGTATCAATTCCCCTATTAATCTTCTGGTCAACAACAAAGTCAGGAACTTCCCAAAGAATGATGCTCATACTAGTACCTGCCGGATGATTTCATAAGTTCATAGATTATCTATGTAACAATCTAATTCAATGAGAACATCGTAACAGTACTCTGTCCGGGTCGCCCGCGTGTACCACGTCGCTGGCTTTCTCCAACAGCGTTTTAATGACGTTAAGCTGCTTTGCTACGGAAGGACGCGGCTGGAGGCGCCATTTTTCCGGCACGATAGGCAGGTCGGCCAGCGACCAGCGCGCATAGCGGCTATCGTAGCTGTCGGGCTGCGCCTGCTCCAGCAGGTGACCGACGCACCAGGTCACTACATCATCGCTGCCGCAGGCGATATAGCCGTCGCCCCGACGATGCGGCTTGGGTAGAACGTCCGCAATCGCGCGAGCGAGGCTGGGTTTTTCGGCAATAAACAAACGCATCCGGCGATGGCTTCCTTCAGGGGATAACAGTGGGTAGATGGTAGCGTTTTCAACAGACGGTGATAAGCGTTTCACCGTCCGTTCGCTTATTATCCCGGCAAAATGACGGTCAGGCGACTATTCTGCCTTTTTTGAAGGTGACAATCTGTCAGAAATAGCTGACAAAAGGCGTTGTATCGGGCGGAACAAGCGTGGTGGAGGATTTCAACTGCGGCGTGCCTAAATAAAGAAAGCCGACGATGGCGTCCTGCTCGCGGCAGTTAAACGCCTCGCGCACGGCCTGATGCTCGGTCCAGGCGCCGCTGCGCCAGATGCCGTTAAAACCTTGCGCCACGGCCGCCATCTGCATCGCCATCACCGCGCAGCCGGCGGACACCACCTGTTCCCAACGCGGCACCTTATGGTGCTCTTCACAATGGGCCACCACGGTGATAATCATCGGCGCGCGAAACGGCGACTGCTTAGCCTTCTCAATCGCTTTCGGCTCCATATTGTCGTCACGCGCGGCTTTTTCCAGCAGCTGGCTGAAGCGGTCGCGTCCTTCGTTCTCTACAACAATAAAACGCCACGGTTGCAGCGTGCCGTGATCGGGCGCGCGCATCCCGGCGCGGATGATATTTTCCAGCGCTTCTCCGGCGGGCGCAGGTTCGCTTAAACGTGAGGCGGAACGACGGTTGACTACCAGATCCAGTGCGTCCATAACTTACTCCTGATAAGAATGCTGAGCAGCTGAAGCTAGCACAGGATGATGATTTGTTACAGCATTCCGCTTTTTCCTGCTGACAAGTTTGCCCCTGCTCTTTAGGATGTCACCATCCCGACCCGGCACGGGCTGGTTTCCGTCGATTTTCCGGGTTTATTATCGCGATTATGGAGAGACTATGCGCACTTTGTGGCGAGCGATCGCTGGCGTTTTTAAATGGGCCTGGCGCCTGCTGAATTTTATTCGGGAATTTATTCTTAATCTTTTCCTGGTGCTGCTGATTTTGATCTGCGCCGTGGTCTATTTTCAGTTCACCAAATCTTCCGCGCCTGTGGAAACGCAGAAAGGCGCGCTGGTGGTCGACCTTGCCGGTGTGATTGTCGACAAGCCTTCGGTCAGCAATAAGCTCAGCAAGATTGGCCGCCAGCTGCTTGGCACCAGCAGCGATCGGCTGAAAGAGAATTCGCTGTTTGACGTCGTGGACGCGATTCGCCAGGCGAAAAGCGATGCCAATATTACCGGCATGGTGCTCGATCTGCGCGATTTCGCCGGGGCCGATCAGCCCTCGCTGAGCTATATGGGCAAAGCGCTGCGCGAATTCCGCGACAGCGGCAAACAGATTTACGCCACGGGCGACAGCTACAGCCAGGCGCAATACTACCTCGCCAGCTTCGCCAATAAGATCTATCTGTCGCCGCAGGGCACGGTCGATTTACACGGTTTCGCCACCAACGGGCTTTACTACAAAACGCTGCTGGACAAGCTGAAGGTCAGCTCGCATGTTTTCCGCGTCGGCACCTATAAGTCGGCGGTAGAGCCTTTCCTGCGCGATGATATGTCGCCTGCCGCGCGTGATGCGGACAGCCGCTGGATTGGCGAGCTGTGGCAAAACTATCTTAATACTGTCGCTGCCAATCGCCAGGTAACGCCGCAGCAGCTGTTCCCGGGCGCACAGGGCGTGCTTGATGGCCTGCAGAAAGTAGGCGGCGATACCGCGCGCTATGCAAAAGATAACAAACTGGTGGATGAACTGGCTTCTCGTTCAGTCGTGGATGCGCAGCTGGGCAAAGTTTTCGGCTGGGACAAGCAGGCGCAGGACTTTAACGGCACCAGCATCTACGATTACCCGCTGAAGGACAAACCGGTGGCCAACGGCAATATTGCCGTCATCATGGCTAACGGCGCGATCATGGACGGCGAGGAAACGCCGGGCAACGTCGGCGGCGATACCACCGCGCTGGCTATTCGCAAGGCGCGCCTGGATGACAAGGTCAAGGCGATTATTCTGCGCGTCAACAGCCCTGGCGGCAGCGTCAGCGCGTCTGAAACCATTCGTGAGGAGCTGGCGGCGGCCAAAGCGGCAGGCAAACCGGTGGTGGTGTCGATGGGCGGTATGGCGGCTTCCGGCGGCTACTGGATCTCTACGCCGGCGAATTACATTATTGCCAGCCCGAGCACGCTGACCGGCTCTATCGGTATCTTCGGGGTGATCAATACGGTTGAAAACTCGCTGGATGCGATTGGCGTCCATACCGACGGCGTGGCGACTTCGCCGCTGGCGGACGTGACGACGACCAAAGCACTGCCGTCGGAAGTGCAGCAGCTGATGCAGCTGAGCATTGAAAACGGCTATAAAAACTTCCTGGGTCTGGTAGCCAGCTCGCGGGGCAAAACGCCGGAGCAGATCGATCAAATCGCTCAGGGCCACGTCTGGACAGGCAGCGACGCCAAAAGCAATGGCCTGGTCGACGCGCTGGGCGACTTCGACGACGCGGTGGCGAAGGCGGCGGAGCTGGCGCATCTCAAGCAATACCAGCTGAACTGGTATCAGGATGAGCCTGGCTTTATGGATCTGCTGTTCAGCCAGATGGACGCATCCTCACGTGCGGCGCTGCCCGAGGCGCTGCAAGCGTATCTGCCTGCGCCAATGTATGACGTAATGGCCGCGATGAAAAATCAGCCGGGCCTGCTCGACAACCTGAACGACCCGCAGAACCGCTATGCGTTCTGCCTGACCTGTAGCCAGGTCAAATAAGCCGAAAGCAGCCCGCTGGTCGGGCTGCTTTTCCCGGTTTTTCCCCTTATACTGCCCTCTTTTTCAAGCCTGAGTAATCACATGCAAAAAAAATCCATCTATGTAGCCTATACCGGCGGCACCATCGGGATGCAGCGTTCCGAGCATGGCTATGTGCCCGTTTCTGGTCATCTGCAAAATCAGCTGGCGAAGATGCCGGAATTCCATCGTGCCGAAATGCCGGATTTTACTATTCACGAGTACCAGCCGCTGATCGACTCTTCCGATATGACGCCGCAGGACTGGCAAACGATTGCGGATGATATTCAGGCTAATTATGACAACTACGACGGTTTCGTGATCCTGCACGGCACCGATACCATGGCGTTTACCGCCTCCGCGCTCTCTTTTATGCTGGAAAACCTGGCCAAGCCGGTAATTGTGACAGGGTCACAGATCCCGCTGGCGGAGCTGCGTTCCGACGGTCAGCAAAACCTGCTTAATTCGCTGTTTGTCGCGGCTAACTATCCTATTAATGAAGTCGCCCTTTTCTTCAATAATCAGCTTTATCGCGGTAACCGCACTACTAAAGCCCATGCCGACGGCTTTAACGCTTTTGCCTCGCCTAACCTGGCGCCCCTGCTGGAAGCGGGTATCCATATTCGTCGTCTGAACACGCCTCCGGCTCCTGGCGGCCAGGGACCGCTCATTGTGCGCTCGATTACGCCTCAGCCTGTCGGCGTTGTCACGATCTATCCGGGAATTTCTGCCGACGTGGTGAGCAACTTCCTGCGCCAGCCGGTAAAAGCGCTAATCCTGCGCTCCTATGGGGTTGGCAATGCGCCGCAGAATCCGGCTTTCCTGAAAGAGCTGCAAGAAGCTTCCGATCGCGGCATTGTCGTGGTGAACCTGACGCAATGTATGTCCGGCAAGGTAAACATGGGCGGCTATGCGACGGGGAACGCGCTGGCGCTGGCGGGCGTGGTAAGCGGCTACGATATGACCGTGGAGGCAACGCTGACCAAGCTGCACTTCCTGCTCAGCCAGAACCTTTCCAGCGATGAAGTTCGCCAGCAAATGCAGGTGAATTTGCGCGGTGAGCTGACTCCTGACGAAAAGTGAGATAAGCATGAACCAGGCCCTGATCCTGATCGATCTGCAAAATGATTTTTGCCCCGGCGGCGCGCTGGCCGTGAAGGACGGCGACAGCACACTCGCCGTCGCTAACCAATATGCGGCAGAATTTCATCGGCTTCAGCGGCCGGTGGTGGCAACGCTGGACTGGCATCCGGCTAACCACGGCAGCTTTGCGTCAGTGTCGGGGCAATCGGTGGGCACGCTGGGCGAACTGGACGGCCTGCCGCAAATAGGGTGGCCGGATCATTGCGTGCAGCATAGCGCAGGCGCAGAGCTGCACCCTGAGCTGGATCGGCGCTATCTGACCACACAGATTTATAAAGGCGAGCAGCCGCTTATCGACAGCTATAGCGCATTTTTCGATAACGGCCACCGCAACAAAACAAGGCTGGATAGCTGGCTGAAAAGTCGGGGCGTCACCAGCCTGACGATGATGGGCCTGGCGACGGACTACTGTGTAAAATACAGCGTGCTGGACGCGCTGGCGCTCGGTTATCAGGTTCAGGTCGTCGCCGCAGGCTGTCGGGGCGTAAACCTGTCACCGCAGGACAGTGAAATCGCGCTGGCAGAAATGGCGGCTAAAGGCGCAGTCATTATTTAAACCGCGCCGCAGACGCTGCCTCGTTCGGCGTCGCATCCATGCAGCTTTTAGTTACCAGGCTAAGAGGGCCTGCTCGCCCGGTTATCAATACGTAGCCGAGCTTTATCACGATATCAAACGATGTTAGTGCAGCCTGATAGGCGTGATGTCGTCATCGATGCCAAATTCCTCTTTCAGCTGTTTCTTGCTTTTGGTCACCATCTCGCCGCCCTTGCCCACGCTCATATGCTGCGGCTCGTCGTTGTGACGCGCCTGCCATAGCATCACCAGCTGCAGGCTATTCTCTTTCTGCTCCGGTGTCAGGGCCACGCCGTCGGCCCATTTACCGGTTTCTACCGCCGTAGCCAGGCGCTGATAAACCTCGGGCGTCATGGCAGCAATGATCTCATCCAGCTCCATAACGTCTATCCTTTAATCTGAGTGCCATCTTCATCGGTGAAACTTAATGAAGCGGAGTTGACGCAGTAGCGCTCGCCTGTCGGCTGAGGGCCGTCGGGAAAAACGTGCCCCAGATGGGCATCGCAGGTACCGCAACGGATCTCGATTCGCTGCATCCCGTGCGAGTCATCTTCCAGATAGCGGATGGCGTCATCGCTGTAGGGCTGATAAAAACTCGGCCAGCCGCAGCCGGAATCATACTTGGTGCCGGACAGAAACAGCGGCGAGTTGCAAACGAGGCAGTGATAAATCCCTTCGTGCTTGTTATGCAGCAGCTTGCCGGAGTACGGCGGCTCTGTTCCGCGCTGCTGAGTGACGTAGCGCTGCATTTCGTTTAGATCGGTTTCAGGTTTCAGTGGGCGTTCGGCCATATCAGGTATCTCTGGCAAAGTGGTCTGAAGATTTCTACATTCTAACAAATGCATAACAACGTCAGGGGATTTTTCATGCTCAGGCGGAGTCTGAAAGTAAGCAGGCAATGAAATTGTGACCTGGATCACCCTTTAAAATCCCGACCCCTTTATATTCGGGCCGAATGCCCCAAACTAAAGGTAAGACGCTCGTCGCGGAAGGCGTTTTCAGGCGATTATTCCTGCTCCAGGGTTTGATTTGTCGCAACTATTGAAGCGATTCCGCTTGACGCCTGATAAGGTTTTTGTAATTTTACAGCCAACCTTTTATTCACTAACAACAGCTGGTGGAATATATGACTATCAAAGTAGGTATCAACGGTTTTGGCCGCATCGGTCGCATCGTTTTCCGTGCTGCTCAGCAGCGTTCTGACGTAGAAATCGTTGCAATCAACGATCTGCTGGACGCCGAGTACATGGCTTACATGCTGAAGTATGACTCTACGCACGGTCGTTTCGACGGCACGGTAGAAGTTAAAGATGGCCATCTGGTTGTTAACGGCAAAACCATCCGTGTTACCGCTGAAAGAGATCCAGCTAACCTGAAGTGGGACGAAGTCGGTGTTGACGTGGTTGCCGAAGCAACAGGTATCTTCCTGACCGACGAAACCGCTCGTAAACAC
>Ga0157358_1000247_pt1 | contig 21665 bp, 23 predicted proteins | sample AttcapACBM2_FD_111484 | JGI IMG/M metagenome (GOLD analysis project Ga0157358, IMG submission 111484) | Fungus gardens microbial communities from leaf cutter ant in Botucatu, State of São Paulo, Brazil - Atta capiguara ACBM2 | ecosystem: Host-associated > Fungi > Mycelium > Unclassified ... | reverse complement strand
GATGGTGCGTTCTAGAGGACTCGAACCTCCGACCCCCACCATGTCAAGGTGGTGCTCTAACCAACTGAGCTAAGAACGCAAGATGGTGCGTCCGAGTGGACTCGAACCACCGACCCCCACCATGTCAAGGTGGTGCTCTAACCAACTGAGCTACGGACGCACTGTGGTGCGTTCTAGAGGACTCGAACCTCCGACCCCCACCATGTCAAGGTGGTGCTCTAACCAACTGAGCTAAGAACGCATCATGCTGTCTGAGTGACAGCGGGGACGAATATTAACGACAGCCCTGGCGGCTTGCAAGCAGAAATCGCTATTTTCGGTGCGACTGCTGCGCAACTGTGCGAAGCGCAGCATTTTTAAACATCCGGTTTAAATGAAGATGTTAGCGGGCCGCGCGTGCCAGCAGCTGCGCTTCAGGCTGGCGCTGCAACCGCAGAATACGCCAGACCATCATAATCGCGCTGGAGGTCAGGCCAATAATAAAGCCTGTCCAGAAGCCCGCCGGGCCCATCGGCGCCACCACCCAGTCCGTTAATGCCAGAATGTAACCGCTGGGCAGGCCCAGCACCCAGTAAGCGATAAAAGTGATAAAAAAGATGGCGCGCGTATCTTTATAGCCGCGCAAAATGCCGCTGCCGATAACCTGAATCGAATCGGAAAACTGATAAATTGCGGCCAGCAGCATCAGCTGAGCCGCCAGCGCCACCACGGCCGGATTCTGATTATAAAGCAGCGCGATTTGCTCGCGAAACACCACCGTGAACAGCGCCGTCAGCAGCGACAGCGACATGCCCACGCCCTGCGCCGTCCATGCCGCTACGCGAGCGCCTTCGGTCGAGCCCTGGCCAAGCCGGAAACCCACGCGGATAGTGGTGGCTGCGCCAAGAGAAAGCGGCAGTACAAACATCAGCGAGCTGAAGTTCAGCGCTATCTGGTGACCCGCCACCTCGACGATGCCCATCGGCGACACCAGCAGCGCGACGACGGCGAACAGCGTCACCTCAAAGAACAGCGCCAGCGCGACGGGAAGGCCGAGTTTAAAGAGGCGGGAAAGCGCCTTCGCATCGGGTGGACTGAACCGATCCGCCAGGCGGATATCGCGCATGGAAGAGGCGCGCGAAACCCATATTTTCATCGCGATAAACATTACCCAGTACACGGACGCCGTTGCCACGCCGCAGCCGACGCCGCCAAGCGCGGGCATCCCGAAATGGCCGTAGATAAAAATATAGTTAACCGGAATATTCACCAGCAGCCCGAGAAAACCCATCACCATGCCCGGCTTGGTTTTGGCGAGGCCTTCGCACTGGTTGCGCGCGGTCTGGAAAAACAGATAACCTGGCGCTCCCCACAGCAGCGCATGAAGATAGCCTACGGCTTTATCCGCCATCACGGGATCGATATTTTGCATAGAACGGATAACATAGCCGGCGTTATACAGCACAACCATAACCAGCAGGGAAGCGAAGGCGGCCAGCCAGTACCCCTGACGAACCTGGAAAGCGATACGATCGCGGCGGCCCGAGCCGTTGTACTGCGCCACAACCGGCGTGAGCGAAAGCAGCAAACCGTGGCCGAACAGAATGGCGGGCAGCCAGATAGATGTGCCGACCGCAACGGCAGCCATATCCGTTGCGCTGACGTCGCCGGCCATCACCGTATCCACAAAGCCCATAGCGGTTTGCGCAACCTGCGCAAAAATTACCGGAATTGCCAGCGCCAGCAATTGACGCGCCTCGGTCAGATACTTCTGCACATATACACCTGTTTTTTAACTGAAGGGAGAAAGACTATTTGGTATAGTTTTAAGATCAGACAAGAATAGCGAAAAATCCACCGAGGTCATAATTATGTTTACCGGTATTGTGCAGGGCACCGCAGAGGTGTTGGCAATTGAAGAGAAACCGAATTTTCGCACGCATATCGTCCGCCTGCCGGACGAGCTGCTGCCGGGACTGGAGCTGGGCGCTTCCGTATCTCACAATGGCTGTTGCCTGACGGTGACCGGGGTTGACGGTAACCGCGTCAGTTTTGACCTGGTAAAAGAGACGCTGCGTATTACCAACCTGGGGGATTTAAAGCCCGGCGATATTGTTAACGTAGAGCGCGCGGCGAAATTCAGCGATGAAATCGGCGGCCATTTAATGTCCGGTCATATTATGACTACCGCCGAAATCTGCAAAATCCTGACGTCTGAAAATAACCGCGAAATATGGTTTAAGCCGCAGGACAGCGAGCAGATGAAATATATTCTGCACAAAGGCTTTATTGGGATTGACGGCATCAGCCTGACGGTTGGCGAAGTCACCAAAAGCAAATTCTGCGTGCATCTGATCCCGGAAACGCTGGCAAGAACCACGCTGGGCGGCAAGCGGCTGGGCGACAGAGTGAATATTGAAATCGATCCGCATACCCAGGCGATTGTGGAAACCGTTGAGCGCGTGCTGACGCAGCGTGAAGCGGCGCTGCTGGCGGCGGCCGCTGCGGAAATTCAGCCGGAAGAGTAATAAACAAGGTCGGCTTAGTGGCCGACCTTGTCCGCTAGTGCGGCACCCGCAATCCGCCCTCTTTACCGTGGGTAAAGACCACCTGCCAGAGCTGAATATCCCGCGCGCGGAAAGCGCCCGCACAGGCGTTAAGGTAGTAGCTGAACATGCGCTTAAAGCGTTCGCCATATTTATCCGCCAGCTGCGGCCACGCGGCTAAAAAGCGCTGGTGCCAGGCCATCAGCGTCAGATCGTAATCCGCCCCAAAGTTGTGCCAGTCTTCCATCACAAAATGCGGTTCGTGCGCCTCGGCAATATGGCGTACGGAGGGCAGGCAGCCGTTAGGGAAAATATATTTATCGATCCACGGATCGACATTATCGTCCGTTTTGTTCGCACCAATGGTATGCAGCAAAAAGATGCCGTCCGGCTTCAGATTGCGATCGACCACGTTAAAGTAAGTGGCGTAATTTTTTGGCCCGACGTGCTCAAACATACCAACGGAAACGATGCGGTCAAACTGCTGATCGAGGTCACGGTAATCCTGTAGCAGGATGGTGACGTCCAGCCCTTCACCACGTTGCTGCGCCAGCTTCTGCTGCTCGGCGGAGATCGTCACGCCAGTCACCTTGACGTTGTAATGCCGCGCCGCATAAGCCGCCAGCCCGCCCCAGCCGCAGCCGATATCAAGCAGCGACATCCCGGGTTCCAGCTGAAGTTTCTCGCAGATCATTTTTAATTTAGCCTGCTGCGCCTGCTCCAGCGTTTCCGCCTCTTTCCAGTAGCCGCAGGAGTATTGCATGTAGGGGTCAAGCATCAGCGTAAAAAGGTCATTACCAAGGTCATAATGCTCTTTGCCGACAATCCAGGCGCGCTTGCGGGATTGCAGATTAGTGAGGCGCGCGGCGGCGATGCGCAGCGTATCTTTAAAATGGCGAGGAAGCTGCTGATCCAGCTTAGCCAGCAGCACGCGGTGAAAAAACATATCCAGCTGCTCGCACTCCCACCAGCCGTCCATATAGCTTTCGCCCAGGCCCAGCGACCCTTCCTGCATCACGCGTTTAAAAAAATCGGGATGGGTCACCTGAATATCCCAGGGACGGGTGCCGTTAATTTCGATATCCGCGTTGCGTAACATTTCCTGGGCGATTCGATACCACTGATTTTCTTCCAGGCTCACTTCTTCTATACACGATGAACTCATAGCTTCTCCATCACCCTTCGTGATTGAAACCTGAGAAAAAGAATCATCAATTTCCACAGGGTTTGAGAAAACGCACGCTTAGCCGTGCGCCTGATATCCGGCGTTACAGAGGATTGAACTGAAACCTACAGAATGAGGGTGACACCTGCCACAAAAGAGAACACCCGGACAACCCTGTCAGGAATCAAAAAAATGATACAAAGTTGTTATGAATTATTGCCTGAAATTGAGTATATGCTCACCTCAGGCAATATTCAACGCCTTATCGTTAGGACGCTAACTAAATAGATTCAGCCAGTTAACGACGGCTCTGAGCGTGGGTCAGGGGAGCGTTGGCTAACGTCGTCCTTTGTAAAATATAGCCAATAATTGTCAAAAACACAGTACTGAGCATGACCAGCGACGTGGTGGCGAGCGGGTTAGCAATAAAACCGGAAACAATCATGCTGGCGACGAAGCAGAGACCAAGCTGCAGCGTGTTTTGCAGCGCGGCTGCTTTACCGCTGGCCTGCGGAAAAGGCAGCAGCGCATTCGCCACCACAATCGGATAGATAGCGCCGTTGGCCAGCGCCATACCGCAAAACGGCAGCAGCAGCGCCCAGGTCGAAGGCGTTTCCACCTGTGCGGCGATGAAAAACGCGCCCACGCTGAGGGCATACAGCGTCAGCAGCCAGGGCAGCAGCGAAGCGCCTTCGGTCTGCTTCAGCAGTGCCCGACAGCCGTAGCCGCCGGCGAGAAAGGCCAGCGTCTGCGGCACGTAGCTAAGGCCGATATCGCCCGGCGACATGCCCAGTTCGGCCAGAATAAATGGCGAACCGGTCAGCCAGGCGAAAAAGCTGGCGGAGCAGGCGGCGTAAATCAGCACGTTGCCGCTCCAGATCGGCGACTTCAGCAGCGTGAAGAAACCCACTTTCGCCTCTTCCTTATGCTCTTTTGGAGCAGGCGTCGACAGAAAAAGCGTGGCGACCAGCAGGATCAGGGCCAGCAGCAGCAGCGCCAGGAAAATCGACCGCCAGGCAAAGTGGTTCAGCAGCCAGGCACCCAGCAGCGGGGCCAACGCCGGCGACAGCGCCACCAGCGGCATAATAGTGGCAAACACGCGGTTGGCCTGCGCGCCGGAATAGCGATCGATCACCAGCGCCTGCCAGCTGACGGCGGCGGCGCAAATGCCTACCGCCTGTAAAAAGCGCAGCGTCAGCAGCATGGTGGTGGATTCCGCCCACCACATTGCGCCGCAGCTGACGGCAAACAGCCCCAGCCCCATCAACAGCACCGGCTTGCGGCCAATGCGGTCGGAAAGCGGCCCCCAGAACAGCTGCGCGCTGGCAAACCCGGCCAGGAACAGACTGAGGCTGGCGCTGATGACGCCCGCTTCGGTTTGCAAATCCTGCTGCATCGCCGTAAAGGCGGGCAGATACATATCGGTGGCAAGAAAACCCGCAACGCTGAGCAGCGCGAGGTAAAGTAAAAATCCTTTCGACGGCATGAGATTTTGCTCTTTTTTATCAGGTGAATAGCGGACGGCAGTGTAAAAGAGTGCGATAGCGGTTGTGAAACGGTAATATTTGCGTCTTGCGTTCAAAAATTTTGCAGGAAGAATATGTGGTCAGAACACTCGCTTGAGGTGATTGATGCGGTCGCCCGAACCGGCAGCTTTACCGCCGCAGCGGCGGAGCTGCATCGCGTTCCGTCCGCCATCAGCTATACCGTGCGCCAGCTGGAAGAGTGGCTGGCGGTGCCGCTGTTCGAGCGGCGTCACCGGGACGTGGTCTTAACGGCGGCGGGCGAGGTCTTTATCCAGGAAGGGCGGAGTGTTATCAAAAAAATGCTTGCCACGCGACGCCAGTGTCAGCAGGTCGCCAACGGCTGGCGCGGCCAGCTGAATATCGCCGTCGATCGTATTGTTAAAACCGCGCGTACGCGCCAGCTGGTGGTGGATTTTTACCGACATTTTCCCGATATGGAACTGCATCTTTCGCCGGAAGTATTCAACGGCGTATGGGATGCGCTGGCCGACGGCCGGGTCGACGTGGCGATAGGCGCGACGCAGGCTATTCCGGTCGGCGGACGCTTCGCTTTTCGCAATATGGGAATGCTCAATTGGCGCTGCGTGGTGAAGGCGGATCATCCGCTTGCGCAACACCGGGAGAAGGTTAGCGAGGAGGCGATCCGGGAGTGGCCTTCGCTGGTGCTGGAAGATACCTCGCGCGCGCTGCCGAAAAGAACCACCTGGACGCTGGATAATCAGCGACGGCTGGTCGCGCCGGACTGGGAGAGCGCGTTTGATTGCCTGCTGGCCGGGCTGTGTGTCGGCATGGTGCCGGGGCATCTTGCGCAACCGCTGCTGCAAAACGGCTCGCTGTGCGAACTGAGGCTGGATCCGCCTTTTCCGGATAGCCCCTGCTGCGTCAGCTGGTCGGAACAGCAGGCGTCGCCAGCGCTGCGCTGGCTGCTGGATTATTTAGGCGAAACGGAAACGCTGAACAGCGAATGGCTGCGGGAAGCGTAAAAGACGGGCGGCGGATGGCCGCCCGTGCGCTTAGCGACGGTAGTCGAGGAAAGGGCCGTCCGCTACGGAGCGACGTTCAATCAGCGTCGGATGCACTTCAATCGTCTGCGGCTCTTCGCGTTTGCTGGTAATACGATCGAGCAGCATATTGAAGGCCGTTGCGCCCAGACGCTCTTTCGGCTGGTGGACGGTGGTCAGCGCGGGGGTAAAGTAGCGCGAGTTGCGCACGTTATCATACCCGATCACCGAAATATCCTGCGGTACGCGCAGGCCCATCTCGTCTGCGGCGCAAATCGCGCCCATCGCCATCACGTCGCCGCCGCAGAATACCGCGGTAGGACGCTGTTTTTGCGCCAGCAGCTGCTGCATAGCGCGATAGCCCGATTCCGGCTCAAAATCGCCCTGAACCAGCCACTCTTCGCGCAGCGTAATCCCCGCTTCGTTCAGCGCCTTGAGGAAGCCGGCATGACGACCGCCGCCGGTATTGCGCTCCATATGGCCCGGGATCACGCCGATATCGCGGTGGCCGCGATCGATCAGATAGCGGCCTGCCAGATAACCGCCTTCAAAAGCGTTATCGAGAATAGTGTCGGTAAAATCGCCGCGCGACTCGCCCCAGTCCATGACGACCATCGGGATGTTGCGGTGATCTTCCAGCATCTTAATCAGCTCATCCGGGTACTCGGCGCACATAACCAGCAGGCCATCGACGCGTTTTTGCGCCATCATCGACAGATAGGCCTGCTGCTTTTCCAGTTCGTTATGCGCGTTGCCCAAAATCAGCGTATAGCCTTTGGCAAAACAGCTGTGTTCGACCGCCTCAATAATTTCGGCGAAATAGGGCGCCTCGCTGGAGGTCGCCAGCAGGCCAATGGTTTTGGTGTTATTGACCTTCAGGCTGCGGGCCACGGCGCTGGGCGAATAGTGCAGCGCTTTGATCGCTGCCCAGACGGCTTCCCGCGTGTCTTCAGCGACAAAGCGGGTTTTATTAATGACGTGGGACACCGTGGTGGTTGAGACACCGGCGCGTTTGGCCACATCTTTTATGGTTGCCATGGAAAAAGACTCCTGCGCTGTTCAATAAGTCACTGAAAAGCGGTTTGTTAAACGATTGCCTGGAATGATGATAATCCTGATATAAGTTGCGCATAATTTGTTGCGGAATGGTTATACCAGGAGGGAGTTCAGGGTGGCGAAACAGACTTGAGCAGAGCGTCATGTCGGCTAAATGCCTGTTGCGCAACAAACCGTGGATTCTAACAAGAGCAGGCGCAGAACACGAGGGTTTTAGGGCAACAGGCGAACATTTTGCGCAAATAAGAGTAAACCGGCCCGGATCGTTTGCGCGATCCGGGCCTCCAGCCTGCTGAGTGGGCTAGCGGATAGTTTTCGGCGTCATGACGCGGCGAGCGCCGACGTAGTGCTGCTCCCAGTAATCTTCGCTGAGCATACTCACCTGGATATCCTTGCCGGTACGCGGCGACTGGATAAACTTGCCGTTGCCCAGGTAAACGCCAACGTGATCCGCCGAGGCGCGGCCGTTGATGCTGAAAAATACCAGATCGCCTTTTTCCAGCTCGTTGCGCTTGATCGAAGCCGCATCCCGCAGATGGTACATTTCGTTAGCGGTGCGAGGGATCTTAAACTTCACCAGATCTTTATAGGCATACCAGACCAGACCGCTACAGTCGAAACCGGTCTTGGGCGAGGTGCCGCCCCAGAGATAGGGCTTGCCCAGCTGGTTCATCAGCTTGCTCATCGCCGTTTCGCGGGCTTTCTGATAGCGGGCGCGATGCGCTTTGCTGAGCTTAAGCGGGGCCGAGGCCGAGCCGCTGGTTAAGGCTTCCGTCTCTTCGTTGCGCAAGCGATGACGACCATAGCGTTTCTTGGGCGGCAGCGCAGCGGCGACGGTCTGCGTTTTTTTGCGCAGCTTAAACTTTTTAGCAAGGGGCGAACGGCTTTTGGTTGGGCTGGCTTCTTTTACTTTACGTGTAGAGGTTTTCACCGGGCGGCGCTTGCGGCGATCGTCTTCACGAGCAGGCGTGGCGCTGTCTGCTTTGTGGTGGTCCGCTTTAACGGCAGCGTGTGGCGATGCGTGCGCCACAGACATAAACAGCTGGGCAAAGGCCAGCATCAGCAACGTGATGAGTAAACGCATCTTTACCATTAACAGTTTGTGCTCCCGCCAGTGGCAAGAGCATGGCTAAATAAGGAGATCTGCGCCTGGGCAGTCAGTCAGGACGATTCTAATCGAACTCTTTACTAAAAAGTAAGGCCTTTTTTGTTTCAATCGTCGCAAAGCGGTAAAAGCTGTAAAATTTAGCCTGTTCAAACATTTATCTGCGCAAATTTGCCGCTGATATTTACAGTTAACGCAGCACCGCCGGACCGAAAATGGTATTTTAACATTTTGTTTTCCGACCGTAGCGTCAGTGGGCGACTGAAAATGACATTTTCATCACGCTCGCAGACTCGCTACACTATACAGACACGAAGTAGCCGATTGAGGAAGGCATTTATGAGCACCATTGAGAAGATTGAGCGCCAGATCGCAGAAAACCCGATTCTGCTGTATATGAAAGGTTCCCCAAAACTGCCAAGCTGCGGCTTTTCCGCGCAGGCCGTACAGGCGCTGTCCGCCTGCGGCGAGCGTTTCGCCTATGTCGATATCCTGCAGAATCCGGAAATTCGCGCTGAGCTGCCTAAATACGCCAACTGGCCGACTTTTCCACAGCTGTGGGTAGACGGCGAGCTGGTCGGCGGCTGTGACATCATTATTCAGATGTTTCAGGCGGGCGAACTGCAGCAGCTGATCAAAGAGACGGCGCAGAAATATCCTTCTGACGCGGCAGAATAAAACGTTGCGCTAAGCGAAGAGACTATCGGACAGGCCTGACAATGCGTCAGGCCTGTTTTTTTTAGTCGAGGTTCGCCGTTTCCGCCAGCGGCCAGCCGCCCAGACGTTTCCAGCGATTAACCAGCTCACAGAACAGATCGGCCGTCTGCACGGTATCATACAGCGCGGAATGCGCCTGAGAACTGTCGAAAGGCATTCCGGCGGCCGTACAGGCTTTCGCCAGCACCGTTTGCCCCAGCACCAGGCCGCTCAGCGCGGCGGTATCAAAGGTGACAAACGGGTGGAAAGGATTACGCTTCAGCCCGGCTCTTTCCGCCGCGGCATTCATAAAATTCAGATCGAAAGTGGCGTTATGAGCCACCATGACGGCACGATTGCAGCCCTGATCTTTGATACCTTTGCGCACGGCTTTAAAGATGGCGTGTAGCGCTTCGTACTCGCTGACCGCGCCGCGCAGCGGATTGGCAGGATCGATGCCGTTAAAGGCCAGCGCTTCGGGTTGCAGAACCGACCCTTCGAACGGCTCAACATGAAAATGGAGCGTTTCGTCTTTCTCCAGCCAGCCATCGTCGTTCATTTTCAGCGTGACGGCGGCCACTTCCAGTAAGGCGTTGGTTTTGGCGTCGAAACCGGCGGTTTCAACATCGATCACTACCGGATAAAAACCGCGAAAACGGCTGCTGAGGGCGTTAAGTTCGTTCGATTCGGACATCAGGATCTCACAGGCGAAAATTGAGCGCGTATTATGGCAAATTTCGGCATGGGTTGCAGCAGGGGAAGGGGAAAGAAGGGTGCCGGGAAGGCACCCCGACGCGTTACGCGCCCAGGCCGTGGCCCGCGTGTTTGTTTTCGATCAGTTCGATTTTATAGCCGTCCGGATCTTCCACAAAGGCGATAATGGTGGTGCCGCCTTTAACCGGGCCGGCTTCACGAGTTACGTTGCCGCCTTCGTTGCGGATACGATCGCAGGTAGCCGCCACGTCGTCCACGCCCAGCGCGATATGGCCGTAGGCATCGCCCAGGTCATATTTATCCACGCCCCAGTTATAGGTCAGCTCAATCACCGCGCCTTCGCTCTCTTCGGTATAGCCTACGAAAGCCAGCGTGTATTTATATTCGGTGTTTTCACTGGTGCGCAGCAGGCGCATACCCAGAACTTTAGTATAGAAATCAACGGAGCGTTGCAGATCGCCAACGCGCAGCATGGTGTGAAGTAAGCGCATAACATCCTCTTTGAACAAACGTTATCATCCGATAACAAGCATAGCCTGAATTCCTGCTGATACGGGAACCAGCAGGCATTCCCGGCGGTAAAACGGCCTTCAGGCCGTTTTTACCCGCGTGAGAGAATAGCAGCTATAGCCTGGCGGAAACCAGGAAATGCGTGCTTTCTCGCGCCGTCAGACGTCGGACGGCGATAAAACCCGCAGGCGCTTACAGGAACGGATAGTCCGTGTAGCCTTCTGCGCCGCCGCCGTAAAAGAGTTCCGGGCGTTGCTCGTTCAGCGGCGCGTTCTGCCGCAGGCGCTCGACCAGATCCGGATTGGCGATGTAGTCGCGGCCAAAGGCTACGGCGTCGATCAGGCCTTGTTCAATCAATGCTTCCGCTTTCTCAGCGCTGTAGCCGCCTGCGCCCACAATCACGCCGGGATAAGCGGCGCGGATCGCCTCGCGGAAGGCATCGCTGTAAGGCTTGCCGCCCGCCCAGTCCGGTTCTGAAATATGCAGATAGGCCAGATTGCGCTTCGCCAGCTCGCCGATGTAGTAAAGCGCGGCGGCTTCCTGATCTTCGCCGTTATCCAGACCGTTAAACGGCCCGAGCGGCGAAATACGAATGCCGATCCGGTCGGCGCGCCAGCCGTCAATGGCCGCATCCACCACTTCCAGCGCAAAGCGCGTGCGATTTTCCACGCTGCCGCCGTAGGCATCCGTGCGCTGGTTAGACGCGGGCGAAATAAACTGATGCATCAGGTAACCATGCGCGGAATGCAGCTCCACCAGGTCAAAATCCGCTTCGCGCGCGTTGATCGTGGCCTGACGGAAATCGTTGATCACGTCGTCGATCTCATCCAGACGCAGCTCGCGCGGCGTGGAGGTCGCTTCACGGATCGTCCGGCCCTGGTCATCGCGCAGAGAGGTGCGGGTTTCGGCATTAATGGCGGAAGCCGAAACGGGCGCTTTACCTTCCGGTTGCAGGCTGCTGTGGGAGATGCGTCCGGTATGCCAAAGCTGTACCGAACTGTGGCCGCCTTCCTGATGGATACCGGCATTAATCGCTTTCCACGCGGCGATCTGCTCGGCGGTATGCAGGCCTGGCGCGCCGGCGTAGCCTTTTGCCTGGAAGGAGATCTGCGTGGCTTCGGTGATGACCAGTCCGGCGCTGGCGCGCTGGCGGTAATATTCACCCATCAGCGGCGTAGGAATATCGCCCGGTTCGATGCTGCGCAGGCGCGTCAGCGGCGCCATAAAGATGCGGTTAGGCACCACAATCGCGCCAAGTTTTAAAGGGGTAAAAAGTTTTTTCAGCTGCATTTATCGCTCCTGGGAAACCGGCTGCCAACCGCCGATACGGCGGTGGCAAAGCCAAAATTTTCAGTGACTATTGAGCGTAGTAGAGAAATTGCCGCTACCTGCAACGGTACGGCACGATCGGATCATATCCAGCGCGGGCTGGTACTCTTTGGTTTCAATATTCATCATTCCCAGCAGCGTATGGAAAACGTTGTCCTGCGACACCGCCGCGCCGGAAGCCTGCCGCAGGCAGGTACTATTGATGCCAAAGGCGCTGGCGTAGCCGTCAGAAAGCCACAGCAGAAAGGGAATATGCGTCTGCTGAGTGGGCGCAATCAGATAAGGCGCGCCGTGCAGATACATCCCGCGTTCGCCCAGCGATTCACCGTGATCGGAAAGATAAATCAGCGCGACGTTGTAGCGGCTGCTGTAGGTCTTCAGCAGGCCGATGGTGTCATCCAGCATTGAATCGGTATAGACGAGCGTATTGTCATAGGTATTGACCAGCGCCTGGCTGTCACAGTCCTGGATCTGGTTACTGTCGCAGGTCGGAGTAAAGGGCCTCTTGTCTGCCGGATAGCGCCGGTAGTAAGCCGGGCCGTGGCTGCCCATCTGATGCAGCACAACTACCGTGTCGTTTTTCATGCTGTCCAGATAGCGATCCAGCCGCCACAACAGCACGTCGTCAAGGCAGTAATCGTCACGGCAAAAGTTCTTCAGCTGCCAGCGCGTCATGTCGGTATGCGGCACGCGGTCACAGGCGCCCTTACAGCCGCCGTCGTTTTCCCGCCACAGCACGCTGACGCCCGCATGGGCCATTACGTCCAGTAGCCCTTCCTGATGGCGCGCCAGGCTGGCATCGTAATGCTCGCGCGGCATATTGGAAAACATACAGGGTACGGAAATGGCCGTTTCCGTCCCGCACGAAGTGGCGTTGGGATAATAGATGACGTTATCTTTTGCCAGCTTCGGATTAGTGTTGCGCACATAGCCGCCGAGTGAAAAATTTTCCGCCCGCGCCGTTTCGCCCAGCACAAACACCACCAGCGTTTTTTTCTGCTGCGCTAAAATCTGCGGGCCTTTACGTGCATCCTGGCCGATTTTAATCAGCGTGCGATCGCCGTCAAACCAGCGATTATCAATATAGTGGCCAATGCCGCTGACGATATTGACCGGCGTAATCATCTTCACCAGGCCTTTATTGTTACGGATAAGCGAGGCGTAATCTTTATAAAACAGCGCGGCGACCAGCAGGATCGCCAGCAGCGCAGCCAGGGCCGTGCCGGTGCGAAAAGCGATATTCATCCACCATGGACGCCGCGTTACAATCCTGACCCGCCAGATAAGCAGCGCGGGTAGCAGGCCCAGCAGAAGCAGCCAGAGGATATAGCGCAGGCTGAACAGGGCGGTCGCTTCCTGCAGATCCGTTTCAAACACGTTCTGGATCATATTGGTGTCGATAACGGTGCCAAAGCTGTAAATAAAATAGTTGGCCGCCGCGCTGACGATAGCCAGAAAAATTAACAGGGGTTTTCTGATCCACGGCAGGGCGGCCACGCTAAAAATAAACAGAAATCCGCAGAACAGCACCAGCGGCATGGTGGCAGCGAAAAAATAATCCTTCAGCTCGCTGTAAGGGATACGCTCCCACGCGTGAAAAAAGAACAGCGCATTCGGGATAAGCGTAAAAAACAAGGCAGCATAAAAGTTAAAACTGATTTCATTGCAGCGTAAAGCAGTCAGCTTCATAAAGGTTCATCAGCAGTAAGCGGTGAATGAGCATAGCTTTGTTAGCACAATTAAACATTAACTGAGGCTAAACGATGTTAAAAGACTAACATTAATATTACATTTAAATTTTCCCTGCATAAGGAGCGACGTTGGCCGAACAACTGGAGTTTTTCCCCGTTCCCAGCCCGTGCCGGGGGATCTGTCAGAGCGACGATCGCGGCTACTGCCGTGGCTGCCTGCGTAGCCGCGAGGAGCGCTTTAACTGGATGAAGTTCAGCGATGCGCAAAAACGCGAGGTGCTGCGGCTTTGTCGTCTGCGCTGGCAACGACTGTATCGTGTCGGCAAACCGGCCGAGCCGGACGAACCGGAACAGCCTTCTTTGTTTTAGTAGACAGATTCTTATGCAGTTCTGCAAATAGCGGCCAGGCTTATAGCTTCCACAGCAAAATGTGAGGAAGTGTAATGAGACGTATAAACCTGCTTATGGTATCGCTGGCCTTTTGCGGCCTGGCCCAGGCCGCCAGCGAAAAAGTCGATATCAGGCTTGCCACCCCTGAAGGCGCGGGCGACAGTATTGGCCAGGTAACGATAGCAGAAACGGCCTATGGCCTGAGCTTTACGCCGCAGCTGAAAGATTTACCTGCGGGTATTCACGGCTTTCACGTACACGCCAACGGCAGCTGCGATCCAAAAACCACCGACGGGAAAGCGGTTGCCGCAGGCGCGGCGGGCGGCCATCTCGATCCGCAAAAAACCGGCAAGCATCTGGGACCGTGGCAGGATGGTCATCTGGGCGATTTACCGGCCCTTTATGTGAGCGCCGACGGCACGGCGACCTATCCGGTGCTGGCGCCGCGCATTAAAAAACTGTCGGATATTAAAGGCAAAGCGCTGATGGTGCATGCCGGCGGCGATAACCATGCCGATCATCCTGCGCCGTTGGGCGGCGGAGGCGGCCGTTTCGCCTGCGGGGTGATCTAACCAAACCGCCGCCGCTCGTCGCGGCGGCAGGTTTATTGCTTAACGCACCACGCTAATATGATCGACTTCGATTTCGGTATGCCCGCCATTTTTATCCACGTCGCCGACCACGCGCACGGTTTTGCCAATCGCTACGTGATTGTCTTCCCACTCGTCATCATCAATGTCGATGCGGATTTTCCCGGTGCTGTCCTGCAGCCAGTAAAGATCGTCGTCGCCTGCATGTCCGGTGATTTTGCCTGTCAGCACCACGCGAGTATCATCGCGCAGCGTTTTCGCCTCTTTAACCGTGACGGTTTTTGCCGCGTGAGCATAAGCCGGCAGAGAACAGGCGAGCAGAAGAACGGTAGCCAGAATTTTTTTCATCATGATCCCTCATTCGTTAAACTCCATGTAAGCGTGGCCCAGTATAAATGAAAAATTCGGTGTTATGTCAATGTCGAAGCCTGCTGCAGCTGTGAGAGCGAGCAGTAAAGCCGCCAGGCAATACCCGCCAGTTCCGTTTCGCTTTTTGTTTTGCCCGCCGCCAGCAGATCCAGATTTTCCTGCAGTTCCTTTAACGTCTCTTCCAGCGCGTGCTGCTGTACGCCTTTACCGCTGATAATACGATGCAGATTGCTCAGCATGGCGTCCCGCACCGCCAGCAGTGCGGGCGAATCACACTGCCAGTCGCGCAGCTGCCAGACAATGTGCGAACAGTTCAGCAACACCACGCCCCAGCGCAGCAGCCACAGCCTGGCCGGCTCGTCACGGCTGGCGTTCAGCTGGTTGACCCGATAGTAAATCAGCGACTCAAAGCGGCTCTGGCTAAGGTGCGGCCTGCGGCTGAGCTGATCGAGAAACTCGCGGCGCAGCGCCCGGATATGGCGGCGGCTGCGCCGCTTGTCGGAACTGGGCCGCAAAATAAGAAAAGCCAGCCACGCAAGCAGCACGCCGCACACCTTGGCGATATTATTGTTAATAAAGCTTTGATAGTCATAGGTGGGCGGATTGGTAACGGCAAGAAACGAGCCGCCAAACACAATCAGCTGGCCCCACAGCGCGGCGCGCTTTTTCTGCTGCACCTTGAAAAGCTGTAGCGTGACCAGCAGCGGAAACAGCAGCAGCAAAAACTGCCACAGCACGCTGATTTGCACCATCAGGCCGAACTTGATGATAAAGCTGAACACGGAAAGCAGCAGCAGCGTTTTCAGCTGCAGCGACACGCTGCTGACGGGCGAAGGCACGGAGGAGTAGAGCACGCAGCTGATGGCGGCCAGCGTTAACGCTGCCGAGCCCGCATCCCACTGGGTGGCGATGGTAAAAGCGCAGCCCAGCACGATCACGCTAAAGGTGCGCAGGGCGCTCCAGCTGGCTTCCGCGCTGTCGCTGTGCCTGGCGAGCGCCGGGGCGGCGGGCGGTGCGAGGCGGGTATCGTCGTCGGCCTGTTCAAACAGCCGCAGCCAGCGGCGGATATTCAGCCACAGCCAGCAGAAATAGCGCAGACGATGCCAGAAAGCCTGATAGCGATAGTCGCTTTGATCCTGCGGCGCGGCGCTGGCGAGCAGTCGCGCCAGACGATATTTATCGCAGTCGGCGCTCGCCAGCTCATCCAGCAGCTGCTGTACAACGGTATAGAGGCCTTCCGGCGCGTCGGGCCAGTTCAGCAGCATTCGGCGCAGGCTGGAGATCACGCTGGTGAGGCGCAGCTGCTGATGCAGGATATAGTTCAGCACGTTGTTTTGCCGACGAAAGCGATAATGGCTCCAGAACGCCTGAATACGCAGCAGATTAAGCGTGAGGATCTGCCCAATAACGTTTTCATGCGCGCTACGCACATTATCGGTGCTTTCGCGTTGCAGCAGCAGTCGTCCATGATCCAGCAGGCGAAGATGCATCTCTTTCAGCGAGTTAATCAACGTCTCGCCGTCCGAGGTGCTGGGCAGGATCATCATCATCAGGCCGCCGCACAGGATGCCGGTAATCACTTCGCAAACGCGCGCCTGGGTAATCTCCCACAGATCGCCGATTTCCGTAATATTAACCGTGGTAAACACAATAATGGCGGCGGTGTAGCCCGCCAGGGAAAACGCATAGGCAACGTTATTTTGATAATGGTTCTGGATCCAGGTGCAGAGCGCCAGCCAGCCCGCGATAGCCAGCGCAAACAGCCAGGGTTCGTTCAGCGTATAGCCCGCGATCAGCAGCGCCGCGCCCGCGCCCAGCAGGCTGCCCGCAATCCTGCCCAAACTTTTGCTGATTACGCCGCCGACGGTCGGAAAACTCACCACAGCGGCGGAAGTCATCGCCCAGTAAGGCTCGTCCAGCGCCAGCGCATAGGCGATGCTCAGCGCCAGACACATCGCGAGGGCATTGCGCAACGCGTAGCGCCACTGGCCTCGGGTCGCTTTGATCCACGGCAGGTTTTGCCACTCCAGCCACTGCCAGTTCATGGCGCAACGGTGATGGTGCAGGTGGTGCCCGCTACCAGCGGCAAATCTTTTGGCCACGCGGCCAGGCGAATACGCACCGGCACGCGCTGCGCAAGGCGCACCCAGGGCACGTTCGGTTTGATATCGGGAATGAGTGAGCTGTCGCTTTCCACGCTTTGATCGTAAATAGCGCGGCCAATGCTTTCGACCTCGCCGTGCAGCACGCGGTTATCGCTGTAAAGCCGCACGGTCGCGCGATAGCCGGGACGAATATGGCGCAGCTTGGTCTCTTCAAAATAGCCCATCACATAAAAAGAGTGGCTGTCGACCAGCGCGAAGACCGGCGTTCCGCTGGTGGCATAGTTACCGGGCCGCACCACCAGATTGCTGATCCAGCCGTCGGTTGGCGCGGCGATTTGCGTCTGGGTCAGGTTCCAGCGCGCCTGTTCCAGCTGCGCCTGAGCGGCCTTTGCCGCCGCCGCCAGCGACTTCGCGTTCAGCTCGGCCGCATCCAAATCTTCTGCGGAAATCACGTTGCGTGGCAGACTCTGACGCCGCCGCGACTCATGCTGAGCCTTCAGCAGATCGGCCTGTGCCTTCGTCAGCTGCGCCTCGGCGTTCAGCACCGCGATGCGATAAGGCTCGGCGTCCAGCGTCAGCAGCGGCGTGCCTTTGGTCACGAACTGGTTATCTTTTACCAGCAGCGTTTCAATGCGCCCGGAAACCTGCGGCGTGATATTAACCAGCTCGGCGCGCACCTTACCGTCCCGCGTCCACGGTGACTGCATATAAAAATTCCATAGCCACCAGCCTGCGCAAAGCGCGGCGGCGAAGAAGATCAGCGTTGAAAAATATTTTAGCGAGTTGAATTTCATACGAATGCCATCAGTAGCCACAGCGAAGCGCTGACGCAGAGAATAAACAGGGAAAGGTCGAGCAGGGTGGGATGCCAAATCTCGCCGGAATAGATCCAGCTGCGCAACACGGGGTGGATCAGCAGCCAGAGGAAAAACCCGGCCAGCACGGCTTTAAACAGCGGCGGAAAATAGAGCGACGCGCCGAAAACCAGGTCGGTTAGCGGCGAAACAGCCGCCGTAAAAGCATTGTTCACTTAAAGCACTCCTTGTTACCCAGGTCACAGCATAGCTGTAGATTGGCATTACGCTTAATGTGAATGATATTTGTATTCTGTCCTGTAAACTCGCAGAATAGCCTGGAATGAGGCTTGATAGCTAGCAAGCTAATTATAAGGAGAGGAAATTGGATACCCCATTAGGAACGGATCTCGCAAGACTGGTGCGCATCTGGCGATCGCTAATCGACCAGCGCCTGAAACCCCTGGAGCTGACGCAGACGCACTGGGTCACGCTGCACAATATTCATCAGCTGCCGCCGGAGCAGTCGCAGATCCAGCTGGCCAAAGCCATCGGCATTGAACAGCCTTCGCTGGTGCGCACGCTGGATCAGCTGGAAGAAAAAGGGCTGATTACCCGCACCACCTGCGCCAGCGATCGTCGCGCCAAGCGCATCAAGCTGACCGAGGAAGCGGCGCCGATCATTAGCGAAGTCGAGCATGTTATCGACGCCACGCGGGATGATATTTTGGCTGGTATCTCCCAGCAGGAGATCGACCAGCTGGTGACGCTAATCGCCAGGCTGGAAAAGAATATTCTGGATCTGCAAAACCGCGAATAAAAGAACCGGCGATTGCCGGTTCCTTTTTTAGCGTGGCGAAACGGTAATCTGACTGCCGTTGGAAGCCAGCGCGACGCGCTGTCCTACAGCGAAACGGCTGTTACCCTGTTTCTGCACCACCATAATGGTATTGCCGTCATCCTTACGGATCTCCAGCTCCACGCCCTGGGTTTTGTTCATGGATCCCTGCACGCCCTGACCGGCCACGCCGCCGGCAATTGCGCCTGCCGCCGTCGCCAGGCTGCGGCCCGTGCCGCCGCCAACGGTATTACCCAGGAAGCCGCCGAGCACCGCGCCGCCGAGCGCGCCGATCACATTGCTGTCGTCGCCGCCCTGGATCTGGACGGGACGGACGCCAACCAGCGTGCCGTAAGTGACGCTCTGCACCTGTTTCGCTTCCGAGGCGGTGTAAACGTCGCCGGAAAGCGAGCTGTCATTGGCGCAGCCTGCTAAAGTCACACCGGTCAGTGCTACGATCATCATGCGCTTCAACATCATCAAACTCCTTTCTTTTCCATGTGCTGCAGTCAATTGCGCAGCGATCAATAACCTAATTATATGGTACAGGCAATGCCTGCTGTGTGGTTACGTCAAAAAATTGCTTTAAGCATAGCGCAGTGCGGGTAAACCTGAAATCAATGCCGGCGCGGAAAGCGCAGTAAAAAGTCTGTCATCATGTAAAAATGCACAGTTAATCATAGAATTGCTGCACCGTTTTTGCGACGCTGTACCCAGGTTTGATATTCCCACAGCGGGTAAGGGACTTTGATGAGATCGGGACGTTATATAGGCGTAATGTCAGGAACCAGTCTGGACGGCGTGGACGTGGTGCTGGCCGCAATTGACCCGCAGATGGTGGCGCAGCAGGCCAGCTACTGCCATCCCATGCCGCTGGCGCTGCGCCAGGAGATCCTGGCGGTCAGCCAGGGGCAGTCGCTGACGCTTTCCCGGCTGGGGCAGCTGGATACGCGGCTGGGCCGGCTGTTTGCCGAAGCGGTACAGGCATTGATCGAGCGCGAAGGGCTGGAGAAAGAGGATATCGCCGCCATCGGCTGCCACGGGCAGACCGTCTGGCACGAGCCGCTGGGCGACGCGCCTAATACGCTGCAAATCGGCGACAATAACCAGATAGCCGCGCTGACCGGCATTACGGTGGTGGGGGATTTTCGCCGCCGGGATATGGCGTTAGGCGGACAGGGCGCGCCGCTGGTGCCCGCTTTTCATCAGGCAGTGTTGATGCATCCTGAAGAGCGGCGGATGGTGCTGAATATCGGCGGCATTGCCAACCTCTCGCTGCTGCTCCCCGGCCAGCCGGTGGGCGGCTACGATACCGGGCCGGGCAATATGCTGCTGGACGCGTGGATCTGGCGTCACCAGGGTCAGCCCTACGATCGGGACGGCGCCTGGGGCAGCAGCGGCCAGGTAGTGTGTCCTTTATTGCAGCAAATGCTGGCGGATCCCTGGTTTGCGCTGGCCGCGCCCAAGTCTACCGGCAGAGAATATTTCAATCCGGCCTGGATCGACCGGCAGCTGGTTAACTTCCCCGGTCTGCCGCCGCAGGACGTGCAGGCCACGCTGGTGGAGCTGACCGCATCCACTATTGCGCAGCAGGTGATGCTGAGCGGCGGCTGCGAGCGGCTGCTGGTGTGCGGTGGCGGCGGAAAAAACCCGCTGCTGATGGCGCGGTTGAAAGCACTGCTGCCGGGCATTGAAGTCAACGCCACCGATGAGGTCGGCATTCGCGGTGACGATATGGAAGCGCTGGCTTTCGCCTGGCTGGCCTGCCGTACGCTCTCATCGCAGCCGGGCAATCTGCCTTCCGTGACCGGCGCGCGCGAAGCCTCCGTGATCGGTGCAATCTTTCCCGCTAATGTTCAGCGCTGCCGCTGAGTTATCTGAATGGAGCAAAGATGAAAAAATGTTTATTGCTGATGGCCGCGCTGCTGCTGAGCGGGTGTCTACATCAGACGCCTGAAAAAATCAGCCGGCTGCACTATCGCTGCGGCACGCTGCCGCTGTCGGTGCTGCTGGATAACGATCGTGAGGAAGTGAATCTGATTCTGGACGGCAATCCGCTGACGCTGAAGCAGCAGCCCGCCGCTTCCGGCACGCGCTATGCCGATGAAAACTACGTTTTCTGGTCAAAAGGCGACGGCGCTTTTGTGGAGCGCAACGGCAAAATCATCATTGACGACTGCCGGCTCGAAAACCGTTAACTCGTTGAAATTGATTGTGATGAGGCGCACAATGCCTCAACTCTGATAGCGGAAAATCCCATGAATGACGACAGCCTACAGCAGATTGCTCATCTGCGCCGTGAATATACTCGTGGCGGCCTGCGCCGCAAGGATCTGCCTGACGACCCGCTGGTGCTGTTTGAACAGTGGCTGAGCCAGGCGGTTGCCGCGCAGCTGCCGGATCCTACTGCCATGAGCGTGGCGACCGTGGACGAGCACGGGCAGCCTTACCAGCGCATCGTGCTGCTGAAGCATTTTGATTCGCGCGGCATGGTGTTTTACACCAATCTGGGCAGCCGCAAAGCGCAGCATCTGGAAAAAAATCCGCGTATCAGCCTGCTGTTTCCGTGGCATATGCTGGAGCGCCAGGTGATGGTGCTGGGCCGCGTTGAAAAACTGTCAATGATCGACGTGATAAAGTACTTCCACAGCCGCCCGCGCGAAAGCCAGATAGGCGCATGGGTATCGAAACAGTCGAGCCGCATTTCCGCGCGCGGAGTGCTGGAAGGCAAGTTTCTGGAACTGAAGCAGAAATTTCAGCAGGGCGAGGTGCCGCTGCCGAGCTTTTGGGGCGGCTATCGCATTACCATAGACTCAATGGAGTTCTGGCAGGGCGGCGAACATCGTCTGCACGACCGCTTTTTCTACCAGCGCGACAACGAGGCGTGGAAAATCGATCGTCTGGCGCCCTGATTGCGCGAAATAATCCGTTAAGCGCTGGCACAGAGCCCGTCGGCGCTTTATTCTATACCCCTTTTTTTCATCCGCTAGCCAGCGGAGAGCTGTGTACCAGCAAAGGTGCAGACTTTTTTTACACGGAGTCACAGATGGGCAGCAGTAACCTGATTAAACAATTGCAAGAGCGTGGCCTGGTCGCCCAGGTAACGGATGAGGAAGCGTTAGCAGAGCGGCTGGCGCAAGGGCCAATCGCGCTCTATTGCGGCTTCGATCCGACCGCGGACAGCTTGCATTTGGGCCATCTGGTCCCGCTTCTCTGCCTGAAGCGCTTCCAGGATGCCGGTCACCGTCCGGTGGCGCTGGT
>Ga0157358_1000246_pt1 | contig 21669 bp, 14 predicted proteins | sample AttcapACBM2_FD_111484 | JGI IMG/M metagenome (GOLD analysis project Ga0157358, IMG submission 111484) | Fungus gardens microbial communities from leaf cutter ant in Botucatu, State of São Paulo, Brazil - Atta capiguara ACBM2 | ecosystem: Host-associated > Fungi > Mycelium > Unclassified ... | reverse complement strand
TAGAAAGAGTCTGGACAATGATATCAAGGAACATATTAACTATATTGTTACCTTATGGTGTACACATGGTGTACTCATAGATAGGGTAGCAATCTAGCAGAGACTCCTTGTCGAGTTCTCTTATGACTCCCACATCAATAGCCTACTAAGAGCTTTACTTTCTTATATGATTATCAGACTTTGTGTCTAGTGGTTGCCACAACAGTCTGCACATTTCCTCCTTTATCTGGTATGGATTATATTCCATTCCAATCACCTATCAACCTGAGAACCAGATTTTATATTCTTATCAATCTTATAAAGTTTTGAGTGATAATCCCATAGTATCCAACAACTTGGAGTAGACACAGTGAATGAGTATTATTTGATTAGCACTTCCATATTTAAGAATAATAGCTATCATGTACTATTCTTTAGTTTGTTAATCAATTTGAACTTGTGCCACACTTGTCATTTTACAACTATCTAAAACATCAGTATCTGAGAAATATAACCATACAATGAACAAGCTAGGCACAATATCATCTATTGAAGCCAAGGTTAATTATCTGTATAGTACTAACTTCTATCCTCCCTGAAGTAAATCTCTAACCCCAGTTCTGTACTTCTGTCTTCTGTACTACTTCCATGAATAATTTAGTGAGTGTGAATTGCTTTCTAATATAGATATATAGAGAGTAGAAACTGAGAAAGACTCTTCCCAGTTGTTGATCACTACAGAAATTCTATGAAAGTGGAATGTTGGGTTAAGAATGGTAAGGAAGTCACTAGATATAGAAGTGTTTGTTAGAAAAGAAGTTTTTGTTGTAGGGAAAGAGAGTATACCTGTGAGTCTAGAAAATAGAGTTGAATACTAAAGTATGTAGATCTCAGAGTTAGCTTACAAGATTGGTAGAAATGTTGTTAGTGTTGAGCTCTGAGGTATACTAATGCTTAGCTATTTTTCTTAGATAGTGCTAGAGAATCCCTAAAGCTTTGTTTGTATTAATAGAGGTCATGAAGTGATCACTAGAGGCAGACATTAATCAGAAAGTGAGAAAAGATAAGGTAGATCAAGATATGAGAATAAACAATTGTAAACCACTAGACCAATTGATATGTCAAGATCACAGAGAGAAAATTCTGTTCTGCTGTTGGAATAACTAGGTGAAGTTCATAGAGTTGCATAGAATTTACAATCTCCAGAGAATCCTAAGCATATATTATACTAACTACCAAGTACATAACTTATCTCTAGGAAATTCTAAGTGAACAGGATAAAGTTCTCTGAAGACAACTACTACTCTAAATACTGATAAAATCTATTCCAATTAGATAGAACATCAGGTAGAACACCTACTAACCTATCTAGGTACTATTATCCTTTGCTTGGTTAGCACTATTCTACTTGATTGAAATACATCTAAAAGTATCTACTACCTTGAAAAGTTTTTATTCTGTTCTCTTAGGTTTCTCCTAGAAATAAGTCCTTACTTGATATATAATATAAACAATAAACTTAGATTTATCTAGAAGTATGGACTCTATATAAACTCTATATTTTTACCTAGTCACTCTAAGCCCAAGTTATTTGAGATATATTTTCTATTACTCATAAAGTAGCTGGAGCTTAGTATATTTTTTCCTGAAAATCTCTGTACTAAACAGATATAACCTTCCAAGTCTTCTATAACTATACTAGTCTTCTTTATCAAGAAAAAGAATAGCTTTCTTTACTTGTATCAAAACTTGAAAGAACTTAATTGTTTTCTTATTTTCTCTCTTATTTCTTTTTTCTTTATTTTTCTCTTTTTCTCTTATAAATTTAGATAAGAAACATAATATAATATTACATATAATAGTTACAAGTGTCACAAAGTGTAACAAAAGTATAGCATGTTTGTTACATACAAGTCACACATATTATAGTCATGATCATATAATTATGTATGTAATATACATAGCCCCTAAAGTAGACTAGAATTCATATAGCATAGACTATTGGTTTAGTATATATAAGATAGATACATTATATTAGGAACTCTATCAAGTTCTCTTATATTAACCCTTCTAATACAAGATCCCTTTTTGACTTAACTCTGAGTCTTAAATTGTAACACATCTATTACAAAATGAACTACTCACTCACTTGTTTGTAATATCTAAACTTAGGGTGTACTCTCAGAGGTTTAGAAGTGATTTAGAAGTTCAATAATGATGACAATTATGATTATGATCAATACAGATGTCAATGATAAAAATATATGAAAGAGTGATTGTCTGTATGCAAGCTGTTTTCATCACATAATCAAAATTCATACCTGGTGAGGCTGTCATCTGTCATGTCAGGCTAATTTTAGAAGATAACTAATTATATTACTATATTGATATACTTGTAACTCTATAAATACTGATCTCTATATAATGTATAATATATTATCAGAAACCATTCAATGAGCACTTTCCAATGCAAGTTTGATTGTAGGAGTATGTTTAGTTATTCTTAAAATAATAGCCAATGAAATTTGTAGTTACTGATGGTTTGATATCTTAGTAATCTGTCATCACTTTTGTACATTCTACATATGTGCAGATAGCTATCATTTGGGGCTTTTCAGTGCAACTTGGGTTATAAGAATCAGTCCACTGGTTGTGAAGATACAAGCTGAATGAAGTTTGTGATAGATCAGTTTATGTAGAACAGTAACATTATCTAGTATAAAAGCATCTAGCTTAGGTATTTCCTGCTTAGGAATAGTAGTATACAGTTTGATTAGGACAGTAGTTAGTAAAACAGTAGATAAGTAGTTAGTAGACAGTGTGAGATTGGGTAAGGATAATACTAGCTAGTGCTTATAGAGTAATTTGTAGAGATATTGTTTTGAGTTGTTGAATACTATGACAATGATACTTAGCCAAATAAATGCAGAGAACTGGAGTTAAAGAGAATGCTAGTGAGAATACTATAAAATCATACCATAGATCTTAGAGAAGAATTTATTCGAAAAAAGAGGAAGATATACCTATTATCTAGAATAGAGAGAAAAGGTTTAGGAGTTCTTGAAGAATCAATTGAGAAAGGAATATATTCAACCATCAAAGTCACCATAGACATCACTAGTATTCTTTATGCTAAAGAAGGATAAAAAGAAGAGGATGGTATAGGACTATCAATATTTGAACAGTTGGATAATCAAAAATAATTATCTATTGCTACTTATTTCAGATTTGATAGATAACATAGAGAAGAAGGTGTTTACAAAAATGGACTTGAGGTGGGGGTATAATAATGTAAGGATTTAGAAAGGTGATGAGTGAAAGGTAGCATTCTCAACATCAAAGGGTATCTATAAGTAATGTTCTTTAGACTTACAAGTTCACTAGTAACTTTTTAGGCTATGATGAATAACTTGCTGAAAGATATGATAGAAGGAGGAGATGTGACAGTGTTTATTGATGATGTAATGGTAGGAACAGAGATAGAGAAGGGATATGACAATATCATAGAAGAAGTACTGAGAAGAATGGTAGAAAATGCTTTATTTGTAAAACCAGAAAAATACATATGGAAGGTTAGAGAGGTTAGATTTTTAGGAGTCATAATATAACCAGATGGGATGAAGATGGAGAAGAAGAAAGTACAAAAAGTGGTAGATTGGCTAATACTGAGGAGTATAAAGGATATGCAGAAGTTTTTGGGGTTGGCAAACTATTATAGATGATTTGTTAAGAACTTTGTAAGGATAGCAAAACCTCTTTATAAAATGATGAGAAAAAATATGAAGTGGAATTGGGAGGAGAGACAGCAGAAAGTATTTGAAGATCTGAAACAGAAGTTTACAATAGAACTAGTCTTGGCAACATCAGACTTAGATAACAAGATGAGAGTGGAGGTGGAAGTGTCAGACTTTGCTATGAGTAAAGTGTTGTCAATGAAGTGTAAAGATAAGAAGTGGAGGCTAGTAGCCTATATTTGGAAGTCATTGAATAAAACTGAAAGAAATTATAAAATTTACAATCAAGAGATGTTAATGATCATTAGATCTTTAGAAGCATAGAGGCATTTTTTGGAAGGAGCCAAGGATCAGTTCAAGATTTAGACAGATCATAAAAACTTGGAATGCTTCATGAAGTCTTAGAAATCAAATTAAAGACAGGCTAGATCGGCTTTGTATCTGTTAAGATTTGATTTTGCTTTGAAACATGTAGCTAGCAAGAGTATGGGATGAGCAGATAGTTTGAGTAGGGAAGTAGATTGAGCAGAAAGTGTAGAAGGAATTGAGGGAGCTGAAGAAGAAATTATAGAAATAATGACAAAATCAGAAGTGAAATATAATGAGATAGTGAAAGTAGTAGAGAAAATGAAGAAGGCAGAGATAAAAGTGTTGAGGAATGATGAGTGGCAGATTGAAGATAAGCTAGTTGTTACAATTCAATAACCTTAGGGTTCTTTGGTTGTTAGAGTAGTTCCTAAGGCTTCTAAGATACAATACTTATCACTTGTACTCTAATTTTAACAGGTTATGAGCCCCAGCTTCTAACAGCTTTCAAACACAAAAACTTTAGCTGTACTCCTCAATAGCTATCTTATACAATACTATTACCATGTTTTTGAGTTCAATTATTATCTCATTATCTTCAAACTTTGCAAAGCAGCTTATCAAATGCTAATCAATAAACCATAGAATTGTTATATTTTAAAGTCTAAACCAAATCCTAAGTGTTGGCATCTTCCACAACAGATCACTCTCAATTAAAACTCCACAAGTAATTTGTTTTTCATGGCAGGCTTATTTATATCAACTTAATCATGTATCTACCTAGCTACTGAAGCTGGACATAAATACTGGTCTCACTCAAAGTAGAGAATTGCTAAACTATGTAGTAATAACACCACTTTAGTACTCAAATGTTTTAAACACTTATTCTATTAGTACTTGCTTCATCATTTGAAGTTGTAACCATGCAACAAGTAGATGGCACAGCATATAAGCTAAAGCCAAGATTGTTCACAAAGTTTAAAACACTGTATTTTTGAATAAGTTTCCATACTTAATCTGAACTCCATTTTAACTCCATAGACTTTCATCTTAAGTATAAATTGTACCTGATATGAATTTACAAAATTATTGCTCAACTTCCTATTATATAATTATAAATACACTCCTCTTACTTGTCAGAATTGTACAAAAAAGACTTACTTGTTTTCTCTTTACTTTTCTATTCTTCTTTATTTTATAGTTTACTTTTATGAACTTAGTTAAGAGGGTATGACATAGCATCACACATATTTCTACAGTAGATGCTTAGCTTACACAGGATACATTTCTATCAAGTAGTAGTATATATCTACTCAGGAATACACTGGTAGCCCCCAAAAGACAAACTTTGCATATAGTAGGGTTCTAAGTGTACTTGAAAAGATATTCAGAAAGTTGGTCAAAGAACATTAGGACTTGGTAAAAGAACAAGACTGCTTGATGGCTAATTTAACAAAGATTCAAGGTGTCATTGAAGTGAGGTAAGGATTAGAGGAGAAAACTGAGAAAGAAAATGAAAAGATGGCAGATAGAAGCCACCAAGAAAAGTTTATAGAGAAATAGATAAAGGAAAAAGTGGTGGTAGTGCAGATACTGCCTCCTATTGATTAGTAGTTGTTTTACATTTATTACTATTCAATGAATTTTGTTGTTGTCCAAATTAAGAGAAAATTAAGTAAAACAAAAGAACAGAAAATCAATTAAGATTATTATAAGAAAAAATAAAACATGAAAACAGAGACAAAAAGATAAGAGATAACTCTATTGAAAGTATATAGAGGCCAGAGTTGGATATGCAGTAGTGTGGTTAAAACAGGGAGAGAGGACTGAACTTAGTGAAGTAAGCACTGTAAAAATTAGTGATTAAGTTCATAAGTGAGTGGCAGAGAGCCACTCAGATTTGTTCTCAATGTTTTCATACTCTAGCCAAATGATCTTGTAGAGAAGCTTGTAAGCCCATATTTGATCAATTTTGGAGTCTATAAGAGAACTCACTACCTTACCTAAATTCAAGTCTGTAGCACATGCCAAAGCCTAAGTTAATCCTGCAGATCTCTTATTCCTTAAGTCCTACACCAATACTCCACTATAACACTGCCAGACCCTGCATATTTCTATACCAATACTGCAGACTCCTATATACTCTCTCCCAACCATCAACTTACTTCCTCTGGCTACTGACTAATAAGCTTCTACTATCTGGCAATGTTTGAGGCTGTTACATTGAAGTTCCTAACTATACAGCTATATCATTCTGTAGTTAGGTTACCAAATATTCTGTCTGATATTCCACTTGATTGGAATAAACTCTTGAGTACTTATAGTAACTGTAACCTCTAGGAAACTCCATCTTGTTCTCTTAGGATTTTCCTGGAAATGAGTTATATATTTAATACTATTAAATAATCTCAGGATTTTCCTGGAGTTGCAAACTCCACTAAAATTCCACATATTTTGTCCAATCACTCTAATAGAGTCCACAATCTATAAGATTTCATACTCAGGCTTTCTATTTATGGTTACTAGAGCTAGAACAGGTTGAGTTCTCTCAGAAAAAGTGTTGGAAGTAGCTGGTTTGAATATAGAGACATAGAAACTGAATATATAGAGTATATAAACTTTGGAAGGCAAAGAGTGGATAACAAAGTACTAGGCTAGGAAATAATTTCATAAGGTTTAAAATATTTTCTGAATAGCTTCTTAAAGGGCTGTATGGTTCTGAAGAATTAAGCTTTTACAAAGACTTTGTTACCTATTTTGAAATCAGATATAGGAGATTACCACATATTAGCAGATTTGTGGTAGTACTGTTAGACTGTGGCAATTTTGCTTTGAGAATATTTTGCAATTCATTAAGATCAATGAAAAAGTTACAGGATTAAGAGGAAGCAATATTATGTTCAGGATATACTGAAATGCTGGGATGGTAGCCCTTATTAGCAAAGAATGGAAAGATATCATTAGTAGCACTAAAAGCATTATTTATGTAAGAGACAAGAGTTTAGACCAGTTATATTGGTGGTAGTTACAATATATACAAAGGTATTACTCCAGAGTCTGGTTTATATGTTCAGTTTGTCTATTACCTTCAGGATAGTAGTCTGAAGTGAAAAAAAGATACATGTTCAGAGCTGTATCTAAAGAATGGAAGAGGTTTGAGACAAACTATGAGCCATAGTCAGAGATAACATGAGAAGGAATATGTTATAACTTAAGTTCTTATATTAAGACAAAAGACACACTCTTGTATTGAGTAACACAAGAGAATTTGACAAAGTTCCTGTTACAAACTAATCTATCTTATATACTGCAGACTGTGGTTTGTGTGCACACACTACAACTAATCTACTCTAAAGTCTATATGCTTTCTATAAGGCCAACATTCTGGTATCATGCTATATAATATCTGTTCTGGAATCTTTTATGACTTTTTGTATCATACAATGATGTGACCTGTGACTGTGACTATTTTTATACATTCATCATGCTTTGTGACATGTGTGACCATCATACATGATGTTATATCACATTTTTTTTAAATCAGCAATTTATAACACAGAGCTTGATAGCAGACTGTAATAACTACAAATATAGTTACATACATTCAGAGTGAAATGACATGAAGAATAAAAGAAAAGGAAAAAAGAAAAAGAAAGAGAAAAGGCTGAAAGAAAAGGAAAATGAAATGAAAATGAAGAATGATATTAACTAGTCAATATCATCAAGAAAAATGCTATATAATGCCTTGTCCAAAAGAAAAGACACCGCTTTTGAACTCTAGAAAAAGAGTGAAATGAGATATTGTGTCTCTTCTTAGATTCCAGTAATTGTTGAATCTTTTGCACTCATGAAGTATATGTCTTCTTGTCTTGATTGGATATTCACTACATAGACATGTGAATTCTTCTCTTGGAAAGAATTTTAGTCAATATTCACTAATAGGGGAGTGAATAACTATGGATCTTGTGGCTCTAGCACATAGCAAGTTTGAATGGCCAAAGTTTTTCAGCCAAGATCCTCCTTTCAAATATGTTAGTTCAATAGTATTAAGATTGTTATTAAGAAGATCTAGGAAATTTCTTTTCTTGTCATCTGAGGCTTGAAATGTCATCTTCTATTTGTTTAGCAAATCATCACATTCATTCTGTTGACTGAATTCCCATGAAAACTTGCATAGAAATAGAGGGGTCAAGTTGAACTTTTCAGTTTCATTATCTACAACCTTGCAAAGTGACCAGTTATCTTGACTTAGGCATTCCCAGAATTCTAGGGAATTATGATTATTTCTTTCAAAGAAATATCTAATTTTCTTGGAGATGGAAGCTGTTTGGGTTTAATAAGAATGAATGGATGAGTCAAAAAAATTTTCCACAGTGTGGATGGAGTCAGTGATAACAATACTTTATTCAATATTGGAAAGTTAAACTACCTAGTTTATTCCACATCTAATAGCAAATAATTTGGCTTCAGTAGAGATGATATTTGTGATGTGATGGATAGTTTTGATAATTGGTGAATTATAAGTGTGAATGTGTGCTATCAAAGTCATTATATTGTTTTTGATACTCACATCTGATACAATGATAGTAGAATTGGGATCCATTGAAGTGTTGAACACAACTTTTTTGAGTTTTCTGATATGAGACTTTCTGAAACTGATACTCCTCCTATCTAAACACAAAAAAGAAATGTAACTAGAAAATAAATCAACTAATCTATTAATAGGGGAAAATTCACGATTAAATAAGTCAAATGATTTGAAGATACCATTCAATCTGTTGTTTGCATCTATAATGGATTCTTTGATTTTTAATTTCTGTTTTGTGGTTATGTTCTCCATTGATAGCAGGTGATGTTCTTTGTTAAAGGAATGTCTCACTTCTAGTATAGAGTTGATGATGTGGTTAGGCAGAAGAGAGTAGGTCTGAAGCTGAATTCTTTCACTAAGCTTTTGAAGGTGTAAGTGTATTGGTATAAGACTTGCAATAGCTTCAATACCTAATGATGGCAATGTTTGAAATGCTCCAAGTATTCACAGAGCAGCTTTGTGTTACATGTCTCTGAGAACTTTAAGCAGATATGATAATGGAGCTTTGTTGTAAAACCACAATGAAGACCCATATAGTGCAATAGGGAGAATGCACAATCTATACAAGAGGTGCTTTTGGCATGGAATGAGACCTCTTGATAAATTTCCTAGCATTTTCATGCTTTTGATGGTAGAAATGGCCTTGTTCACATAGAAGTTGACATATTGGTGAAATGATAATTTCCTATCAAAGATAAAGCCCAGATATTTCCAATTTTTCTTAGGTTGAAGCACAGGCCCTCTTAGTAAAGAGAGATCCAAAGGAGAAGGGTTGAAGATGCTGTATGATCTGGAAAAATGAAATACTTCAGTTTTTTCATGTTCTATAACTAAGCTGAATTGATCAAGAAGAAGAGACATAATACAATAACTACAAAATATATTTGAGTTCAAAATATGAAGAGATTTGCTTTGAGCAAAGAAAAGACCATCATCTACAAAAGATAAAACTGAAACAGAAATTTTTAGGATTTTTAGTCTTTTTTCAAAAACATGAAAAATCAGAGATAAATAAAGAGCTGATAAAATGGGATATAGGGCAGAGTCTTGTCTGACACCAATGTTAATGTTAAAATAAGAAGAAGAAAAGTTATTATTTGGTTTTTCTGCCCACTAAGTAATTTCCAAAGAAATGAGAAACTCTAGGATCAAAGCCTGCCTTATTCAAGATTGAGGGGAGAAGCTGATGATTTAAGTAGGGGAAGAACACTAATATACTAGTCAAGCAGTTTTTGACCCATTCTGCATGAATAAGATACATTAGAACAATACCCATATCTACTGTTAAACATTGTTTGAGTTCTTCTAGTTGACAAGGATAAATAAACTTCTTTGATAAGGCTTGAAATTGAAGCCTTTCTCCAATTACTTTCTCAATTAACTTGCCAAGCATATTTAAAAGAAAAATGGGCCTTAAAGTCTTTGGAGTATCATATGACTCCTTATTAGGCTTGGGGATTATGATAAATGTGGATGTTTTGAAATATGACAGCTAATGTCCTAATTCAATACATGCATTAATAATGTTAATGATCTTGTTGAGACATTCCATATCCTTAATAATCTTCTTGATATGTCTCCAAGATAGCTTGTCTAGTCCAGGAGTCAAGTCATTGCCATATTTGAGTATAGCTGAAAGGAATTCTTCTCTTGAGAAAGAAGACTATTCAGTTTGAGGCTTGTCTGGGATTTTATCTAAAAGATACTTGTCAATCTGATGATGTTGTGCTGAGTTGAATGATTTGTGGAGGGCTTGCCACAGATCTTTGATTTCAAGACATGGTTTATTATTGTACTTGATAGCTTTAATAGCAGAGAGTTTCCTTTTCCTAACCCAATTTATCAGTTTCTAAGAGTCTTTTCTTTTGTTTGAAATTTCTTGAATTTTTCTATTAAAAAATTCATGTTTTAAAGCCTTGACTGCCCTTTTGAAAATTTTCCAGTCATCTAACTATCTTGAATTCTTATAAATTTCTAGAGACATCTGACACTCTTTATTCTACTATAAATTCAAATGCTTAGTGATATTGACCAGTTTTGAGTGTTTAAACCAGAACTCATCCATATTATTAGTGAATTCTTGTACAATATTTTCAAGATCATCTTTGCTGTCAATATAAAAGGTATTAAGGCCTTTGATAAGATTCTTGACATTGGTGACAAAATTGTGATCTTCTTTGCTGTTTTTGACAATTGTATGTTTTCTAGTTTGAATGTTCTCTTCAAATATCAAAATTTTCATAGTAAGTGGGACATGATTCAAAGATAGTCTCCAGTCTATATGAATGGAATAGTTGTTGAATTCTTCTGATGTTGGCCTTAGAAACATCAAGTCAATGACTGAATTGGAATTGTTCTGATTATTCATGTATCTCATAAAAACTTGAACAGTGGGGCTAGAAATATACAACTGAAAGGAATCAGTAATATCAGTAAGTGTATCTCTATGAATTAAATGATAAGGAAATAGCAGATTCCATGAGTTGTTTCTGATATTGAAATCTCCTATCATAATGAGGACATTGTTGATGTTGACCTCAGTATCCTTGAGATACTTTAAGGCTAATTGCAACAAGTCAGAATAAATATTTAGTAAAAAATAAATAGAACCACAATTGAAGAAAGAAATACATGAAACATCTCTATAATTAAAGATGTCTCTACAAGGGGTGAAGCAAAGATTTGCGAGCTGAATGTTAATATATATGATGACTCTTAGGAAATTGTTAGAATTTGATAGATTTTTAGAAAAATTTATCCAACAAGAATGGTTAGGAATACTTACTAATTTGTCCTCTTTCCTATTAAATAAGCTAGGGATAAACTTTATAAATAACCATGGTAGTTCTTGAATGAAAATAATATTGAATTCTTTCTGTACTTCCAAAATGGTATTAGTAAGTAAATTGTTCTTACAAATATTCTGAGAAAAAAAATTAATGCTTCTTAAAATTATTCTTGAATGCTGCTTGCAGCCAAGCAAGTTGATTTGCTCTTAGTGTTGTGGATTTCTTGGTATTTCTTCATATGTTATTTCCTGTTGAACCAATGTTTCCAAAATAAGCATAATTTGGAGTCTGCCTGATGGTCACCTCTGTAGTTTGAATATTTGAAAGAATAGGGGCATGATTTCTCTTGTTTTGTTTTGAGTCTAGAAGGGTTAATCTTGAAATTTACTTTGCAGCACCAAGTGGAATGATGATGGTGTTCACTCTTATGCAGTTCACTGCATTTGACACACTTCAACCCTTGGATTCTGCACACAAAAGTATTATATCCCCACTTTTAGCAATTTTTACATTAGGGAACACCTAGATTCATGTTTGCTCTATGAATGGTGACAATATGTCTTCTGATGTTAAAACACCTGTTTATTAGTATTTTTTCATTCTTACTGTTTTAAGTATCCCAACCATTTATCCAAATAACTACCATGTTGGACTTAAAAGAAGCTTTGATAATTCTAGGTTTAGATGTGAGTATAAAATCATTGAAAATATGGTTGGCCTTGATTATCAATTTGATGTTATCTGATGTAATGGAAGAGTTAGTGCCTTCTACAAAGTATGAGATTCTTATGATTTTTAAAAAAGACTTTGATTAAGAAAGTCTTGGAATCTGGACAATGTCTGATATGACATTTTCTATATTCTTGATATATCTTTCCATGACTTGAAGATCAGGCTGAGAAGCTACTATGTTGGAGATAATAGTGACTCCTATTATTTTAGGACAAATATAGTCTATTATAACATTAGACTTGACAGTCTTGAGCACCCTATTGTCAAGTTCACAAATAATGGACTTAGTTTTTTTTTATTTTATTCTCATTTTCATTTCTCATTTTCATTTTGTTTCCTTACTTTTCTATTTTTAGAACATAGGGTTAGGGTTAGTGATGGTCATGAGTCATGAGATGCATAGAACAAAGTAGAAGGCTCTAGAACAAATGACATCATACAACATGGATACCATATGTTTGACCTCATGTTCTACACATGGTTCTTTAGGGTAGGGTGCACAGTAGTTAGCACGGACCATCAGTAGTAGTATATAAGGTAGACTAGTTTGTAAAGGGATCTCTATCAAGTTCTCTTGTATTACTCCTATACAAGAGTTATTCTTTTGTCCAACCCTTAGGACTTAAGACTATAACACCTATTGATGTTAGTGACATGATCAGCCAAGGACACCATAATGTTGTCTACATCAGCCTTGCTTATTGGAATAATTATCTGTTTGCATAATGGACCTTTGGTAGTCATTTTAATATGAGGCTTAGTTTTATCTATATTATTGATGATCCTGTGAATGTCAGAAACATTTGAACTAGTTGTCTGAGCATATGACTTCCTAGCATTAGTATTAATTACTGTCTTAGATTTTTTATCTTTTCCAAAGAATTTAGATTTTTCCAAGACTTCTTTAGATAGGCATGCAGATATGGGAGAAGGAAGTTTGACAATTTCCACTGCTTTTCCTTTTGATTTGTCTAAATACAAACCATTGTTGAATTTCAATAACTTAGGGTTCAATATGTTTGAAACCATATTCTTGAAGGAGATGTTTTGCTTGTTGATAGGAATAGAATCCTATCTAGCTTTGTAAATAGATGAGATAAAGTTCTATTCCACTTCACCAAACTCTTGTAATTTAGTAACATTCAAAATTTTACCTTTTCTGACTTTCTTAGCTCTAATATAATCAGACATTCACAGTAAAGAAGTGAAAATGGAAATTGGATACACTTTACTATTCTAAACATTAGCTTCAGTAGGAGTATTAATTTTATAATTGATCAAGACTTTGAAATTCATTGTGTCAGGAACATGTTGGATATTCTCCATGCTTTTCATAGAAGGAGGCCTTATGTTGTTTAGGGCCAGTGCCTCATTGTATTTGTATTGTTTGCCTTTAGGATTATTGCCAGTAACTGATCCATTGGAGATGTTACTCTCTCCTACATTAGTCTTAGAAAAAAGAGAATTACACTCATCTTCTACTTGGTCAAACTATGAAGAATTAAGATTTTGAATCTTCATATGCTCATAGTATAGTCTGAATGAGGTTGTAGAGATAATAGATGAATCTCTGGAATTATTCTTTGAACCCACTAGGGTCCTCCCTCTAGTAAGGGCTATGTTGATATCTTTCTCCATGTTTAGAATGGGACAATAATTTAAATGTTTAGAACTAGAAACAGTAGTAGAAAGTTGTATATTTGCTAAGTCTCTTATGGGTACTACTATGCAAGATGGTGGTACAAGAGAAAGAAGTGTGTCTGGTCACATCATATTCTTCACCTAAGTTCAAAATAATAAAAATAAAATAAAAACCAAAATAAAATAAATGGAAAAATAAAATAAAATACAATCAAGTCCAATATTCACAACTTTGACAGAATGTTATATTTGGGAAATATATAAAAACAAAGAAACATGCTAGGTCTACAGAGATTATAGTATTGTGAGTAGAAATAAAAATTGCCTGGTTAGTAAGCTAGTTGATAATTACCAAGATGGTATCAAACTTAGAGAATGATAGAAGAAAAGTTTCTTGATGAAATCCATGAAAATAAAATTTCACAGATATTTGGGAATAAAAAGTTGCTTAAGAGATCTGTAGTATTATAGTATACTTGAATCTTTATGTTTGATTTTGATTTTCTTTTTCTTTTATCTATTTTCTTTAATTTGATTTTTTTTTGGTTTCTTAGATAATGAAGAGATATGTGACTATGGTCACATGACATATCACATAACATTACATTATAGGCCTAGAATATAGGAGAAGAGGCTAGAAGAATGATATCAAGATACATGTTTATAACATATTTATCTCATAGTATATATATAGTATGTTACAACTTAAGACTCAGAGTTAAGTATACACTTGGCTAATAGTCTATACTACACTAACATAGCCTACTTTAAAAGAATATGTGTATTATATACTATTTAGTTAGAAAGATATAGCCAGATCCTAGACTTTAGGGATATACTGGTCAAACAGGAGAAAGTTGACCATTTGTTTGTATCAAAGCCTACTGGTATATTTCAGATGTATTATCTTATATAGATATGTTAGTTAGCTTTTTTCAAATAAAAGCCTTGTGCTGTAGTATCCAGTTGTGATCTGTACATATAAGAAAATAGTAAGTATCATTTAGACCTTGTCTAGTGTAAAATGACTTTCTTAAGTCAAAATAGTTTACACTTTCTTAGGGCAGTAGTCAGTAGACAGTGTAAGGTGAAACTTGAAGAGGATCTGCTAGCACTTACCAAGATTGAGTTGAGTTCAGAGTACAAATCAGAGAAAGAAACCAGTATTGGTTCTGTCCTCCCATTATATACATTATCACTGTCCATATCACCATCACTATCAGCCTCACCCATTGACTCTCTCCCTTCATACAACAACAACAACATTATGAGTCAACATAACCTCTATCAAATCATCAGGCAACAGCAGGAACAGTTGGTGGCAATACAAGTGCAGATTCAAGCATTGATTGTAGAAGAAGCAGCAACAGAAGAAGGAAGGGTAGCAAAAGGGTCCAATACAAGACCCAATATAGAGGTGGCCAAACCACCAGTATTCAGTAGAGAAGCAGAGAAAGTGGGAGGATTTATTATAGTATGTAGACTATATTTGAGGATGAAGATAAGAGGAGTGATCATAGAGAAACAGATATAATGGGTATTATCATATATGCAGAGAGGGTCAGCAGATATATAGAAGAAAAATATATTAGAAGATTTTGAATCAGAGGAAGTAGAATTTGAATCAGTAAAGGAGTTCTTGTTAGAATTAAAAAAGAAATTTGGAGAAGGAGACAAAGAGTCAATCAAAGTGGCTGAACTCAGAAAGGTTGAGCAGGGAGGAAGAACAATGTAGGAGTTTGTCCAGAAATTTAGAAGAGCAGTGAGGGAAAGTGAATATCAAGGAAGAGCATTAGTAAAAGAGTTCAAAAGAAGAATGAATGAAGTGATAAGGAGAAAGTTAATGGAAACAGAAAGGTCTCTACAAGCATTAAACAGTGGTACAAACATGCTACCAATTTAAACAGGCATTGGAGAGAAAGTAGAGAAGAAGAAAGGTTGAGAGGTAGGAAGGAGAGCAGGAACTAAGAACAAAGACAGAGAGGGCTGGGAAATAATCAGAGAGGAGTCAGGCTATGACTGCCCCTACCTCAAGTACACCAAGAAGGCAGAAGATGCAGTAGGCACTAGCAGAGCCTACCTTAATGAAAGGGGTAGAAAGAACAAATACAGTGGTGGGAAAATAAAGGTTCAAAATGAAAAAAATGGAAAGACTAATTTATGTGAGAAATGTGAATTGTTTATTTAACAAGAAAGAGCTGATTTAATATATAGTGGAAGTAAATATTTATTATCAGGAACATAGGGAAAGAACAGAGATAGATGTGATCAGGGAACAGATGTGAAGTGTAATTTTAGGGATGCTATGGCTTACACACCATAACTCTGGAATTGATTAGAGACCAGGGGAAGTGAAAATGACAAAGTGTTCAGAAGAGTGTGGAAAACAGTGGAGGTCAAAGTAAGGAAAATCAGGGTGGCAAGAATAAAAGAAAAAAGAAAGGAAAGAGAAAGAAGAAAAGAAGTGAGAAGAGAGAGAACTGAAGAAGAAGGAAGAAAATAAAAGGAAAAAACCCAAAATAAAAGAATGATGAAGATAAAGAAGATAGCAGAGAAATGTGAGATCTGGAATAAGGAAGAAGAAGTGGTGAAGTTGGAAAATGAAGCAAAAAATCTGGTTCCACAAACATTCCACAAGTAAATTCATATCTTTGGCAAGAAAGCTAGTGAAAGAATGCCTACTAGGAAATTATGAGACCACATTATTGAAACAAAGAAGGAATTTGTTCTGAGGAAGGGGATAGTATATCCATTGTCAAGGGAGGAGAGGGAAGAGGTACATGAGTTCATATCAGAACAACTAAGGAAAGGCTATATCAGACTCTCAAAGTCACCTCAAACAGTACCTGTATTCTTTGTAGGATAGAAAGATGGTAAGAAAAGAATGGTTTAGAACTATAGATATCTTAATGAATGGACTGTAAAAAATAATTATCCTTTGCCTCTTATTTCGGATATTGTAGAAAATATAGGTACTAAAAAGTATTTACAAAAATAAACTTGCAATAAGATTACAATAATGTGCAGATAAAGGAAGGAGATGAGTGGAAGATGGTGCTCATGACCCCAGAAAGGGTATTTGAACCTATAGTGATGTTCTTTGGACTCATAAACTCCCTGGAAATATTTCAAACAATAATAAATGAGATCCTTCAGAACTTAATCAACACTGGGAAAGTGGCAAGTTTTATTGACAATGTTATAGTAGGAACAGAAGGAGAAGAGAGACATGATGAGGTAGTGGAAGAAGTAGTAAGGAAATTGGTGGAGTTTATATGTAAAACCAAAAAAATGTAAGTGGAAGGTTAGAGAGATAGGGCTTTTAGGAGTAATAGTTGGACCAGAAGAGATTAAGATGGAAGAAGAGAAGGTGAAAGATATGTTAGACTAGCTGACTCTGAAAGGAGTTAAAGACATACAGAAGTTTTTAGGACTGGCAAATTATTATTGTTGGTTTATTAAAGATTTTGCAGTGATAGCTAGATCTTTGCACAATATGGTTAAAAAAGATCAGAAGTAGGAGTGGATGGAAAAGCAAGAGAAGTCATTCAAGGAGTTGAAGGAGAGATTTATAAAAGAATGATTTACAAAAGAACTAGTGTTAGCAGTACTGGACTTAGATAAAAAATGAGAATAAAAGTAGATACATTGAATTATACTACAGGAGGTATTTTATCTATGGAATATGCAGATGGAAGATGGAGACCAGTAGCTTTCCTCTTAAAATCTCTAAATAAGACAAAGAAAAACTATGAAATTCATGATAAGGGAATATTAGTAGTAATAAGGGAGTTGGAATAAGTTCAAGTTCAAGTTTAAGGTCTGGATAGACCATAAGAACTTAGAATATTTCATGAAGGGATAGAAGTTGAACAGAAGGCAAGCCTGCTAGGCACTTTATCTGTAAAGATTCAACTTTACCTTAAAGTATGTACTAGGGACAAAAATAAGGAAGATAGATAGACTAAGTAGAAGACTAGACTGGAAAATAGGTGTAGAAAATGACAATAGTAATCAGACTTTGATTATAAACCAATAGATTCATAATCTAGTAAAAGTAGTAGTAGAAGGACCTGAAGTAAATATAATGGAAAAGATAAACAAAAGTTAGAGGTAAAGACGAAGAGGTAGTTAGAGTAGTAGAGGAGATGAAAAAACTAGAGTTAAGGAAGTATGAGGAGAAGAATGGCAAATTGAGGGAGAATTGATGATAAATAAAGGAAAAGTGTATGTATCAAAGAGTAAGGAGTTAAGAGTGGAAATAATCTGGTTGTACCATGATGTACTGGTAACTGAACATGGAGGAAGATGAAAGATGATGGAGTTAGTTACAAGGAATTATTAATGACCAGGAGTAATAAGAGATGTAGGACAATATGTGGAGAGATGCAATATATGTCAGTGAATGAAGAATAGGACAGAAGTACTAGCAGAAAAGTTAAAGTTGAGTGAGATACTAAAAAAACCATGAATATATTTGACAGTGGACTTTATTATGAAGTTACTATTAGTAGCTGGAAAGGATGCTATTCTGGTAGTCTGTGATAGGTTGTCCAAGATGACACATTTTGTGGCAATAACAGAAGGAACATTGGTGGAGGGATTAGCACAGTTGTTTAGAGATAATATATAGAGGTTGCACAGGTTACCAAAGTCAAACAGGAGAGATTGCATTTTGTAGCAGAGATAACAAAGGAGCTGAATTGAATGTTGGGGATTAAGACAAAACTGTTGACAGCATTCCATCCACAAATAGATGAACAAACCAAACAAATGAATCAATAGTTGGAACAATATCTCAGGTTCTTCACAGAACATAGGCAAAAGAATTGACCAGAATGGCTAGCCTCAGTAGAATTTGTAGTCAATAATAAAGTATATTTGGCAACAAAGATATCTCTGTTCATGGCAAACTATAGGTGGATATTAGAAAAAAAGAAAAGATAGAAAAGAATTTGCAGAAAGGATCAAGAAAGTTTAGAAGAAAGCAGGTGTAGTATTGAGAAAGATGCAAGAAGAGATGAAGTGACAAGCAGATAAGGAAATAAAAGAAGCGGAAGTTTGGAAAGTAGGAGATAAAATGATACTGAGTACAAAAGATTTAGTATTCAAAGAGCAACTGGCAAGAAAACTAGTAGATCAATATATTGGTCTATATTATATATCATTGACAAAATAGTGTCTACTAATGTAATCAAATTATCATTACCAATTTCAATGAGAATTCATCTGGTAGTGAATGTTAGTCAAGTAGTATAGTATAAGAAACCAGTAGAAGAACAGAAAATGAAAGAAGTAAAACTGATAGAAGTAGAAAGAGTTGAGGAGTGGGAGGTGGAAAAAATATTAAATAAAAGAAAAATAAAAGGAGTAGTGAAGTATCTAGTAAGATAGAAGGGATTTATGACCAAGTATAATTTTTAAGAAAGAGAGGAGAATTTAGAAAATGCAAAGAAAGTAGTAGCAAAGCTTGAAGGAAGAATAAATGTAGAAGTTAGATGACAAGAGAAGTTAGATATGGCAGAGGAAAGAGACTTTAGAAGGGAGGAATTATCTGCAAAATATATAGTGAAGATGTTGTATAGGTGGAATGATGAAAAGTTTAAAAAGGAGTATTTGAGAAAGTTAGAGAGGGACTAGTGAAAATGGAAGTTAGTTTCTCCAGAGGAGAAACTTTGAAGGGAGGATAATATTAGAATTAAAGATGAGAAACTTTAATTATTTTCAATTTCTTTCTTATTTTTATTTTATTTTTGATTTATTTTCTATCTTAAGATCTAGAGTTAGGGTTTAGTACTGTCACACTGTCACATAATCATGTATTATGATGGAAAATAGTAGAAGGTTCTAGAAGAAATGATATTATACAGTATGGTATGTACATGTTGATCTTAAAGCAGACATATAGTTGTTATAACTTAAGACTTAAGGATTAGAATTGAAAGTTAAACCTTGGATTGGATTAATCACAAGAGAACTTGATAGAGAACTCTGTACAGAATTATATACTAAAATCTAATGGTCCATACTCTACTACTTTAGACTATTCTAAATAACTATGTGTTTTTCTTAAGGTTAATATATGTATAACATGTTGTATAACATCATTCCTTCTAGATCCTTTACTATTTCCCATCATATCACATGATTGTGTGATAGTATAATTATGACATGACATGCTAAACCCTAACCTTAAGTTCAAAAATAGAAAATAAATCAAAAATAAAATAAAATGAAGTCTACTCTTTGTAATTCTAACAATAGTCATTTAAGATAGGCTAAAAGTAGTATAGTACAGACCATTAGTCTATGATATATAAGATAGATGATTCTATACAGAGTTCTCTATCAAGTTCTCTTATATTAACCCAATACAATATTCCTTTACTTGATCTACTCTAAGATCTTGTAATTATAATATTCTAGTTATATAATGTTATGATAGTGATAGGTTTGACTACCTGTGATATGTGTCACAATTATATCACCATTTATAACATATATAACCATCATATATAACATCACATTATAATATCTTACCTATGTCTAAATAGAAACAGAAAATAAATAAAGGGGAAAAAATAAAAAGAAAAGAGAAAAAATCAAATATTAATAGGTACAGTATCCATCTTGTTTATCTTTAATTTTTATGTTTTTATAACAACTTCCTGATTACAGCCAATATTTCTTTGTTGTAAATTTTATACTTGCACTCTATTTTATTTAATAACTTAGAAAAATAGACAATTAGCCTTTACTTTCCATTCTTACACTCTATTAGAATAGACTTAGTCATTTTATATTTTTATTTTATTTTATAATTTAGTTTTATATAAACTTGTCTAAAAAAACATAATATATATTATATATCGAAGTTCAACTCTGAAAATAACCCATCTTCTGTAGTAGAGTTATTATTCTGCAAGATTTCACTGCCAACTTGTCTTTTATAGCAAAGTTATCTTTTGTAATATTTCTGCTTATAACTTGTCTTTTATAGTGAAGTTATTTCTACTCAAAACTTTCAAGTACTCAGTTTTTCATAGCAGAGTTTTCTTTTTTTCAGACTTGGTCTTTTATGATGAAATTCTCCTATTCTGAACACTTGTTAGTATCTCACTACTAAAATATTTACTTAGAGCTATACTATGAGACATCTGAGTTCTTCTTTTATAATTAAACTTTAGTATTATAGGAATACACTTATTTTGCTAGAATTCACCTTCTTAAACTTCATTTATTCTTTTGAACTTCTTGCTCTTTGTACAAGCTCTCTATTATGGCAATCACTAGACACAAAGTCCAATAATCACACAAGCAAGTAAAGCTCTCAGTAGGCTATTGTCAAGATCATTGACGGTGGACTTTATTTTATTATCTCTTTTCACTTTATTTTATTTTTCTTTTCTTTCTTCTTTTCTTTTTCTATTTTTAGAACAACTTGGGTTAGGGTTTATCAGTCATGCCATCACATCAGTCACAAATTGATGGTGTAGTCACAAGACTGATCATGAGACTTGGGAGAAGGAAGTAGAAGGTTCTAGAACAAAGTAACGTCATACAGCATGAACAACACATGCTGGCCTCATGTTATACTCATGGTCATTTAGGGTAGGGTGCACAGTAGCTAGCACGGACCATGGGGAATAGTATATAAGGTAGACTACTTTGTACTAGGAACTCTATCGAGTTCTCTTGTGTTACTCAATACAAGAGTTGTTCTATTGTCTGACTCTAAGGATATTAGTTCATAACAGCTATTGATGTGGGGATCACAAGAGAACTCAACAAGGAGTCTCTGCTGAATTGCTATCCTATATATACTATTACATATGGTCTGTACTATGATTATGCTTTTACTGCACATCCTACCCTAAAGTCCATGTATCGTCCATAAGTG